>Ga0153920_1000035_pt1 | contig 62286 bp, 62 predicted proteins | sample TSNJ004MetaG_FD_104713 | JGI IMG/M metagenome (GOLD analysis project Ga0153920, IMG submission 104713) | Attine ant fungus gardens microbial communities from New Jersey, USA - TSNJ004 MetaG | ecosystem: Host-associated > Fungi > Mycelium > Unclassified | place: USA: New Jersey, Brendon T. Byrne...
CTGAATACTATCTACCACAACAACATCGGGAGCAATTTCATCTATTTGAGATTTAATATTTTCCATGCTTGTTTGTGGATAGATGTATAGATTATTTGAATTAATCTGTAATCTTTCTGCGCGTAGTTTAATCTGGTTTGCGCTTTCTTCCGCCGAAACATACAAAACTTTTTTTCCGCATTCGCATAATTCGCCTCCGGTTTGCAAAAGTATCGTTGATTTTCCTATACCGGGATCGCCTGCAATCAAAACTAAAGAGCCTTGAACCAAACCGCCGCCGAGTATCCTGTCAAATTCGGAAATATTAGTGGATATCCTGATATCATCTTTCAATTGAATATCTTTAAGCAATTCCGGTTTTTCTTTGTTTATAAATTCATTATTTATTGCATTTGCGGATTTTTCCGAAAATTGTGTTTCTTCATTGAAACTTCCCCAGCTTGAACACTCAGGACATTTCCCCAAATATCCCGCTGATTCATACCCGCATTCTATACAGACCCATTTAGATTTAACTTTTGCCATAGGAAAATAATAGCATAAAAAAGGCAGTTATCAAACTGCCTTTTTGTCTTACTGGTTCGCGTTTTTTATTATCTGCCTGTTTTATTTATCATATCCACATCCTGAACTCTCAAAGCAAAATACGGTTTATTTTTACCGCTTTCTTGCAGGAACATCACAAAGGTATCGTTAAAATGAAATTTTCTCGGTTTGTCATTATCGGGAAGCAATATTGATGTTGTAGTAGCAATAGCGGCTTCACTTTTAAGTTTAACGCCTTCATTGTTCATTTTGAACTCAATAGTTTCCACCGCATTTGAAATCATTATTCCGTCTGTGTTTTTAATTACTTTATTTGTCAATTCGCCAAAAGTTTTCATTGCATATAAATTTATATCAGGAACTTTTAATTCGTCTTCAGGACCAAATTTATTTTTCCCGTCAAATTGAGCTTTTTTAATAAACATATCGCTGTATAGTCTGTCGAAAGTCTTATTGTCATTTGTTCTGTATAAATAAACTTCATCCTTACCTTGCGTTCTTATATAGACTGCAAAATCATCAGATGAATTATAGAACATAACATGCACCATATTTCTTAATATCGTGTCGCTGTCATTATTTATACCGAAAAAGTTAACCTTTGTTCGATTTTTTCCGAATTTTTCAGGTTTTAGTTTATCAAATGCCGTAAGGAATTTGAAATCTTTCTTTAGCATTGCATACACAAGATACTTACCGGGCGCTGGAGTCCAATCAATACTGCCGAGTATGTCGCTTGTTTCATCAAATTTTTCTTTTATTCCTTTTTCAATGATATCTTTTAGTTCAGGTGAAATTTCACCATATGTTTTATAATATGAGTCTTCAGATAATTGATTGGCTTTGAATTTTTGTTTGTTCAATGCATCAGCTAATTGAGATTCATAACCTTCAAATTTTATCGGTCCTTTTATTATTCCGTCCATAAAATCATTCCAAACAAGCTGAAATGTGCCTACCCAAACCCGGTTCGCCTGTTTACTTTCAGATGCAAGCAACGGCAAAACCTCTAATGATGATGTTTTTTTAGGTAATGCGTGAGCTGCTAACCCGCCGATTACAAATAAAATGGAAAATGCAATTAATTTTTTCATTAATAATTTATTCATAAAAATCCTCTTTTTTCTATTTATAACAATTTAAATTAAACACTCTATCTTTATAATACGACAAGCATATAAATTTGTTCATTTAATATTCAAAAATTTCCAAAAACTTTTAAAAAACCCTTTTACATTTTTTTCATGAGGAATACTTGTTGTCTCATAATATTTACTGTAGCTTTTTATAATATTTTCCGGAAGATCCTCTCCTTTTTCTAAAATATGTGAGATAAGTTCCAGATAATCGTCCTGTTCTTCTTTATACAAAGCATCGCGTCTTCGCAAATCTTCATCCGCCTCAAAGTGAACCAACGCATGATATGCAGCCTGAATGCTTGCATCTTCTGTATCTTTCGGGAACTGCAAAATAGCCTCCCTTACAGGAATTTGATAAGTCAAAACCTGCCTTATTAATGAGGCTGTATATTCTCTATCTTGTTTGGAATTTGAATTATTCATTACTTATACAAAAAGATGGCTGCACTCATTTTCCATAAATCTCATAAGATTTATATGTTCGCCTTCAAAAAACTGATCGACAAGAGTATTAACCGATTCTAAAGCCATTTCTTTTTTATTCATTGTAGCTTTATAGAAGAATTTTTTACCGACTTTATAACGTACTAAAATTGATTTAACGGTTAATCTGTCCATTACGGTTTTTATTGTTGTATAAGCGCGGTCTATACCATTACTTGAAAGTTCATCTACAATATCCTGTATAGATATATCAATATCTTCATTATCCATTGTCAGATTCCAAAACGAGTTTAAAATATCAATTTCGAGTTTGCCACAGACCATAAGTTCCTCAACTTTCCTTTTTTTACCATTTAGTACTATAATTGTAACATAAAAACCTTTTATTTCAAGTAGGCATCAAAGAAACTTAACAATTAACATAATATTTTATTATATAAAAAATAATTCTTGACAATAATTTATTTTCAATATAGTCTAGAAATAAGCTGACAAACAACCTTGGGCGAGTGAGACTCTGCCGAACAAAACGATTAAGTATCGTTTTGAGAGAAGGGAGCACTTTCAGTTGTCCCCCCAGGTTAAAAAAAACAAAGTGACAATTAGAAAACTGACAATTGAATTTAAAAAATATGGGCGAGTGGCGAAATTGGTAGACGCACCAGACTTAGGATCTGGCGCAGCAATGTGTAAGAGTTCGAGTCTCTTCTCGCCCACCACTTAAAAGATCTCGTTGAGGTCTTTTTTAATATAAAAATTAAAAATTAATTAAAAAAATGATTAGACCGCTATATTATCCAATATATACACTTGATTGTTGTAAACCTAAGCCTATGATGTTTGATTCAAAATCAGACATCATTAAATATAATGTGTCTTATAATACTGATCAAGTTTCGTTTTCAGGATTAAACCCCGGTAAATCAGCTATAAAATCTATAATTACCGAAAATTTCTTTAAAGTATCCAGCCGTACGTCAAAACGCAGATTTTCAGAGATTTTTCAAGAATTAAAAGGCAAAATAGAAGTAGTTGATATAAAAACTAAAGATAAGATTAATCTTGTTGCATGGGATATTAACCCTAAAAAGAATAATAAGTATGTCATATATCTGCATGGCAGCGCGCAAAATATTTCTAATAATCAACATTTATATTCTGAAATTGCAAAAACGAAATTCGGACTTTTTATCCCGGAATATAGAAACCATGGAATAAACCCAAAAACAAAGGTAAATGAGAAAAAAATTATTAAAGATGCTGAAGCTGCTTTAGAATATTTGAAAAATAAGAATATTTCGACTAAAAATATAGGATTAATCGGTCATAGTATGGGTACATTTCCTGCAGTAAAATTAGCTGAAAAAAATCCCGACTTAGCTTTTACTGTATTAATTTCATCTGTATCATCGTCAAATCTTGCCGCAAGTAATATTAATCGTAAATACATAAAATTACCTTCTATAGTGAAAAAAATGCTTAAAAACAATCCGTTATTTCTTCAAAAAATTACAGACGGGATATTAAAAATTGATGAAAGTTTAAGCAACACACAAGTACCCGCTTATTTTATACATTCCAATAATGACAAAGTGTATGGTATAAATAACGTGGAAGAGCTATCAAAACGTGCTAAAAAAATTGTGGAATTTATAAAATTGCCTAATGGCGGTCACCGCATGGAAGAAAGTAAAATATCTACAATTGTAGATATTTTAAACAAAAAACTTTAAGAATATTCCGACTTATAAAAGCACCGGTGATTTTGAAACTTTGCCTACACATGTGTATTCAAACCCTCTTTGTATCATACGTTCAGGCTCATATTGATTTCTACCGTCAAAGATTACAGGTGTTTTCATAAGGGCTTTAACTTTATCAAAATCAGGTCTTCTGAATTCATTCCATTCTGTTAATAAAAGCATACAATCTGCATCCTCTAATGCTTCGTAAGCATTCTTACAATATGTAATTCTGCTTCCCCACATTTCCATAGCCATTTCATAAGCTTTAGGGTCATAAGCCTGAACCTTTGCGCCTAATTCCAACAAAGCGTTTATTATTGTGATCGCAGGTGACATTCTCATGTCGTTTGTTTTAGGTTTAAAAGCAAGCCCCCAAATGGCAAAGGTTTTGCCGCTTAAATTTTGACCGAATCTTCTTAAAATTTTATTTAAAAAGATTATTCTCTGCATTTTGTTAACTTCATCAGCAGAAGAAATAATCTGATGTCCGCATCCGTTATCCTGCGCTGTTTTTAATAGAGCTTTAACGTCTTTTGGGAAACAGCTTCCTCCATAACCCAATCCCGGGAATAAAAATTGCGAACCTATACGTTTGTCGGAACACATACCTATTCTTACCATTTCAGCATCTGCGCCGACTGCTTCGCAAATATTTGCTATTTCATTTGCGTATGATATTTTTACAGCTAAAAATGAATTTGCAGCATATTTTGTCATTTCGGCAGATTTTACATCCATAATTATAACCGGATTACCTGTTCTTAAAAACGGTGAATACAATTCCTGCATAATCTCGGTTGCGCGTTGTGAATTAGAACCAATGACAACACGGTCAGGTTTAAGAAAATCTTCTACCGCAGCTCCTTGTTTTAAAAACTCAGGATTAGATACAACGTCAAAGTCATGATCAGTATATTTTTTAATGATTTCCGAAACTCTATCCGCAGTACCGACAGGAACAGTTGATTTATCAACAATAACTTTGTATCCGTTTAATGCTTGACCGATACTTTCGGCAACTTTTTCAACATATTGTAAGTCTGCCGAACCGTCATCGCTTTGAGGCGTACCTACAGCAATAAAGCATACCAATGATTTTTGTATCGCAGAAGTTATATCTGATGTAAATGCTAATCTTCCTTCAACTACATTAGCTTTGATAAGTTCTTCCAATCCGGGTTCATAAATAGGAATAATGCCCTGCTCAAGTTTATTCAGTTTTTCAATATCATTATCAACGCAAATGACGTCATTTCCCATTTCCGCCAAACATGTGCCTGCAACCAATCCAACATATCCTGTTCCGATAACACAAATCTTCATTTGTACTCCTTCGCTTGTTTTATAACTTATCAATATTCTAACATGAAAATTTATTCTTAATAATATTTTAATATTAAATCTGTATATAAAATATTATTTTTATGAGATAATCCAACCATGTTGGTTAAATTATGTATAAAGGAAATAACAAAAAATGGATTATAAATTACAGAATACGGTTTCTAAAGACGCTTTCAGATATAAATACTTGCTGGAGAAAATTTTTCCATATATAAAACCTGTTTTACCGAGAGCAATTTTAAATATTATAATAGCTATTCCTTTAGGTTTACTTGACGGTATAGTAGCGTTATCTTTAAAACCTTATTTGGATTATGTAATTAACGGTTCACCCGATCAAACCTGGACTTTTTTAGGACAAACAGTATATATTCAGGCATGGCTTGCGATGATAATTCCGTTTGGTATTGTTGCTTTTGCCGCATTTCAAGGTATTCTTAAGTATTTAAGCAATTATTTAACCGATTGGACAGGCAATAAAGTTTCCAATGCTTTAAAAGTAGATTTGTTTAAAAGACTTACTTATATGGATCCGCAGTTTTATGATGTAAACTCGTCAGGTTTAGTGCTGACAAGATTCTTGAGCGACCCAGATATTGCATCAAAAAGTATAATTGATAATTTAAAATCTTTTGTTGCGACATTCTTCGGAGTATTCGGATTGGTAGCTGTATTATTGTATAACTCATGGCAATTAGCAATTGTAGGCGTAGTTGTTATGACAATAGCAATTACACCTGTACATTTTTTAAGAAAAAGAATCAAGAAAGTTTCTAATGCAAGTATGGTTGTTGGCGGTAATATGACAACAAATTTCAATGAAACTTTTGCCGGAAATAAAATTATGGCGGCATATAATCTTCAGCCGCAACAGAACCAAAAATTCAAAGGTCAGATTCATCAGCAGTTTAATTTAGTTATGTCGCTTACAAAACGTGTAGGATGGATGTCTCCTATTATGTACACTGTCTGTGCTGTCGGAATTGCTTTAGTTATGGCATTCGGCAATAAATTAATTTTATCAGGTCAGCTTTCTGCAGGTAGTTTTGCATCGTTTGTTACATCGTTGCTTTTACTATATAAACCTACCAAAACACTTGGTAATACACTGACAGGTTTACAAAGTACTTTTGTTGCTCTTGGTCGTGTATTTGAATTATTTGATATAAACCCTAAAATAAAATCTTCTGAAAATGCAACTGCTTTAAATGGCTTGAATAATTCAATCGAATTTAAAAATGTCAATTTTGAATATGAAAAAAATGTTCCTGTACTAAAAAACTTTAATCTTAAAGTTAATAAAAATGAAACTATTGCGTTGGTTGGTAATTCCGGCGGCGGCAAAAGTACGGTAGTAAGTTTGCTTCCACGTTTTTATGACGTTAAAGACGGAGCGATTTTGTTTGATGGAGCAGATATAAGAAATTTTGATATTAATTCACTTAGAAACAATATCTCTTTTGTATTTCAAGATAATTTCTTGTTCAGCGGCTCAATACGTGACAATATAATGATGGGTAATGAAAACGCAACTCAATCAGATTTAGAGCGAGTAATAAAAATGGCTCATCTTGATGAATTTATTTCAACATTAGATAACGGTATAGATACATATGTCGGTGAACGCGGCACAACGCTTTCAGGCGGTCAAAGACAGCGTGTTGCAATAGCTCGCGCAATGTTGAAAGATGCGCCGATTGTTATTTTAGATGAGGCTACTTCAGCGCTAGATAACAAGTCGGAGGCAATTGTACAGAAAGCTCTTGATAACTTGATTCAGAATAAAACCGTATTTGTAATAGCACACAGGCTTTCTACAATTAAAAATGCCGATAGAATTGCAGTTGTAAATGAAGGTGAATTGGCTGAACTTGGTACTCATGATGAATTAATGAATATAAAAGACGGCAAATATAAACATTTATATGAAATGCAGTTTAAAACACAGGAAACAGCAGCGGAGGTATAATCTGTGGCGCATATAATTATTACAAAGTGGATAGAACCATATGTTTTGCTGGAAACTATCAAAAAATATTTTTCAATGACGGATTATACATTTGACGGCACAGACAAAATTATTAAGAAAAACAGATTCTTGAAAGAACTCCAATCTTGTGACTGTATAGGATTATATATGAAAAACGTCAATAAGTTTTATCTGTTCAAGCCAAAAGGTTCTGCGGGTTTAGATGAACTTATAAAAGAGTTTAATTTTACGGATGAAGATTATATAATTTCTGACGATAACAATATGCCGTTTGATATGATAGATACAGGAAAAGCAGAGGCTTCATATATCAGGTTTTTAAAACTTTAATTTTCTTTACATAAAAGGCAATTTCTTCTAAAAAATACCCTTTATATATATAAGAGGAAAATTAAGGGGAATATTTTTTAACATGAATTTAAGTTTTGATTATTCATATTTGCAAAATCCGTTCAATTACGGCTTGAGTTATCCTTCAATGAATTATACTTCTATGATGACGCCTCTTTTCGGATTTGGGATGAATCCCGGTTTTTCTGCGTTTAATTCATCTAATTTTAACAGCTTCAATAACTATAATTTTTCTAATTACAATAATATAAGTATTATAAATCCGTTTAAAAATGCAGGCAGCAGTATTACGCCGCAATTTAATTCAAATTACAATTTTTCAACAGCAAGTAAAAATTCTTACGCTAAAATAGGAAAATTAAATACATCCCTAAAATCATATAATACAAAATCAAATCTTCCTCAATTAGCGGAAATAAATTACAATTCACAAAAAGCAAATAAATTAGCCTCAACAGCGGATAAAAATGCGCTGGGGGGTTCTATCGGATATTGCGCTAAATACGTTAAAAATGCAATCAGTAAATCCGGGTTAGGTTCTTATGAATACGGACATGCATATGCGGTTGCGGATACGCTCGGAAGAAATAATAATTTTAAAGAAATTAATATTTCAGGCAGGGATTTAAAAAATCTTCCGGCAGGATGCGTAATTGTTTATAATAAAGGTGATGCAGGCTACAGCTCATCTTATGGACATGTTGAAATTACTCTTGGAAGCGGAAAAGCGGCAAGCGATTTTGTAAACGGAAACATTAAATCTTCTGATAAAGCAAGAGTATTTGTACCGGTTTAAGACGATAATTCATTAAATACTTTTTTGACTTCATCGTGCAAATCGTCAATGCTGCCATTATTGTATATAACATAATCACTTAATTCTATTTTAGACTCCTGCGACTGCTGTGAATTCATCCTGTCTTTTGCGTGCTCTATTGTGTAGTTATTTCTTTTTACAAGTCTCTCAAGTCTTATATCATCATCTGCATAAACAAAAATTACTTTATCGAATAAATCCTGCATATTTGCTTCAAATAGAAGAGGTATTCCGACAAATACAATTTTCTCATGTTCATTTTTTTTAAAAAATTCCAACATATCCTCTTTTATTTGCGGATGCATAATTTCAGATATTTTTTTTCTTGCATATTCATCCGAAAAAATTAACTGTCCCACTTTATATCTTGAAAATTCTCCGTTTTCAAACACGTCATAATCTTTAAAAGCTTCATACAAAGTTTTATTTTCAACGGTCAGATATTTTTTTGAAATAACATCCGTATCAATAACTTTGTAACCGTAATCTTGAATAATATTTTGCACGGTAGATTTTCCGGATGCAATATTTCCGGTAATCGCAGCTTTTATCATTTTTTTGAAACCTTATTTATAAAACTTTTTAATTCTTTGATTTGTTTTGGCTTTATAGGTTTAAATTCACCTTTTTTTAAGCCTTCAATAGAAATTGTTGCATGCTGGATACGTTTAAGAGACTTAACCTCAAACCCCAAATGTTCAAACATTTTTCTTATCTGTCTGTTCATACCCTGGTATAAAGTTATCTGCATAGTTGTACTTTTGTTGTCAGTCTCAAGAACCAGAACATCTGCGTATGCGATTTTATTTGGCTCAATTTCTATACCCAGCGCCAATTGTTCAACCTGATGTTTATGAATTTTTCCGCCTATAGATACAATGTAAATTTTAGGCACTTTTATTGACGGGTGAGTAAGTTCGTTTATTAAATCGCCGTCATTTGTAAGCAGCAGAAGCCCTGTCGAATCCTTATCCAGACGTCCGACAGGTTTCAAGCCATGCAAATTATCAGGCAAAACATCATATATTGTTTTTCTGCCTTTTTCATCATCCGCGGTAGTAATATAACCCGCAGGCTTGTAAAATTTATAATATGAATGTTTTAAGGGTCTAATCATTTTTTGGTTAACAAAAACTTTGTCTTTTTCTTTAACCAAAAACCCTAGTTCTTTGACTACTTTCCCGTTAATGCTGACAGACCCCATTTCGATGAGTTCATCTGCCTTACGTCTGGAACATAGTCCTGAAGATGCAATATATTTATTTAAACGAGTGCCTGACATTCTAATTCCTTCTTAAAAACATCTGCCAGTATATCCGGCATTCTTCTGTATAATTTACCGCTGTTAGAAATAGCAACTATTTCTACTTCAGCCTCAACAAAAACTTTTCCTGTTTCTTTAGATTTAATAGTTTGTTTGAACGTAACCGATAAGCTATTGAATTTTGCTATAACTGTATCTATAATCATAACATCGCCGAGACGCACAGATGACTTATATCGGATATTTAAGTTGACAACAGGCATCACTATATCATGATTTTCGGCTAAATCAATGAGATCATGACCTGCAATTTCGCACCAGCCACAGCGTCCCATCTCCAGCCATCTGAGATACGCGCCATGCCAAACAACACCGTATGCGTCTGTATCAGAATAAAATACTTTTTGTTCAAATTCGTGTCTCATATGGTTTATTATATCATAAGTTTTCAAGAAAGGATAAATTATGCGTTTTGAATGTACTATTTGCGGATGGATATATGATGAAGCTCAAGAAGGTAAGCCATTTGCAGAATTACCTGATGATTGGGTATGTCCTACGTGCGGAGCTGAAAAAAGTTTGTTTAAACAGCAAACATAACCAACCAAAGTTTGCAGTTAGAAGGCGGGAAGCCAAGAAGACAGGATCGCTATGCGCAATGATAAAGTGGATAGTGGTCATTGCGAACTCCGGATTTCAATCCGGTGTGAAGCAATCCGGCTAATATATAGCAAGAGTATGTTGGACATGTATACCCGGCAAATTAGCTTATTAATTTATATAAACTTTTCTTAAAAATAAGCAATTTTTGAGATTTATTGTACTTATAATTATTAGAAGGTATATATGTGTGCAATAGATAGTATTTCGGCAAATTTTCAAAAATACAATAACTACTATCTCTCAGGTTCTCCGATGTTTACGACACCTGTCGCATCTCAGCCTGCCATATCGCAGCCTGTCATGACAAAACCTGCCGTTTATTATAAAGAACCGGATACGGAAAACGCAATTATTGGCGCAGGGATTTTGCAAATTATCGCGATGGCGGTTAACAAGCTCTCTGAAAAATGCGGACAAATGCTGATGAGAGGCAAGGAGTTTGCAACGCCGGAGCAGATAGAAAAAATCGCAGAGAGTATGATTAATAACAAAAAATATAATGGTTTGCATAATAGCGTAGATTATAAATTTGTTGATACGAATAATGTTAAAGAGGTTGCAAAAAATTTCAGGCACATAAGTCCGAATTTAGGAGAAGCACTTGATCCTGTCGTTAAAGGACAAAATGCTTTCTTTATAGCAGGTAATTCTGCAGGGAAAGGGCTTGCCGTTGCGCCAAAAACCCAATCTTCTTTAATTCTTCATGAATTAGGACACGCAGTTCATTCACATAAAAACGGAATCATGAAACTGCTTCAAAATTCTCGCCGCATTGTTCCTTATGTTCCTACGGCGTTGTTATTGCTCAACGGTCTTACTCCTGATAAGACCGAAGGTCAAAACTTCATAGAAAGAAATGCCGGCAAGCTGGGCTTCCTAGCATTCTTGCCTACTATAATAGAGGAAGGTATGGCTTCGTTAAAAGGCATAAAAGCAGCGAAAAATGCATCGAAAACACTAGGTAAATTAAATCTTAAACCTCTTATCAAAAATTACGGACTTGCGTGGATGACTTATGTTCTTGCAGGCGTTGGACTTGGTATAGCTGCAAAACAAACTTTTATATCAGGCAAAAATGAAAATAAATAAAAAAATAATATAAAGTATTGACGGTTAATTTTGTTTGGTCTATGCTAAAAATGTTCGCTGAAATATTGAAAAATTAATAGCAATGTTTCAAAAACGTGAAAACCAAATAATAAATATATCGTGATGTGGTAAGGACTCCACGAAAAATGACTAAATGTCATTTTGAGAAGGAGGGGTTTGAAAAACCTCTGCGCCACATAAAATGAGAAAATTGAAAACCAAATAATAAATATATCGGGATGTGGCGCAGCTTGGTAGCGCACCTCGCTTGGGACGAGGGGGTCGCACGTTCAAATCGTGTCATCCCGACCATTTATAAGAGACCGTCCTAAAAACGGTCTTTAATTATAAAAATACAAGTTAATAAGAAGGATTAGGGAAATTGGATTTTACAGCTTTAACTATAGATTTTTTAAAAACGCTTGCTTCGTTAGTAGGCAATTACGGGCTTGCAATTATTTTGCTTACAGTATTAGTAAGAGTGCTAATGTGGCCTTTGAATGTTTCTCAACAACGTTCAATGAAACAAATGCAGACTTTGCAGCCAAAATTGAAAGCTATTCAGGATAGATACAAAAGTGATCCTCAAAAAATGCAGACTAAAATGATGGAGTTCTATAAGGAACATAAATTTAACCCTATGGGAGGGTGTTTTCCCTTGTTAATCCAAATGCCTATATTCATTCTTTTATATACGGCGTTAATGAGTCCTCAATTTATTCAAGTTGCCGGCGATACTTCATTTATGGGGCTTCAGCGTTTGGACACAACTCTGCGCGCTACAGCGGGCATTTCAAACGACGGGATAATGGGTGTTTCAAAATACGATACATTTACACTGGGTAAAACTGCTACGGTTTATCTGCCGGAAGAAGTGCTTGAAAACGTAAAAGTTAATAAACCTGCAAAGGCGCTTGAAATTCAAGGTGAAATAATTCCGGGCGAAAATATTGATTTTAAAATAAGTCTTGATAATTTGGATTTGAAATTTTCACAATTAGACAAAATTGAAAAAGCTGATCTTACAATAACAGATGTTAATACCAAAGAAATGGAAAAAGTTGCGTTTGAAAGAAAAGACGGGCTTTTAGTAGTTTCTGTTCCTACAAAAGCTGTTGAACAATCTTTCCACTGGGATATTTTATTATTAATAGCAATATTCGGCGCGACTATGTGGCTGTCTCAAAAAATCATGATGGCAACAAACAAAGGTCAGGCAGCGGGTATGGATCCGACACAGCAGGCAATACAAAAATCAATGGGTACTTTTATGCCTATTATGATTATCGGTACATTTATTATAATCCCGATTCCTGCAGGTGTTTTATTGTATCTTGTAACAAGCAACATTCTTCAAATACTGCAAACCGTGATTGTTAATAAACAAATGGAATTAGAAGATACTAAAAAAACTCAAAAAATTGATGATGTTGATCTTAAGGATATTAAAAAAATAGAACCGAAAGATTAAAATAAAGTATGTTATTATCAGAATTTGATTACAATTTACCTGAAGAATTAATAGCGCAGATGCCTGCGGACAAACGCGAAAATTCTAAAATGCTTGTTTTAAGTAAAGAAAGTAAATCAATAATCCATAAACATTTTTATGATATTGTTGACCTTATAGATGAAGATTCTCTGTTAGTCTTAAATAATACAAAAGTTATTCCTGCGCGGTTGTACGCAAAAAAAGAAGATACGGGAGCAAAAATAGAAATATTTCTGCTCAAGGAACATCCTGACAAGCGCTGGGAGGTCTTAATAAAACCGTCAAAAAGAGTAAAGCAGGGTTCTAAATTAATAATCAGTGATGAATTAAAAGCTAAAGTTATTGAGAAACTTGAAGATGACGGTAAGTGGATTATTGAGTTAATTTATGAAGGCAATATTTATGACGTTTTAAAGCGTAACGGGAATATTCCGCTTCCGCCTTATATAGAACGAAAAATGTCAACAGACGATTTAAAACAATTTGATTTTGAGCGATATCAGACTGTTTATGCAAAAGAAGAAGGATCAGTTGCTGCGCCTACCGCGGGATTGCATTTTACTGATGAAATACTAAATCGATTAAAAGAAAAAGGGATTAATATAGCTTATGTTACTTTAAATGTAGGTTTAGGAACTTTCAGACCGGTTAAATGCGATAATATTAAAGAGCATAAGATGGATTCTGAGACATTTGAAATTTCTGAAGAGACGGCAGACGCGATAAACAAGGCTAAGATAGCAGGTAAAAAGATTATAGCTGTCGGAACAACTACGGTAAGAACTCTTGAAACGGCTTTTCAAAAATACGGCAAAATTAAGGCTTGTACTGATTTCTCGGAATTGTTTATTTATCCTCCGTATGAATTTAAAGTGATTGATAAATTAATTACGAATTTTCACCTGCCAAAATCTACGCTTTTGATGTTGGTTAGTGCATTAGCCGATAAAGAGTTTATTTTTAAGGCTTATGAGGATGCTATAAATAACAAATATCGTTTTTACAGCTATGGCGACTGCATGTTTATTACATAATAACCAAACATTATGCAAGGTCTGAAGTATTTATGGAATAACTCCGCGCATATGGCGTTTTGTGAATAATCTTCGCATCCTGAGGGCGCACGAATGATCCAAACATTATGTTTGGTTCGGCTATAAACAAATATCTTTTTTATGATAAGCTAATGAAATGAAGAAATATATATATATTATCTTAATTCTTATAGTGTTATTGTTGTGGTTAAAACCTTGTGTCAACAGGGATATTCCGGAAGAAGAATCTACAGAGTCGGAAATAAAAACTGAGGCAGAACTTGTGGTCTTTCCACCGAAAGCTAAAACTGTTACAATCAACGGAGTTGATTATTTACAGTCTCAAGCTCCGATCGGGGATTTTGGCGAAAAAATTATTTTGTCTACAATAGGCGAAGGTCCTAAGACTTTCAATCCGTTTAATTCAAAAGATAATACGTCTTCTACATTGTCGGGATACATGTATGACGGGCTTTTAACAACTGACGCCGAGACAGGAGAAGAAATTCCAAAACTTGCTAAGTCTTTTGAAGTTAACGGGAATGATTATATAATTCATTTGCGAAGAGGTATAAAATGGTCGGACGGCAAACCAATTACTGCAGATGATGTGGTTTTTACATGGCAGAATATTATATTTGACGGATTTGGAAATACTTCTACAAGAGATTCTATTATGATTGACGGTATGCTGCCGACTGTTAAAAAAATTGATGATTATACGGTGAAATTTACCACGCCGAAACCGTTTGCACCGTTTTTGAGAAACCTTTCCGTTCCTATTGCTCCAAAACACGTATTTGAACCTGCTGTTAGCAGAGGTCGGGAATATTTTGAAGGATTTCATTCAACAAATGCCAACCCTAAAGAATTTGTAGTTTCAGGACCGTTCAAAATAATTGAATATGTCCCTGCACAGCGTGTTGTTTATGAAAAAAATCCTAATTATTATGTAATAAATACCGATAACCAAAAATTACCGTATTTAGATAAACTTGTGTATTTAATAGTCGGTGATATAAACAATGAGGTTTTAAAATTTGAAGGCAAAGAAATTGATATGATAGGTTTGCAAGGCGCAAATGTTGCAAGATTCAAAGAAATGGAGAAATATTCTGATTTTAAAATGTATAATTTAGGTCCTGATACAGGCACAATGTTTTTGACTATAAATCTTAATGACAGAAAAAATAATGAAGGCAAATTTTACGTAAATCCTAAAAAACAGGTATGGTTCAGAGATAGAAACTTCAGGCAAGCTGTGGATTATGCGATTGATCGTAAAAGTATGGTTTTAAATATTGCAAACGGACTTGCAGAACCTTTGTTTACCGCAGAAAGTTTAAATTCTATTTTTCTTAATAAGGATTTAAAACCTTATGACAGAGATATTAATAAATCCAAAGAATTACTTGAAGAATCGGGTTTTCACTGGAATGATAAAGGACAATTGTATGATAAATTCAATAACAGAGTTGAATTTGATTTATACACCAACGCCGGCAATACAGAACGCGAAGCCATAGGAGTTATGGTTAAACAAGATTTGGAAGACTTAGGAATGAAAGTTAATTTTAAGCCTATTGAATTTAATTCTCTTGTTAATAAACTGGTAAGCACGCTTGACTGGGATATGGTTATAATGGGACTTACAGGTTCTCCGCTTGAACCTAACGGAGGTAAAAATGTGTGGATGTCTCAAGGAACGCTGCATATGTTTAATATGCGTTTAGAAAAAGATATAAACAGCAAGAGATTCCCATGGGAGCTTCGCATAGATGAGCTATTTACAAGAGGAGCGCTTGCAACAAAATTTGAGGACAGAAAAAAATACTATGATGAATATCAGGTGATAGCATACAATGAAAAGCCGTTTATTTATATATATTCGCCTATCAGAATTTCTGCTATAAGAAAGAAATTCAAAAATATTTTCCCGTCAACTTTAGGCGGCGTAATACATAATATTGAAGAAATTTTTGTAGGAGAAGATAAGTAATGCAGTTATTAATATATATTTTAAAAAGAATATTGCAGACTATACCGTTACTTATTATTGTTTCATTAATAAGCTTTTTTATAATCCGCTTATCGCCGGTAGATCCTTTAGCGGAATTAAAACTTAATCCTTCTGTTTCAAAAGAGACTTTGCAGCGTGAAACAGAACGTTTAGGTTTAGATAAACCGATTATAGTCCAATATGGGAAATGGGCAAAATCGTTTATAAAAGGCGATTTGGGTATAACTTCAAACGGAGAAAAGGTCAGCGCAAAATTAAAAGAAAGGATTCCAAATACTTTGCTTTTAACTGTTGTTGTAATCTTTTTAACCTGGATTGTGGGCGTACCGCTGGGTATTTTGGCTGCGATAAATTGGAAATCGCCTCTGGACAGAATTTTGACGGTTTTGACAAGTATAGGAATGGCTATTCCGTCATTCTTCTTTGCGGTGTTGTTGTTGATTTTTGCGGTAAAAACGGGTTGGTTTCCTGTCGGCGGTTTAACCAGTTCGAATTTTTTAGAGATGAATTTCCTTCAAAAAGTTTGGGATATTACACATCACTTGATTTTACCGGTAACGGTTTTGTTTACGATTTCTCTTGCCGGACTTCAAAGACAAATGAGAGGGAATTTACTGGATGTCTTAGACAGCGATTATGTTAAATTTGCAAGGGCAAAAGGGTTGAGTGAATTTAAGATAATATATAAACATGCGCTGAGAAATGCTGTAAATCCAATGATAACATTATTAGGTTTTGAGTTTGCAGGATTATTAAGCGGAGCAGCTCTAACGGAGTATGTATTCCAGTATCCGGGTTTAGGAAGATTAATTCTTGAAGCGGTTTTGCGTTCAGATATAAATCTCGTAATGGCATCGTTGATGATGGGTGCTATTATGCTTGTTGCGGGTAACTTAATTGCGGATATTCTTCTTATAATTACTGATCCGAGAATCAGGGCGAGGGCATAAGTATGTTCAAAGAAATTTATAATCAACTTATAAAAGATAAATTCGCAAAGATTGCCTTGATAATTCTCGGGACAATATATTTTATGTTAATTTTCGCAGATTTTATAGCGCCGTATACGAAAGATTTTTCTGACAGAACAATGGCGTATGTGCCTCCCTCAAAGATTTATGTGATCAATGAGAACGGTAGATTATCCATGCCTTATACTTATAACTACATAAGAGATTTTGATAAAAATAATTTGCGAATTACATACAGAGCTGACAGAAGCCAAAAATATTATATAAAATTATTTTCGCAGGGACAACCTTATAAATTTTTAGGCTTAATCCCTATGAAAAGACATCTTATAACTGTGGATAATGAAGGACGACTTTTCCTTTTAGGGTCTGATATAAACGGACGCGACGTATTTTCAAGACTCCTTTTCGGCGGCAGAATCTCAATGACAATAGGATTTTTGGCATTGTTTGTTTTATTCCCCATCGGATTGTTATATGGCGGAATATCAGGCTATTTAGGGGGCAAAGTAGACACTATTATGATGAGATTTGCCGAAGCCGTGATGTCCATTCCGAGTTTTTATTTACTGATAATTCTTGCGTCTATTTTACCGTCAGGGATGACCAGTATTCAAAGGTTTATGCTGATAGTTGTTATCCTTGCGCTTATAGGCTGGGCCGGATTTGCAAGGGTTGTAAGGGGCATGGTTTTATCAGTAAAAAATCAGGAATTTGTTCAGGCAGCGGTATCAATTGGCGCTTCAAAGATGAGAATAATTATAAAACATATATTGCCGCAGACAACAAGTTTTGTAATTGTTGCAATGACCTTATCAGTACCTTCATATATTCTCTCAGAATCAGGTCTTAGTTTTTTGGGACTCGGTATTCAACAGCCGGATGCGAGCTGGGGTAATATGCTGAAAGAAGCGCAAGAATATACAAATATTATTTATAGACCTTGGCTTTTGACTCCCGGATTTTTAATTTTTATTGCAGTTCTGTCATTTAATTTAATTGGTGATACAATAAGAGATGTATTAGATCCTAAAAGCAGAGTAAGAGGTTAGTGTATATAATTTCAGGATTTAATATCAGGAGGATAAATGGAATATATATCTACACTATTTGATTGTGATATTTGTATGCGACTTCTCGCAGCATTATTATTAGGTTTTGGAGTCGGGTTGGAACGTGAACTGACAAATAAGCATGCAGGCTTAAGAACACATATATTGGTTTGTTTGGGTTCTTGTGTGTTTACTATTATTTCTATATACGGATTCCCAATGATGATGGGTGAAGGCGAAACAGGTGTTGTAAGAGATACTGCGCGCGTGGCTGCGCAAATTGTAACAGGTATCGGTTTTATAGGCGCGGGTACTGTGTTACGTCATGGGACAACGGTAATGGGGCTTACTACAGCTTCTACTTTGTGGATGTCTGCAAGTATAGGTATGGCTTGCGGAGCGGGCATGTATGGGTTGGCTATTTTTGCTTCCGTTATTACAATTGTTGTTCTTGTCTCTGTAAGAATATTTGAAAAAGATGTTTTAGTTTGCAGTACTAAAAATACAAAACGCTTAAAAGTTAATATTGTAAGTTTGACGGAAGAAGCAAATAATATTTATGATTTTTTGATTGAAAAATATGCTCATCTATATGAAATTTCAAAAAAATTGCATAAAACTGATGCGCATTTAACTAAAATCAATGTAATTCTTGATGTAACAGGTAAAAAACCGATTCAAACTATGTATAAAACTTTTCAAGATGTAAAAGGTTTGGAGTCAATATCGATTCAAGAATATTGCGAAAAAGTCAAATAGTTGCAATTTTTTATATTAAATATTTATTCATATATTTAATTTTTTTAAAAAATATGTTATTATTGTTATGTGAAACATAGTGAGGGACAGAAATGAATACTACAAACCAACTGCTAAAGCCGATTACGACAAAGATTAATGAGAACGGAAACCTTGAAATCGGCGGCTGTGACTTAATTGAGTTGGTTCATAAATATGATTCTCCATTATATGTTATTGATGAAAAAACAATTAGAGCTATAGCAAAAGATTATAAAGAGGCCTTTTCAAAATATCCTAAAGTAAAAATGATGTATGCATCAAAAGCTCTCTGCAATACGGCGCTTTCCGCAATTCTTGATTGCGAGGATTTTGGATTTGACGTTGTGTCCGGAGGTGAAATTTATACAGTCGAGAGAGCAGGCATAGATATGTCAAAAGTTTTATTCAACGGTAATAATAAATCCTTTGAAGAATTAAATCTTGCGTTAGATTCCTGCGTTGGAAGAATATCGGTCGATAATTTCTTTGAGTTATCTTTACTGGATGAGATTGCAAAAAGCAAAGATATGGTTGTAGATATTTTACTTAGAATAACGCCGGGTATTGAATGTCATACGCATGAATATATTCAAACCGGTCATTTGGATTCTAAATTCGGGTTTGATTTATCTCAAATTGATGAAGCAGTCGAGTTAATTTTAAATCAATATACTAATCTAAAACTGCATGGGCTTCATGCTCATATCGGATCGCAAATATTTGAAACTGAAATTTATGCAGATGAAATTGAAATCTTGGTTAGAGAAATTGCACGATTAGATGAAAAGTTCGGATTAAAATTAGATGAAATTAATGTCGGCGGAGGATTAGGCGTTAAATATACAGAAAGTGACGCGCCGCCTTCAACATATGAAATTGCCGATAAAATTATAAACAGTTTAAACAGTAATATAGAAAAATATGGAATAGAACCGCCTACACTGTTCTTAGAACCGGGCAGAAGCATTATTTCCACTGCGGGTGTAACATTATATACACTTGGCAGTTCAAAACAAGTTCCCGGCGGTAAAAAATATTTTGCAGTTGACGGCGGCATGGCGGATAATGCCCGTCCTAGTATGTATCAAGCGGAATATTATGCAGAAGTCGCGAATAAGCCCGATGCAATTCCTTCAGAAATCGTAACAATTGCAGGTAAATTTTGTGAGTCGGGAGATATTTTAATAAAAGATATAAAATTACCGGAGCTTGAAGAAGGCGATGTTTTATGCGTTTACAATACAGGTGCTTATAATTATTCAATGGCATCAAATTATAACAGAGTGCAAAAATTGGCAATGGTACTTGTAAATAATTCACAATCTGATATCATAGTAAAAAGGGAAACTCTTGATGATCTGCTTTCTTACGATAAAATCCCTGATAGGTTGAGAAGTAAATGTTAACAGAAATATATAAATATATTATTCATCAAATTGGAACAATGGATTTGTCGTTTAAATGGACAAATCTATTTGAAATACTTTTTATCGGCGGAGTTTTACTTTTCTTTTACAAAAAGTTTATTAAAAATACAAATTCCGAAAAATTTGTTAAAGGTGTATTTTTCCTTGTGTTTTTGTGGATATTCAGCGAGATATTAATAAGATTTGATTTAAAAATACTCGGAGTTTTTCTTAAATCGATCGTAACATTGGTATCATTAAGCTTAGTAGTTATTTTCCAACCTGAATTAAGACGATTTTTAGGTTTTTTAGGACAAGCAGATATTTTAGGTAAGGTCTTTAACTCTAACAGTATAAAAAGAAAAGATGAAAAAATAGATATTATAAAAGAAATTATAGAAGCCGTGAAATATTTATCAAAGTCTTATACCGGTGCTTTAATTGTATTTCAGGGTGAGTTTATTCATACTTATTCAGATGTTGGCACAAAGTTAAATGCGGATTTATCTACAGAACTTTTACTGACTATTTTCCATCCAAATACTCCGCTACATGACGGTGCAGTAATAATAAGCGATTCTAAAATTTTGTCAGCAGGTGTACTTTTGCCGCTGACAGAAGATCCTAAGCTAAGCTGGAAATATGGTACGCGTCACAGAGCTGCGATAGGGCTGTCTGAAGTTAGCGATTCCGCTGTATTGGTGGTTTCTGAAGAAACAGGCGATGTCTCTATGGCTGTGGATGGTGTTCTTAAAAAATATGAGGATTTGATAACACTTAAATCAGATTTGGAGAATATATTGGGATATAAATCTGATGAAGATGAAGATAATAAATCAATTTTTAAAATAAATAAATTTATAACTATAAAAAAAAACAAATAGTACGAATGAATCAGGAATATTAAAATGCAAGAGAAGAAGCTAACTAAAAAAGAACGTATTTTGAACAGGGTAAATAAAATATTCTTTTTAACGTTAGGTTCAATAATAGCGGCTTTTGCAGTTGAATGTATTCTTGTTCCCAATAGAATTATTGATGGCGGAATTATAGGGGTGTCAATGATTTTAAGCTATCTTATGAAGTGGAATTTAGGTATTCTGGTTATTGCGTTAAATTTACCTTTTATATTGCTGGCATTTAATAAAATAGGTAAAAGATTTGTTTTTCAAACGTTTTACTCATTGGTAATTTTTGCTATTTTTGTAAATATATTTGATCATCACCCGATAACTCATGATTTACTTTTGGCAACTGTTTTCGGCGGTATTATTTTGGGCGCCGGCGTAGGTTTAATATTGAGGAATGAAGGATCATTAGACGGAACGGAAATTATGTCTTTAATTCTTTCTAAAAAATTCGGATTTTCTGTCGGTGAAATTATCATGGCAATTAATATATTCATATATGGCGGAGCGGGTCTTGTTTTCGGCTGGGACAGAGCAATGTATTCTGTTCTGACATATTTTATCGCATATAGAGTTATTGATATTGTTCTTGAAGGTTTAAACAGTTTAAAATCAGTAAATATAATAAGCGATTATGCTGAAGAAATCGGTTCTGCTTTAACGGAACGTTTGGATATCGGCGCAACTTATTCCAAAGGTGTAGGTGCATATACTGGGCAGGAAAAAACGATTCTTAATTGCGTTATTTCAAGGCTGGAAATTCAAAAACTAAAAGAAATTATCAAAGAAATTGACCATTCGGCATTTACTACAATTTCTGAAGTGAATGAGGTTTATGGCGGCAGAGTCAGAAAGTAGTGAAATTTAACATATAGACAATTTTTTAAAATTGTATTATGATAGTTATAACAAGGAAGTTAAGGATAAGGTTATGGCAAAAAATATAGATACAGTACCTATAGAAGTAAGTATTCTTACAGTTGATCATGATATTAAAGGCGTAGTGCACGTTTCAAAATATACAAATACGAATAGAGAATTAACTGATCTTTTGAATGATCGCGAAAGAAGATTCTTAGCGGTTACAAATGCTGAAATTTACCCGAGAAACGCTAATCAGCCGCCGAGAAGATATAATTTTTTAGAAATTCATATGGATTATGTATTAATGGTGCATCCTTCTGCTCAGGCTGTGTTCAAAGAATCAGGAAAAACGCAGGAAGATGTTGCTCGCTTCAGAGACTTAAGATTAAAATTAAATCAAACTAAACCGTTTTAATTTTTAGCTTTTAACTTTTTTATGTAACTCTGCTGCTTCTTTTGTTAACTTTTTTTACAATTTATTCCCAAAAGGCTTAAAAAATTTCTTTACGGTTTTTATTGTTATACAATCGAAAAAAAGGAATATAAAAATGAAATTGTCGCCTGTTAATTTATTAAGTAATCCGCAAGCAATCCAAAATAAGGGAAATACGTCGAGCAACAACAACAGACAGCCGTCCGTAACTTTAAATCAACAGCCGGACAGTTATTTTAGTACATCAAAGACCTCACAGGTATCGTTCAACGGTTTTTGGACATGGTTAGGAGCCTTAGTGGGTTTAGAAGAACCGGGTCCTGGTGATTTTGGTAATGAGTATATGGATGATGATGATTACGGTGAATTTCCGCCGGATGGTTACAGAAATGATAATAATAATAATGATGATTATGATGAGTATGATTATTTTTGTGAATATGAATGTGAATGTGATGATGATGAATATGACGAGCCACCAGCTCATTGGAGTTTGGAAGATCAGGTCGCCTATTATCGCGAAAAATTTGATGATGAAGACGACGAGTATTGATGATAAAGACGAAGAGTAACTACCCGACTTTATGAAATTTATATAGAAGATTTGTATGATGTGATTCTAAATTTATCCGACTTTATGAAATTTATGCAGAAGATTTGTATCGTGTGATTGTACTTCAATAGCCGGGTTGTTTCCTTGTAATGTCAAAGGATTTACCTGATTTTGCAGGGTTGATTGAGGTAGAGAATCAATATTTTTAGCTGCTTTTCGATTATCATGTTTTTCCATCTGATTTTTGAAAACACCGGCTAAAGGAGTTGCAAAGAAAGGTGTAATCACTCGTTTACAGAAAATTTGAGAAATTACAAGCCCGACAATTACTCCGAAACCTGCCTTACCAAATTTTTTGCCTTTTTCGAGACCTTTTACAATTTCGCCCGCATCGAAGTTTTTTATATCTAGAGATTGAAATTTATTTTGTAATTTATTTACGGCGTCAGCACCAAAACGTTTGTCAGTGACAATATGATTGTCAAAGAAAGTACCTGCAAGATTACCCGCCATTTTACCCAGCGGAGCTGCAACAGCTACATTCATAATCCCGTTTGCAAGGTCAAGCGCTGCAACAAATTTACGTTTTTCTTCAGGAATTTTTTCGTTTTTTAAACTTTGAGTTGTATAATAATAGCAATTCACCGTATCTTTTAAAGCTGTGGATGCTATAGCAAGGGTTACCGCCAAATCTGTAGGATTATCAGGTACAAATTTGTTTACAGTTTTTGAGTTGAGGATTTTATTATATGCTTTTTGCGCATAGTTCATATAGTTTATATTTTTTATACTTGTTATAAGAGGCATTACTTAACCTCCTGTTCTTTTTTGTATGGAGCATATTTTTCTTTAAAGGCAGCTTTTTTAGCTTTAGAGAGCTCAGGGAAAAGTTTTTCCATTACCCGCGGATACACCCAGTTTAGAAGAGTGCAGGCAGCCGGTAAAATTGCCAGTCCAATAACAATGCCGCTTCTTGTTTTATAGTCCCTAAGAATCACTTCAGATTTGTTAATCTTTGTAGTTAATAATTTTTTAATTTTAACACTTTGAGTAGCTTCTTTGGGTGTAGAACCATGATCTTTTAACTTACTCAACCGGCCTTTACATTTTCTAAGTTTATGAATTGAACTTGAAAAGATTTTCTTTTCATCACCTACGGCTGTTATTTCTTTTTCTAATAATTCATTAATAGCATTCTCTATTAATTTTTTTTCTTCCTTAGCTATAATAGCCCTTTTCGCCTCAGGAGAAAGGGTCTTGTCTATTTTTTTTGTAATTTTTGAGAGTTCCTTTTTCAATTCTCTCCGCAGTTCTGAACTATGTAATTTTCTTTTACCGTCTATCTCAAGGGTTTTTTCTACAGTCTCTTTCGCAAAGCTCAATCCTTTTTCGTCTATTTTTTTCGATACACTTTTGTAATTATAAGATGAATCTTTAGATTTTAGCAGTTTTTTACCTTTTTTCTTCAAATCTTTTAAGTTGTTAATTTTATTTGAGTCTAATTCTTCTTTCGTAATATTAAAATGATCTTTTAAAACATCATAAAATACATCTTTTTTGGCCTTGGCAAGTTCATCCGGGTTAATTAGCTTTTCAATTGGGATATCCTCGTTACCCATTGTTTTCCGCATATTATCCAATGTTCTATAAAAAGCTTTATCCTGATACTTAATCAATTTTTCATCTATAAAATCTCTTTTAGATATAAAGTTATCGCCGCTTAAGTTACCAAGAGCTTTTTGATGTCTATATTCTCTGACGATTAAAGGTTTTAAAGTTGATCGGCATGGTTTAGCGGACAAATCCATTCTGTCTGTTTTTGCATATGTAGCCACCCTGTCAAGATGGTTGTTATAAGCCATCATTACAGGTACCTGAAAACCTAACACAAGCCCTGCGGATATAGGTTGTCTGTATGCTGAATATAATCTTGTCTCTTTATCTTCTTTCGATATTGGGTTAAATACTATAGGAAACGGAGCAACTGCAGCCGTTCCAACAGCTGTTATAATGTTGTTAAGGTTTTCACCTGCGCTTTTGTTCAGATACATAAGCGTTTTTTTGAAGCCGGTACTATGTTTATAGACCAAATCATCAAGCATTCGTGAATTCACATAATTCCTGGGAATTCCCTCAAAAGACGGCTGAGCTGCACGAGGCGAAGCACTTTTTTGAAAAGCCGTTCTTGGCTTTAATTGTATTGAATTTAATTTTTCGATTTTCATAACTACCTTTTAAACACTGAAACCCCTATATATATTATAAGTTTAAATAAAATAAAAATTGTTAATAAATTGCGCTTTAATTAAGTTTTGTAAATTTAATTAAAGACCAGCTTCCTTGCCGTTCTAAACGTGTAATTTGGACACTTTTTGCGATGTCCGAAAATGTATGATTTTTGATGTATGAAAATACCAAAAATAACAACGGTTCTTTTTCATAAAGCCGGTCATCTTTGACTATTTTTGATAAATCTTCCGGATCATAAAATGACACGCTGTTTAAAGTAACCATGGCTATATTTTGATTTGGCTTCAATTTTGAAATTATACTTTCATTTAGAGTATTTTCAAGGAATTTGTTTTCATTTTCTAAAAAAATCGACCTATAAAGTTGTTTCCCGTTTTTGAAAACTTCGGAATATGATGTATCAGAGCTGATAAAATCAGGGAAATTTCCTTTATTTATAGAAAATACATTGTATTTTGAAAAGTCTATATATTTTTCAAATCTTTCTTTAGGGTAATATTCCAGTAATATAATGTCGCCTTCGTTTAGCTGTGCATTTTCAATTAATTGGGCAACGATTTTATGTCCCTCCGGTCTTCTTAATTTAAATGCAGCATAAGGGCTTCTTATCATATAGACTATGCAGATAATACAGTAGATTGATATTATTGAATTTCTAAATACAACATTTTTTATCTCTGCAATTCCCAGAGCAAATAGGAATATTAATATAGGATAAATTTCAATCGAATATTTGGTAAGAAAGACCAGTTTTCCTGATAAGGCAGCAATTACCAAAACAATTACCGTTCCTGCCGCTATTCCGAGCAATCCCGCTGCATATTTCTCTTTAATAGCTTTTATAATAAAAACAAATGCAATCAAGGCGGGAATTATACCATATATAAAGAATTCCAAAGTCGGATTATAAAAGAAATTATCAGGAGCATTTGTTAGATTTGTCAAAATCGGGGAAAAATAATCTGTCATTAAAAATCCGATTCTTGATATGGAAAAACTACCCCACCATTGGGAAAAAGACTTTGTGCCAAACACATTTAATACCAGAGGAGTTAATGTCAATGCAACAATACCGATTGAAATCCATAAATATGTTATAACTTTTTTATATTGCCTGCGTAAACAAATACTCACATATAATAAGTTTAAAAATACAAAAACGAAGCCTATAGTGTGAGTAAATAATATAAAGAAATTCAAAACTGCATACAAAATTATATTTTTTTTGCATGGAGCTTTAACAACTCTTATTGTATATAGTAAAGTTATTGCGGAAATCAGAAATAGTAATGAGTAGAAACGCACTTCCTGAGAATAATATATTAAAAAAGAGCTTAAAGCTGTGATTAATGCACATATAAGTCCTGTTTTCTTATCGCGTTCAAGTCCGACAAAATACATTGCGATGATTGACAAAACTCCGGCTAAAACAGAAGTTAATCTTAATAAAATATCACTCTGTCCAAATAATGTCATGAAAAATTTTAAATATAAATAGTAAAATGGCATGTGACATTGAGATTTTACACCTTCTATAAAGCCATTTGATAACGGCTGTGCTGCAATCATCCAGCTTATATATTCATCATTCCACATCCCGTCAGGCTTATCTATAAACAATAAGCGTAAAACAAGACCTGCAATAACGATTAAATATATCCCCATTTTTCCCAATTTTATATCCTGATTTGTAAAAATTACATTTTAATTATATAATATAAAAAAAAAATTAAAAGAGAAAGTAATTTAAATATGAAGTTAGTTATACAAATTCCTTGTTATAATGAAGAAGAATCCTTGCCTGTAACATTAAAAGAATTGCCTAAGAAAATTAATGGCATTGATAAGATTGAGATATTAATAATTGATGACGGTTCGACGGACAGAACAGTTGAAGTTGCTAAAGAAAATGGTGTCAGAAATTTTGTCCGATTACCTCAAAACAACGGACTTGCAAAAGCTTTTATCGCAGGAGTAAATAAAGCTTTAGAAATGGGTGCGGATATTATTGTTAATACCGATGCAGATAATCAGTATTGCGCAAAGGATATAGAAAAATTAATTGCTCCTATTTTAAATAATGAAGCTGATATTACAATAGGAACAAGACCTGTTTCAAAAATACGGCACTTTTCTTTATTGAAAAAACTTTTACAAAAAATCGGCTCATTTATTATGAGAATGATAAGTTCTACATGTGTGGAAGATGCCCCGAGCGGTTTTAGAGCTTTTTCAAGAGACGCAGCATTACAGTTGAATATTTTTGATAATTATACATATACGTTAGAAACAATAATTCAGGCAAAAGCTAAAGATATACAATTAACTTGTGTTCCTGTTGAGGTAAACGAAGACCTTCGAGAATCAAGATTGGTCAAAAATATGTATGATTACATTAAACGTTCGGTTTTCACTATGTTAAGAATGTTTATAATATACAGACCATTCCGCTTTTTTGCGATTATTTCAAGCATATTTTTAGGAATCGGTGCTATTATAGGAATAAGATTTTTATGGTTTTATTTTATGGGCAGCGGGTCAGGTCATATTCAATCATTAATTCTTGCCGCTATTTTATTAATTTCTGGTGTTCAAATCGCTCTTATTGCCGTACTTTCAGAATTACTCTCTATAAACAGAAAACTTCTGGAAGATATTCAGCGTCGTTTGAAAGTTGAAGACTTGAAAAAAAAATAGGAAGTTATAAAATGTACAAATAGATTTAAAAATTACAGGATATTTTTTATGAATAGAGTTGAATTTATAGATAATTTTAAAAAAGGAATGAAGGACTTTTTTACTTCATCCAAAACATTCAAGATAACAGTATTTACATTATTTGTAGTTGTATTGTCATCAATTATTGCTTCGCAGAATTTCTTTTTCCAGAACATTGTAGAAAACGGAATAAGTAAAAGAGATATAATCGCGCAAAAAACTTTGAAGGTAATTGACGTTAAAAAAACAGAGCAGCAGAGGAAAGAAGCCGCTCAAAAAGTAGAACCGATTTTAGCTCCTGCAGAAGACGATTTTATAAGATCAAATCTGCAAACTTTGCAAAATTCTATTATCCAGATAAGAAAGAAAAATGTTTCGGATAATATCAAAAAAGAAGAAATAGGTATTCTTTTGGATGTATCAGATGTGGAAAAAAGAGATTTTGTTGTTACTTTTTTATTAAAAAGTGATCAAGACGCATTACAAGAAGTTTTTGATAAGTCAACACTTACTTTAAATAATATTTTAAGAACAGGCATAACCGAAAAAGATTTTGAGAAAGAAAGTATTAACAAAATTATTATAAATAATCTAGTTTCAAATGTATCAAAACGGCAAGTTTCTGTTATAAAAGCTATTTTGGAACAAGTTATAGTTCCAAATCTTGTTGTAGATGATTTTGCGACTGAAATTGCCCGTAAAAATGCTCAAAATTATGTTAAACCATATATTGTAACTTTTCAAAAGGATGAAAAGATATTATTTGAAGGAGAACCTGTTTCGAGATTAAAACGAGATGCATTGAGGCAGGCAGGTTATAATGTATATGAACTGAATTGGACAGGAATTCTTGCGATAATAACTATAGTATTTATAGAAACAATGTTATTCCTGCTCTATATGAAATTTTTTGAAAAAAAATACTTAGAGACCCATTATATGATGATAGTCGCCAGTCTTTCAATAATCATCTCCGGTATTGCAGTTCTGCTGCCTACGGGTTTTTCGCCATACGTACTGCCTATTCCGGCATATATAATGATAATTTCTATTTTCACTAATGCTCGAATTGCACTGGCAGCGTCTATATTATTGTTATTATTGCTGGCACTGGGATTTCAGTATGATACTCAATTTTTGGTAACATTTATATTATTAAGCTGCGTATCAGCGCTTGCTATTTCTCAAATTAGATTTTCAAAACGATTTGATTTGCTTAAGACCGGTTTTAATATAGCTGTTGCAGGTTTAGTGTTTGTATTGAGCATATACTTGCTTGAAAAATGTTTGGTTGACACAAGTGATTTAATGCTGTTTAAGAATTCTATATTTATATTACTTAACGGGATGTTAAGTTCAATAATTGTACTCGGTACTTTGCCTTTGTTTGAAAGTCTTTTTAAGACAATATCTCCATATGGCTTGGCAGAACTTGCAGATCATAATCAGCCTTTGTTAAGACGACTCCAGTTTGAGGCGCCGGGAACTTATCACCATAGCTTGATGGTTTCAAATTTAGCGGAGGCAGCTGCGGAAGCTATCGGCGCAGACCCGATTTTAGCGCGTGTCGGAGCATTCTATCATGATATCGGTAAGTTAAAAAGACCTTTGTTTTTCTCTGAAAACCAATCTTATTTCGGAATAGAAAATCCTCATACAAAATTGAATCCGAGGTTAAGTAAAATGGTTATAACCGCTCATCCTAAAGATGGTGTGGAAATTGCAAAAGAATACGGTATGCCTGCTATTATCTCAAGTTTTATTTTACAGCACCATGGCGAGGGTCTTGCAAGCTATTTCTATAATCAGGCAATACAGGAAGAAGGTATTGAAAATGTAAAAGAAGAACAATTCAGATATACCGGTCCTAAGCCTAATATGAAAGAAACGGCAATTCTGATGATTGCAGATGCTGTCGAGTCAGCTGTGCGTTCGATGAAAAATCCTACGCCGGAAGAAATCGAGGCTATAATCGATAAAATAATTGTTGAAAGATTAAATGATACTCAATTATCTGACAGCCCTTTAACTTTAAAGGATTTGAAAACAATAGCAAATACTTTCTCGCGAATTCTTCGAGGAATGCAGCATAACAGAATTAAATATCAGGAAAATCTGGCTGAAGAATTCAGTAAAGCTAAAATAAATATGCCGGCAAAAATTCTTGATGAAGACCTTGAAAATAAGATTAAACAACTGGAAAATAGTTCCGGCAAAGAAGAAAAGGATAACAGCAAAAACGGTGGAAATTAATATTTTTAGTGAAAATACAGGCTGGGATATTAATGAGAAGAAGTTTATAAATATTGCAAAAAAAATATTAAAATATTATTTATCCCTGCCTGAGGTATATGAAAAATCGTGTTTATCAGCTTATGAATACGATACGATTTCATTTGATTTTGTATATTGTGATAGTAAAAAAACTCATGAAATAAATATTGAATACCGCAATAAAGATTATGCTGCGGATATAATCACCTTTGCGATGTTTGCAGATACCGCGCCTGAGGAAAGGTTTGTTTTTGACGGTGAAATATATCTTGGCGAAATCATAATAGCATTTGATAAAGTTATTGAAACGGCAAAGAAAAAGAAGATAACAAAAGAAGAAGAACTTTCTTTTTTGATAAGTCATGGAATTTTGCATCTTTTAGGATTTGACCACGAAACAGAAGAAGATTATAATTTCATTATAAATCTTCAAAATAAGGTGTTAGGGAGTTTAAGAAATAAATAGGATTACATATGAGTAAATTCAAATGTCAGGGGTTTAATAACACATTTAAAAATGCGCGAAAAGGATTGCGTTTAGCCTTGAAAGCAGAAGATTGCATTAAAGTTCATTTCGGTGCAGCAACGCTAGTCGTTATAGCGGCTCTTTTGCTACAATTCAGTGCCGTTAAAATTTGCATTTTGCTTTTAACTATAGCAATGGTAATTATAACAGAGATGGTTAATTCTGCAATAGAGTTTGCTGCGGACGCGGTATTTAAGAATAAATATTCAAGAATGGTAGGAATGGCAAAAGATATTTCTGCAGGAGCGGTTATGGTTGCAACATTTACTTCTGCCGCAATTGGATTGATTTTATTTGTGCCCGCGATATTAAAATTATTTTAAACAATAAAAAAGCCCCGATTTTATGGGGCTTTTTTAATATTATAAAATGATAATTAATTATTACTCAAAACCAATCTGAAAGTAGCAAGATTCTTGATAGATAACATTGCGTGTTTGTTATCCTGCTCTTTTGATATATTAAATATGCGGATAATGCGTTGAATCTCTTCCAAATCTTTTCTTGATTCAATCTTATAAACGTTTTTGATTGGATCTGATACAACTGACATTAATGTATTTAATTCTTGTTCTTTCATAAATAGAATAACCTCATTCCTGTATATTTATATAAAGGAAATTTTCATCAGATAATTGCTTTTTTCAAGATTTGTTTTGTAATATTACGTTACAAAGCCCAAATAATCCAAGAAGGATCATTTGGGCGCCAGTGAAATGCAATGATAATCTTAAGACGCAACATGCGTGGGGATATTGTAAAATGATTTATTTTATAAACTTGTTTCCTGTTTTGCTTTTTTCCATAATGCGTCGAATTCTTCAAAGGTATATTTTTCAAGCGGTTTGACTGCAAGTTCTTCCATTTTACGGAATCTTGTCATAAACTTTTTGTTTGATTTTAATAATGCCTGCTCTGCATCTATTTTATTCCATCGCGCCAGATTAACCAACGCAAATAAAATATCTCCGAATTCTTCTTCCATGCATTCTTTGTCATTTTTATGTTTTGCTTCTTTGAATTCTTTAAACTCTGAATAAATGCACTCATATAAAGATTCCTCGCTTGGCCATTCAAAACCTGTTTTTACAGCTTTTTTACTGATTTTTTGGGCGCTCATCAAGGCGGATTGCGCTTTTGAAATACCGTCCATAGCTGATTTTCTGTGAGATTTTTCTTCATTTTTAAGTTGTTCCCAGTTGTGCAAAATTTCTTCAGTGCATGTTACATTTTTATCGCCGAAAACATGCGGATGTCTGTGGATTAATTTATCTTTTATTCTTTTAGCGACATCATCTATATTAAATTCATTATTCTCTGAAGCAATTTGTGCGTGCAAAATAACCTGCAAAAGAACATCTCCCAACTCTTCTTTTAAGTGTTTCCTATCTCCGCTATCTATAGCGTCAACAGCTTCATAAGCTTCTTCAAGCATATTCGGCTTTAAAGATTTATGAGTCTGTTCCCTGTCCCACATACATCCTTCCGGTGACCGTAATTTGCATATTACATCTATAAGTTCTTCTAAATTTTCATATCCCATAAAAGAATTTTACCATAAAATATTTAGAAAAAATTACTCCCTTTTCCAACTAAAGTATAAGGTATTTAAAAAACAATACATCAAAAGGTTGATCAATTTATGCAACCCTATGATATTCTAATAAGTGTGAATACTAACATGAAAGGATATAAGATGGCAAATTTATCAATATCAGGCATCAGCCAACGTATATTTAATACAACTAAACATGAAAATACAGTAGCAAGATCAACAAATCCTTTTGCTGCTTCTTCTTTTAAAGGTAATGTATTAACTGCGGATGTATTTGAATCTTCAGTAAAAAATAATCAACCTGCATTTACAGGTAAAACTAAATTAATGGCGGCAGCATTAGTCGGCAATATTTCTAATTTAGGTTCAAGAATTAACGCAGGAATTGAATCTGTAGTTGCTTTTGGCAACAGAATGAAAGAAAGTGTTGTTAATATTTGGAATAGAATAGATTCTATTAAACTTGAAGATTCAGTAAAATCGCTCTTCGAGCCGGGTATTATAAACAAAAATACAATTGCAAAAATGCAACCCGAGCAATTGTCAGATGTAAAAATGCTTTTGAATGATAATATTGCAAAATGGTCAGAATCACTGGCTGCATAATAGGAGGAGATAAGAATGGTTGATAAAAAAATAAGAAAAAATGTTGAAAATATTATCGAGGGATTATCAATGAATCCAAGTCCAGAATCAGTTGTTATTCTTGATGAAGTGGGAACTAATTCGGCTATCGATGATGTAAGAGAATTAACTTCATGCGCTTTGGTCAAAAGAAACGAGCATGAATCATTGAGTGTTGTTATTGTTAACAAAGGCAAGGGTATAAATGACATGTCCACATTTGTTGCAATGAGCACAATCAATGAGTTGTTGGCTTTAGATGATAAGTCAACTGCTATAAAAATTCTGGAAGACACAGTAGAAATGCATTCTGATGAAGAAGTCAGAGACAATGCAAGATCCGTAAAAGCGTTAATGTCTTTAAGCTAATCAGACAGACAAAATTACAAAAAAAGAATCGCCTTATTTAAAAGACGATTCTTTTTACTCATTATTTTTCCTTAATAGTGAAATCCGTCTTCTTTAAGTCTGTCAATGACTTCCTGCAGTTGCGCTTCGGAACAAACATACGACAATCTGAAGAATCCTTCTCCACAGTCGCCGAACGCATTGCCCGGAACGATTACAATTCCTGATTTTTCAAGTACTTCTTCACAGAATTTGAAAGCGGAATTATATCTCGGTGGAATAGGAAGCCATAGATAGAAAGTTGCAGGCGGAACTGCAGCTTCATCAATCGGCCACCCTAATTCTTTAAAACCTTTCACCATAAGCGCCTGTTTGCGCTTATAACCTTCGTTTTCCTGTTTAATATACTCATCACCCTCTTTGGAATTCAAAACGTCAGCGCAAGCTATTTGAAGCGCTTTGAAAATACCGTTATCAATTGTGGATTTTGCTTTGCCGAAGCGGGAAACAATTTCTGCATTACCGCAAACCCAGCCCACTCTCCAACCTGTTAAAGCGTAAGGTTTAGAGAAGCTGAAGAATTCTACCGCAATATCTTTTGCGCCTTCAATTTCAAATACGCTAAAAGGCTTTGCACTTTCTTCAAAGTATAAATCACAATACGCAGCATCCGATATCAACAGAATTTCATGTTTTTTACAAAAATCGACGCACGATTTAACATATTCTTTCGTTGTTATCGCACCAAGCGGGTTATTTGGGTAATTAATAATCATTGCTTTAACTTTTTCAGGTTTATAACCATCTTTTATCAGACAGTTTAATACTTCTTCCATATCCGGTTTGTAGTCATTTTCAAGCGTTAAAGGAATCGGATAAGATAATCCGCCTGAGCATTTTGTGAATTCGTTATAAGAAGCATAACCCGGATCAGGAACCATTATGATGTCCTTTTCAAATTTGTCTTTAGCCGGATTAACCAAACTTCTTACCAGATTTGCTATCCCTTCCTTAGAACCTATTAAAGAAAACACTTCTGTATTAGGATTAATATCAACACCGAAGCGATTTTTCATTCTTTTTGAAACTGCTTCTCTGAAATATAACTCGCCTTTTGGAGTTGAATATGTGTGCATATCTTCTTCGTCAAGAAGTTCTTTTAAGCGTTCTATAACATATCTTGGCGGCTGCGCGGTAGGAGCTCCCATTGCAAGTGAAATCGGCGCTCTGTTTCTTGCGCATAATTCCGGTTTCAATTGTGCTGTTTTTTCTTTTAAAGCAAACATTATATATGTATCTAATTGCATTACATAATCATTAAATAAATTTCTCATTTTTTTCACCTTTCTTACTATTTTTTTTGAGTTTTTTTCTATGCAGTCATTTGCATAGGTCCTTCCAATGAAGCTGTTACAAATTGTTTTGTATAATCATTAGTTTGTTGCATCATTTCGTCAGGAGTTCCCTCAAAGACTATTTTGCCTCCATACAACATAATAACTCTGTCAGCGGTTCTTCTAATTGTTGACATTTGGTGAGTAACAACTATTGATGCTGCTTGAGTTTCTTCTTTGAGCCTTACTATATAATCTTCTATTAAAGTAGATGATATCGGATCCAAACCCGAGGTTGGTTCATCGTATAATATAGAATTAGGCTCGGTTACTATGGCTCGTGCGAAACTTACGCGTTTTTGCATACCGCCTGAAAGTTCTGAAGGGAATTTTTTCTCGATACCTTTTAATCCCACAAGTTCCAGCTTTTCCGCAACTATATTGCTTATTTCTTTTTCATCGTATTTATCTCTTAAATCTTTTCGCTCTCTTAATGCAAAAGATATGTTGTCAAAAACATCAAGTGAGTCAAAAAGAGCAGAGTATTGAAAAACCATTGCCGTATCGCCCTCAGATGTAATGATTTCACCGCTGTCAGGTTCTAATAATCCGCAAATCAGTTTTAAAACGGTACTTTTACCTGATCCGCTGAATCCGACAATAGCCAGCGTTTCACTATCGGCAACTTCAAAAGATATGTTGTCGAGAACTTTATTATCCTCAAATGCTTTAACAAGGTTTTTAACTTTTATACTCATTTTTATTCTCTGTATATTATTGTACTACTTTAAAAGAAAAAAGCTATAGAGAAAAGCATGTCCCATATAGCAATGGCTACGAAAGACCATACAACGGCTTTTGTTGTGGCTTCACCTACTCCTTTTGCGCCGCCTGTTGCGTAATAACCGCAGGAGCAGCTTATCAAAGCGATAGTGCCGCCGAAGAATATCGCCTTTGCCAAGCACACGAATAAATCTTTCATATATATGCCCAGCCACGCCGAATCAAAAAACGCTATATAGTTTAGTCCGGATGTCATCTCAGAAGTTATTGCTCCCGCAATTAAACCTACAGTGGAAGCTATAATTACTACGGAAGGCATCATTATTATTCCTGCCAAAACTCTCGGCACAAATAAATATTGTATTGGTTTGACTTTTAATACCTCAATGGCATCTATTTGTTCTGTCACTCTCATTGTCGCAATTTCAGATGCCAAAGAAGATCCTATCATTGAAATTATTGCAAAACCTGACATTATTACTCCAAGCTCCCTTACTATCAGAATAGTCATCATCATTCCGACGAAATGTCCTCCGCCTTGCTTTATCATTTCGTTAGCAACCTGTGAAGCCACAATTATTGTAGTCATGCTGACTATTGATAATGTTATCGGCAAAGAAGTTACTCCAAAACGGTGTGATTGAGCCATTACTTCTTTCCAATCAATTTTGCCTTGAGCTATATATTTAGCAACTTCAATGGTATTTTGAGCAATTTTTCCGAGTGTGTCCAGAAAATCACCAAATTGCTCAATTGCTCCGGTGAAAATCTTATATGTTGCTGATTGTTTATAATATTTATCTATACTAACCATCTAACTATTATACAGAATCTTTTAAACAAATGTCAATTAGTTGCTAACAGATACTAATTTATGTTATTTTATATATATGATAGAATTATTAACTTTATATTCATTATTAAAACGCGATCTTACAATGTATGCGATATCAAAGAACATTGAGAGTAATTTTGGAGTATTTACAAAACCGAGTTTCGGAGCGATTAAACCTGCATTAAGACGTCTTGAAACAGGCGGGTATATTACTTCCCGTAAAATTATGTCTGACGGAGGCAGGTTATCTGTTTTCTATACGATTACAAAAACAGGCAAAGACGAACTTGTTCGACTGTTACTCGATGAATTTACGGTAAATCCGCTTCAATTTTTCTCTAATGCAAGAGTGAAACTCTCCTGTGCAGATATATTATCTCAGGATGAAAGAAAAAAATTATTCTTCCATATTAAATCTTTATCTTTACAATTTAAGAATGAAGCCGAAATTATCTTAAATAATGAATATAATCAACTTACTTTTTATCAGAAAATTATTTTAGACAACACTATATGTGAGTATAAAAATTTAATAACGATAGTTGAAGGACTGGAAAAAGATAATGCCGGCAATAGTAAATAAAGTTGAAAAGGGTTCTATTGCTGAAGAACTTGAGATAACTTCCGGTGACGAGATATTATCAATTGATAATACGCAAATGGCTGATATGATTGATTATAATTTTCTTTGCAAATCTGATTTTTTAACTATTGAATTAAAAAAATTTAACGGTGAAATAGAAATTATAGAACTTGAAAAAGATTTTGATGAAGATTTAGGGATAATCTTTGAAAGCGCTGTTTTTGACAAAGTAAAACCATGCTTAAATAAATGTATTTTTTGTTTCGTAGATCAACAGCCGAAGGGGTTAAGAGATACTTTGTATGTGAAAGACGATGATTATAGGCTTTCATATCTTCAGGGAACATATATAACCCTTACTAATCTGAAAGAAGAGGACAAAAACCGTATAAAACTAATGCACCTTGGACCTTTTTATGTTTCAGTGCACACCACAAATCCTGAATTGCGTGTAAAAATGCTTAAAAATCCGGATGCAGGGAAAATTATGGAAAATTTGCAGTGGTTTCGTAAAAATGAAATTCCGTTTCATACTCAGATTGTTTTATGTCCCGGATATAATGACGGCGCTGAATTAGAGAGAACTTTATCAGATTTGGCTTCTTTGAAAGACTATGTTCTGTCTACTGCGATTGTTCCTGTGGGCTTAACTCAATTTAGAAAAGATAAAATGAAATCCGTTGATAAAAAGATTGCAGCAGAAACTCTGGAAATTGTATCAAAATATAAAAATGTATGCTGTTCAGATGAATTTTTCCTGCTTGCTGAAAAAGAAATTCCACCGGCTGAATATTACGGAAATTTTGGTCAACTTGAGGATGGTGTCGGTGCAATAAGACTTTTATTGGATGATTTTTATTCGCAAAAATTGCCTGAAAAAATACAAAAACCTATAGAAGTTTTGTTTGCAACTTCATGTGCGGCAAAAGATGCAATGAATATAATTTCAAAAGAATTAAATAAAATTGAGAATCTCATAACTAATGTTATTCCGGTCAAATCCAAATATTGGGGGCAGGACATCACGGTAGCCGGCTTGATAACATCTGATGATTTAATAGATTCATTGAAAAATAGCAGTTCCGGTTTGGTCGTAATACCCTCTGTTATGCTTCGTCCCTATTCGGAAGATTTTTTGGACGGCAAGAATCTCGATTATGTCAGAAAGAAAACAGGCAAAGAGTTTTTTGTAATCAAGAATATATATTCCATGAAAGAGTTTGTGGAATATATTAACAGCAAGGCATAATATATGTTATATACTATGGGAAATATTTTCATGATAAAATGCAATAATGGATATTACTGCAAAGCTAAAGATTTTATCAGGAGATATTTTAGGCGGTGTTAATTCTGCTATTATAACTTTACCTCAAGCATTAGCTTTCGGTGTTGCTATCGGATTCGGTGCAAGCGCGGGGATTTGGGGCGCTATAATATTATGTGCGGCGGCTGGTTTACTTGGCACAAAAACCCCTTTGATTTCAGGGGTTACAGGACCTGTTGCAATTGTATTGGCATCAACTATGGCGGCTTTGAACAATGATATAAATGCCGTCATTGCAGTAATACTCATAGCTGCTATTTTTCAGTTTTTTACAGGTCTTACTTCTTTGCCTAATATTATTAAATATATTCCTTATCCGGTGATTTCAGGATTTATGAACGGTATAGGTTTTGTAATTATAATTTTGCAGTTAAATCCGCTATTGGGTATTAATACACAATCGTCAACTATTTCAAGTATAAAGATACTTATTCGAAATATAACTTCCGTAAATCTTGATGCGGCTTTAATCGGGATTATCACTTTAATAATGGTTTTCGCAGTTCCGAAACGCTTAAATAAATATATTCCTATTCAGATAATAGCTTTAATTGTTTGTACATTTTTATCAATAAAATGGGGATTAAACATTGAAAGAATTTCTCAAGTTTCTCTTGCATATCCACAAATATCAATCCCTGTAATGGATTTTGAAAAATTTTTGGTATACTTGCCGTTTGCTATTACTCTTGCTGTTATTTGTTCCTCAGAAAGTATGCTTACAGGGTTGGTTTCTGATGCGTTAACCAAAACAAATATAAACCCGAAAAGACTTCTCACCGCTCAAGGCGCAGGTAATATTTTATGCGCGTTAACAGGTTCTGTCTGCGGATCAGCGGCAACTATGAGAAGTGTCGTTGCCATAAATTCAGGCGCATCAACAAAATTGGTTACGCTCATTAATCCTGCTATTTTATTTGTATTATTATTTCAATTTTCAGGTTTTGTTGCTCAAATTCCTTTGGCGGTGCTGGCGGCAATCCTTATAAAAATTGGATATGACATAGTCGATACAAAATTGCTGAAAGTATTGAAATATGCGCCAAAAGACGATCTATATGTTTTAGCGGTAGTATTCTTTTTAACGGTATTTTATAACCTGATTTTTGCGGTGGGAACGGGTATTACCCTGGCTTCTCTGCTTTATGCAAAGAGGGTTGCCGACAGTGCAAAAATTATTCACAAATCGGTTTATGACAGAGAGATTATGGAAATGGAAAAAATACTGGAGAAAGATTACAGGCACAGGATAAGAGTTGCGCATATCGACGGACAATTTTTCTTCGGCTCGGCAACCCAGCTTATTTCTAAATTCGACGAGATGTTGGGCACTAAATATCTTGTTTTAAATTATGATTCTGAAGAGTTACTTGATATTTCAGCAATCTTTGCGCTGGAAGATATAATTATACGGCTTAAAGCGCAGCGTATTAAAATTCTCCTCGTCATAAAAAATAAAGAAATTTTTGACCAGCTTCAAGCGCATAATATTACATCTAAAATCGATGATGATAAAATATTCTATTCGGAAATTGAGGCTATAGAAGCAGCAAAATTCCTTATTAAAAATAAAATCTGGAAAAAGATGTCAAAAGATTAAAAATTATATTCGGGAATTTCAAAAGGTTCATTATTTGCGTCCTTATTAACAAAATCCAGATAATATTTCATAGCTTTATCTTTTGTTTCATCATAAAATGCATCGGAAATAAACTTTCTATGAATTTCTGTTCTTTCTCCTGAATAGTTTCCTAATATATTTGCATAAGTTTCAATATTAGACTTATCAGAGCCTCCGCCGTATGCCTTTGTTTTTGCATCTGTTCCGGAAGGTCTTATCTCTATATATTTATCAGAAAATTCCAAATAAGTTCCGTCTCCTACAAATTTTATTGATACTAAATTATCAAACAAAAGACTTCTGAAAGTATGATTCAATACTTCCTTAACATTATCGATTCCCATTAAATCTTCTTTAACTGCCATAGCTAATGATAAGTAGAATAAATCATTTTTTGTTCTTTTTTCTTCTCCGAGAATTTTTTCCTGTTTTAGTTTTTCAATATCAGGCTCGGATTCATTGTAATACGAAATATCTACACGAGTATCATATCTTCCGACAATTTCATTTTCACCAAAAATGTATTCAAGATACGAAGAAAGCGGTCGTTTACTTTTTTCAAGTTTTGCAACAAGAGCCGCTGCAACAACTATAGCTTCCGTTGCGCTTTTTTCTCTCATTGCGATAGCAGTTCTGCCTGCTTTTGATTTTATTAATTCTTCGCCGCCTATAATCATTCCGCCTGATTCTTCACCTGCAAATACAAGCCGCGGGTTAATGCCAAGATTTATAGGGTTTGAGAATACATCATCGATGATTATTTCTTTATTAGGATTATTTTTAAGTTTCAATTCAACTTTTTTCATAATATTAGCAATTTCTTTAAAACCTACAGGCACATTAATAACTTGGATACCGTGTTTTTTTGCCCACTCATCCCATGAAAGCGCTGAGGCTGTCGTTTTAATCATAAATCGTGGATGATTCTCCCATAATCCCTGACTTTTCAATTGTTTCGTCCAAAAATCCATTAACATTAGAAATGCTTGATTAGCGGTAAATATAGTTAACACAATATCGTTATTTAATCTTACATAGTCAATGCCGTTTTTTTCCAGCTGCGGGATTCTTTTTGAATTTTCGGTTTGAGTAATTGTGAGCCTGTCATGATCGGGATCAGTAATAAGAACAACCGTTCCGACAGGATGGTTTGAAAGTTTTTTATCATAATGCAGTGTTTCTATTACAGGGAAAAATTTTTCGCCGTTTATTCTTGAGGCAATTACCGTTGCATCGACAGAATAATCATAAAAAGCTTTTTCACCGCTTGGAGTATGGTCATACTTTCCTATAGAGTGGAAAAAAGGATCTTCCTCGGTATTAAACCATTCAAATTTAGAAGATATTTCCAATTTATCCAAAACCCTGCCGGTTGTTCTGTAAGCAGAGCCTCCGACATTTTCAATAACAATTTTTCCTTTGAATTCTCTTATCAGATTAAGATTGCTTTCCTGTGCAACACCCGATTTCAAGTAATCGACATATAAATCAACGCCGTCATTCAGCAGTTTCATAATTTCTTCATCTATTAAAGGATTATCTTCTGCAGCTATCTTAATTTCATAATTGCCGTTTTTCTCAGTTAAGTTAAATATTTCTTGTATTTTATCAACAAATTCCATTGATTCTTCCGGCAAATACTGGCTTCCTTGAGAGTTCAAATCTTTTGTTGCATTTTTAACCGAAATTCCATGACTGGAGGTAATATATTCACCGCCAAGCAGGTCTAATTTAAATGCTAAAAACGAAACCATCCAAATCGGCATTGATTTACATTGAACCGTTGTTAATGTCTTTATTCCGCTTGCAGCTTGAATTCTTGCTATCGCATCTAAAAATAATTCTGAATTATAGCGTACTTCTCTGCCTGCTATTTTCAAAAGTTCTTTATTCAGATATTTTTCTCTTGCAACCAATGCTTTTGCCAGTGTAGCCAATATGATACCTATAAGATTAATCGGAAATCTGGTATCTTGAGGATAAAGTATATTTTGAGGTCCTCTGATGCCGGCTGTGGAAACTTTTGCTTCTTTGGCATAACTGATGAACCATTCTTTTAAATTTAAGCCTTCGGGATTCTTATTCTCATCATATGGCTCTAAATGCTCTTTTTTTAATGTGAAAATAAATTCATTTCTGTTTGATAAGTCAATAAGATTTAATTTTTTTATATACTCCGGTGTTTTGTCATAAACATTTTTAAATAATTCATTTTCCAAAGCTATATTTGAGTTTTTGTTTAAGGTCATACTTTCTCCTTTGCGCATAAGTTACTTTATTATATTTTAAAAATATAATAACTACAATGGTAAAAATTTGGGTTTTTATGTATAATTAAAATATATAGAAAGGATGAATAAGATGGCTAAAAAGGATTACACAAAGCGAACAGTATCAGACTATAACTGGTTTCGGTCTTTTTTTCAATGTTTAATTTGTAAATATATGTATATGATACGTTATAAGTTAGTTTATAGATTGAAAGTTAATGGCATGGAAAATGTTCCAAAATCTAATGACTATATTATTTGTGCTAATCACTTATCAACTTTAGATCCGCCGTTATTGGCAGGAATTATGCACAGAAGAGTGGCATTTATGGCAAAAAAAGAACTTTTTGATATTCCAATTTTAAGAACATGGCTGGATTGGCTTGGTACATTTGCAGTAAATCGTGAAAAATTGGGTTCTGCTACAATTAAAACAGCGAAAGAAATAAAAAAGACAAACTGGGTACTTGGAATATTTCCACAGGGTACTCGCCAAGAACCTGGGATTATATGTAATATCACAAAAGGATTCGCAGGTATGGCAAGAGTTACCAAGTGTAATATATTACCTGTAGGTATAACCGGTACGGAAGAAGTTAAAAGATGGCCTTTTTCCGGCAGAATTGTTGTTAATATAGGAGAAATTATTCCTTACAGTGATGATGTGGATGAAGTTGTTTCCAAGTGGACAGATGCTATTGAAAAATTAACAGGATTTAAATATAATTGATGAAAATATGTAAAAAATTTAGGAGTTAAGAATGACTAATCAGGAAAGAAATTTCAATAGAAGATTCCCTTACGAGTACAACTTATTTAGAACTATTTTTCAATTATTATTTGTAAAAATTGTGGTAAGAAGTTTTTTTGCTATTTTTTATGATTATAAAATCACGGGAAGAGAAAATATTGAAAAACATAAAAAGAGCGACAAGCTGATATATACGGCAAATCATGTCTCTAATTTTGACCCTCCCATGATTGCTTTAGCAGTAAGAAGACCTATTGCTTTTATGGCAAAAAAAGAATTATTTGAGTCCTCTGAAAAACTTAGCTGGTTAATTAAAAGATTGGGAGCATTTGCCGTGGATAGAACAAAGCCTGAGATTGCAACTTTTAAAACTGTTCGCGATATTTTAAGTACAAGCTGGTCATTAGGTGTTTTTCCTCAAGGCGGAATACGTCCTTACGGAGAATTAAATGAAATAAAAAAAGGCTTCATAGTTATTGCAAAACATGCTAAAGCAGATATTGTTCCTGTAACAATTAGTGATTTTTCCGGATATCCTAAATTAAAACCTTTTACACGACGTAAGGTGGCAGTGCATGTCGGAAAACCTATTTCTTATGAATTACCTGAGGACGTAATTATATATGAATGGTGTAAACAAATTTCAGAAAATGCAGATTATAAAAACAACGCGCCTATTCCGGAATCTTATATGAAAAGTAAAGAACAATCTGTTTAGAGATTAAATTAAATAAAAAAAGACCTTTGAATTTATTCAAAGGTCTTTTTTCATAATCTAAAGAAAGGAATTTTCAGATTAAGCCATTTCCATTTTATTCAATTTTTCCAAACCTGCTTTTGCCGCTTCTTGGACATTTACATCCTGGTCGTTTTGAGCGATAGTGAATAATGTTGATAAATCTTGCTTATAAGCAGGTTGTTGTATATAACTTAAAGCTTCAAGAGCTGATATTCTAACCATCGGATTAGGATTATCTTTTAAGTTATCAACTAAAGTTACTATGCCCGGAAGTTCTGTTATAGGAACTGTAGTGCCTGTTAATTTAGCTACTTCGTCAGCATATAATTTTTGTAAAATTGCTGTTGTGAACATTGAATAGCTTTTATTTCTTTCAGCTTGTTCCATTGGTGTAATTGTAACTGCTAATTGCTGTTCAGCTTCTGACAATGTTTGACCGGCCATTAAATTTTGTCTTGCTTTGAGTTGCTCTTGTGTAGGACCTGCCAATTTAGAAGAGTCTGCATTGATGATATCGGTTAATGTATTAATTACTTTTTCATCAAGTAATTCTGCAGCTTTTTGAGGCTCATCTTTTACCATATTAGCAATTTCTTCCATTACGTTAGCTTGAACTTCGAAATCCGGATCAGTTAACTTAGCTAAAAAAGCATTTAAATCAATCTGAGGAGTTAAAGCAACAGGCGGAATAACTTCAACCGGAGCTGCTGACTCTGGAGCGGATACTACTTGAGGAGCAGGAACTGCGGGAACATTAATATTTTGTTGCTGCACTACAGGAGTTGCTTGTACAGCTGCAGGCGCTGTTATTTGCGCAACTTCAGCTGCCGGAGCTGCTTGAGGTGCTGCCGGTAAAGGACAAGGAGGGCATGTCATTTGCGGCGGCATATAATAAGGTGCAGGAGTTACTGCCTGCGGATAATCATATAATTGTGCCTGAGGATATGTATAATAAGGAGCTGTCGGTGTTGCATACTGCGGCGCAGCAAATTGAGGAGACGCCGGCTGGGCAACGCCCGGAGCTGTTACAGATGGATTGTGTACGTCAATCTTAACAGCATTATAACTTGGCTGCATAGGTTGCTGCTGTGGGGCATACATATAAGGATTGACTAAATTTGGAGCTTGAATCATATAATTTCTTCCTTTCAATAAATATAATTTCTTTATTCTATTCTACAGATTAAATAACCCTCAAGAATCAAAATTGCTAAAAATAATTTATTTTTTAATAAAACTTAACAAATAAATTGTTTTTTATTGATGTAACTTATATTTGAGGCATATTCTTTTGTAAATACTACTTATAATTAATTACAACAAAAATTTGTTTATGCTATAATAATGATTGAAAGCTTAAAAAGCTTTAATTTCTTTGTTTGTAGGATATTTAGGGATTCGGACAGTATGTTAATTAACAAAAATGAAAGAAAATCTATACGTTCAGCTTTTGGCAAAACTTTAGTTGAACTGGGAAAAATTAACCCTAATATTGTTGTCATGGATGCTGATTTAGCATGCTCTACACAGACTCAGTTATTCGGAAAAGCTTTTCCTGAAAGATTTTTTGACGTGGGAATCGCGGAACAGGACATGATTGCATCTGCCGCAGGATTGGCTTCGACAGGCAAAATCCCTTTTGTAGCAAGTTTTGCAATGTTTTCTACGGGAAGAACATATGATCAGATAAGAAATTCTGTTTGCTATCCAAATTTCAATGTTAAGATTGTCGGAACACATGGCGGTGTAACTGTTGGCGAGGATGGCGCAAGCCATCAGGCATTGGAAGATGTTTCATTAATGCGCGGGCTTCCGAACATGTCGGTTATAGTGCCTGCAGATTGCCGTGAATGTGAACAGGTAATAAAATATGCCGCAGAAAATCATGGTCCTATGTACATAAGAGTACCAAGAACAAATGTTTGTGATATTTATGACGAGAATTATAAATTTGATTTCCACAAAGTTAGTTTGATAAAAGAAGGTCATGATGTTACTGTTTTTACAAACGGAGAAACTCTGGCAGAAGTTATAGAAGCTTCAAATATATTGGAAAAAGAAGGCTATTCAATTCAGATAGTAAATGTGCCTGTTATAAAACCTTTAGACAGCGCTTCTATTATCAATTTAGCGAAAAAGACGAAGTTAGTAATAACTGTAGAAAATCATTCAATTATTGGAGGTTTGGGCAGCGCGGTTTGTGAATTGCTAAGCGAGCATTACCCGACTGCGGTTCACAGAATCGGAGTTAAAGATACTTTCGGACAAAGCGGGAAATGGGATTTTCTTCTTGATTATTATGGATTAAGCGCAGAAAAACTGGTTGGAAATATAAAAACACTGATAGATAAATATCGTCAGGAAGGTAAATAAGGAAATACAAAATGATTCAATTTAGAGCTGTAACTAAAAAATACAAAAATGATAACTATGCATTGAAAAATGTTAATTTAGACATTTTATCAGGCGAATTTGTATTTATAGTCGGTGCTTCAGGCGCAGGAAAATCAACGTTAATGAAGCTGCTATACAATGAAGAACGTCCTTCGAGCGGCACTGTAACAATTGGAGGCATAAATATAGCTAATTTATCAAATGATAAAATTCCAAATTTGAGACGCTGTATGGGTATAGTCTTTCAGGATTATAAATTACTTCAAAATCAGAGCGTCTACGATAATGTCGCATATGTAATCAGAACACTCGGAATAAGTTCCAGAGAGATAAATGCGCGTGTTTCGGGTGCTCTTAAAATCGTAGGGCTATATAATAAAAAGCATGCTACTCCTTCTGAACTTTCAGGCGGAGAACAGCAAAGAGTCGGTATTGCAAGAGCTATTGTTAACGGTCCGCCGTTATTGATTGCGGATGAGCCTACGGGTAACTTAGATCCGAAAAACTCATTAGAAATCATGCAAATTTTAGACCAAATTAATCAAAGAGGCATTACCGTTATTGTTTCCACTCATGATAATGCAATGGTTGACTATTTCAGAAAACGTGTAATCACTCTTGATAAAGGGGAAGTAGTAAGGGATATACAAGCAGGTACATATGAATAATCAAAAAATGAAAATTAAAAAGAAAGTTAAGAAGCATATTCCGAAAGACTGGCTGTGTGAATTAAGAATTCTATACCGTCTGACAATGGAAACTGTTTATGACATAAAAAGAACAGGAATAGTGAATCTTGTTATTATTACGACAATGGCAGCTATTTTAACAATATTTGCTGCATTTTTCAGATCTGCTTTATCAATTTCTTCATTTGCGCATGAATTGGGTAATGTGCTTGAAATTTCCGTTTATTTAAGACAGGATGCTGATGCTGCAACTACAAAAAAACGTATTAAAGAATTTGAACATGTTGAGAGTGTAAGAATTATTCCTAAAGAAACTTCTTGGACTGATTTAAAAAGAGAAATGGACTTGCCTGATATAGACAATCCTCTTCCTGATACTTTGCATGTAAAAGTTAATAAGCCGGAAAATATTGATGCCGTATTTAAAAACGTAAAAGAATTAAAAGCGGTTGAAGATATGAGTTATGCTCAGGATTTAGCAAAAAAAATTGAGGCATTAAATAAAGTTGTTAATACCATTACGGTATTTGTCGTGATTATTATGGGAATTTTAACGATTACGATTATCAACAACACAATCCAACTTGTAATCCAGTCCAGAAAAGAAGAGATTGAGATTATGCGGCTGATGGGTGTAAGCAACTGGTATATAAGATTTCCGTTGATAATGCAGGGTGCTTTTTACGGATTTTCCGGCGCTATTATTGCACTGGTTCCTCTAAACTTTGTTCAGAGCGGGTTAAATAATATGCATCAGTTCTTTATGATTCCTACTCCTTTATATGCTCAAAATATCGTTGTTACTATCATGTTTACAATGAGTATTTTATTCGGAGCAGGCGGCAGTTTCCTATGTATCAAAAAACACCTGCAAGTATAAGCTATGAATAAAAAAAATAACATATTACTAATATCAGACAATGAAAAATTATCGGAAAGTTTGGCATCCAAGATAATTTTATTGCGCAACACGGATTGTGTCGTTACGTCAAATTACAAAAATGCATTGAGAAATTTAAGTATTTTAATTCCGGATATTGTTCTTTTGCATGAAAATGTGTCTAAAGAGCAGACTATAGATATCATCAGCGAATTCAAGAATGAAAAAAAGAATTTGTCGATTATATTGCTGGTTGACAGGTATGATTCCGAATTTATATTGAAAGCTTATGATGCCGGCATAACTGATTTTTGCGTCAGCAGCGCAGATGATTTTGAACTTGTAATAAGAGTTATTAACAATATAAAAACGGCATTAATAAAAAATGAGTTATCAAGAAATAATAAATTGCTGATACAAACAGGAATTATAGACGAATTATCCGGATTCTACGGATATAAATTTTGCCGTGAGGTTTTTGATAATGAAATAAACACTCAAATGTTGGATGAAGGTGTCTTTATGATTTTGTCCCCTTCGCAGGAAAGCAAAGACAGTTTTTCTTACGACAGAACGTGTGAAGCTATTAAAAATTCCGTGAGAAAAGACGATATTGTTTCTCTCGGAAAAGGCGCAAAGTTTTATATTCTACTGCCAAAAACAAATTTTGAAGGCGCATTTGTTGTATTAAATAAAATTAAAGAATATTACGGAGAAGGTTTTCCGCTTAAAGCAGGCATAAGCAACATTTATAAAAAGACATTTGATGAATTAGAGCAAGAAACACTAAAAGCTCTTTCAGAAGCTATGTATTCGCAAAATGAATATGTAATGGTTGAGTCAAAAGAAGAAACTCTTGACAGTTGGCTTGAGGAAGCAAACGAAAAGAATTATAAAATATTTAAACAAATTTTTAATAAAAAAATGGAAAAAGTAATTGCTCCGGTATTCTTCAGACTGCAAAAAACATATGAAGAAAAACTTCTTGATACGAAAATTGAGCAGTATCCTGAAGAAGGGATTTTTCATTTAAAAAATAAAAAGCAAGACAGCAAATTAAGAATTATATATCCGGGGTTTGCTAAAATTATCATACAGATTACACATGAGGGATTTGATAGTCCGGAAAACAGTGAAATATCTTTGCCTTTAACTCATGTTACCCAAAAAGAGCTTATTAAAATAATTGAGGATTTTATAAAGCAGTTTAAGCTGACATCTATATAGAGAAGGAGAAAAATAATGCGTATTTTATCGAGGGAAGATAGTTTATTATTAATTGTGGATATACAAGACAGACTGGTAAACGCTCTTGATAAAGATATTATTGTCACACGTGCTTCTAAAGTAGTTGAAGCCGCTAAAATCTTGAATATTCCTGTGGTTGTTACCGAGCAGTATCCGAACGGTTTGGGACATACGGTACAAAAATTGTCAGAGAAGCTTCCTAAGGATGCGGAAATTATTGAAAAATGCGCTTTTTCAGCATTGCGAGAACCGGGTTTTGCCGAAAAATTACAATCATACGGCAGAAAGCAAATTATTATGTGCGGAATTGAAACTCATATTTGTGTTCACCAAACTTGCGCGGATCTTTTAGATGCGGGTTATCAGGTTTTTGTAATAAAGGATGCATGCGCAAGCCGCAGCAAATACGAGTTTAAGCAAGGGATTGAATTAATGCAGCAAAACGGCGCAGTTATAACCTGTGTTGAAATAGCGTTGTTTGAGTGGTTAAAAACCGCGAAACATCCGCAATTCAAAACTATTCAGGCATTGATTAAATAACCAAACGTTACGTTTGGAATCCTGTTAAATTCTAGAAATATCTTTTTGAATTTGGATTTTAAGTTCTTCTAAAGAATTGAATTTTTGTTCTGTTCTTATCATGTTTAAAAATTCTATTGATATAATTTCTCCGTATATATCTTTATCAAAATCAAGAATATGAACTTCCAAGACACGCTGGTTTGTATTTGAGACGGTTGGTCTGACACCTACATTTGCAACTCCTCTGTACGCTTGTTCGTTTATCTTTACAAGCACCGAGTAAACGCCGAAAGGAAGATCGATTAATTCCGGCGGATAAACGAGGTTTGCTGTTTTAAAACCTAATTTGCGTCCGATTTGGTCTCCTTTTATAACTTCGCCGCGAATTATATAATTATATCCGAGCATTTCATTTGCTTTTAAAATTTCTCCGTTTGAAAGAAGGTTTCGTATTTCTGTACTGCTGATTGTTTTATTATTTAATTCCTGCATTGGCATTTCAAAATATTTATACTCAAATTCTTTAGACATTTTATTTAAAAAGTTTGTATTACCTGATTTTTTAGCTCCGAAATTATGATTATGTCCGGTTGATATAGATAAAGGTTCAAAATTTTCTATCAGAATATCTTTTAAATATTCTTCCGCAGTTAAATGTGAGATATTTTCAAAATCGAGTTCGTAAATATAATCGACTCCAAGTTCAAAAATTTTTCTTTCACGTTCTTCTCTTGTAAGAATATACTTAGGACAAACACCCCAGAAATAACAGCAAGGGTGGTCAATAAACGTTATCACCGCAGATTTTGTATTATTTTGTTTTGCATATTCAACGGCATTTTTGATTACAGCCTTATGTCCCGTATGTACTCCGTCAAAATACCCGAGTGCCAGTGATAAATTAGGATTATAATTTAACTTTGTAAATATTTCCATGTAGTTAATTATATAGCAAAAAAAATTATTTAGGGTTTTTGATATGCTACATAAAGGAGAAAATTAATGAGAATAAATCAAATGAATGCACAATACCAACCTTGTTTTAAGGCAGTGGTAAACGACTTTGTATTAATGAATGTAATTACAGATTATCCGTATATAAAAACTTCTTCAGGTGTTACAGAAAAAAATAAATTTTTAGCCGAATTACTTAATCAAGATTTCAATAAGTATAAAAATATAAGTAATGCGAGAAAGGCGGAGTTAACTGAGGATACTGCTGATGAAATTGTAAAAAAATATACTTGGTTAGAGCCCATTGTATCGGAATTGAAAAACCGATTAGAAGTAAATAATTATAACCTTTCTTCCGAACAGAAAAAACAAGGTGTTCATTTCTTTAGAAATCGTGCATATAGGGAGGTTAAATGTGACAAAGTTTTTGATATAACACTGGATGATGAAACTATTGAAAAATTGAATAAAAAATATTTCGACAATGCAACGGTATCTGCTGTTACGATATTAGAAATTTTAACAAACAAGCCATACTCATTTGATCCAGGTATATCTAAAGGTCGCATTAATAGAGCAATGGCAGATTTGTCGGGTGTAAGAGTTACAGATGTACAAAATTTGAAAAAAAATATTATAAGATATAAAGAATTTAAAGATGATGTGGCAGAAGAAATTATAAATATTTTCCCTGATTATAAAACTGCTGCTACCGAAATTGAAAAGGAAACATTAATATTGAATAATATGTTAAGAGAAGATCAAAAAATAAAGTTCAGAGATCAATTTATTAAAACTACCGGTTCAAAGGAAATTTCGTTTAATTTTTCAGATGAAGTAAAGCAAAAATTACAAGAAAAGTATTTTTCATAAAAAAAGAGAACCTTTCGGTTCTCTTTTTTCTATTTATGTTGTTGAACTGTACTTTTCAAATGAAGTTCTCTCATTTGCTGCAAGGAAGCCTCCCCGGGAGCATCGCTCATCAGGTCTTTTGCCTGAGAGTTTTTAGGAAATGCTATTACATCTCTGATGGAATCAGTTCTTGCAAGCAAAGCTACTAATCTGTCCAATCCGATAGCTAAACCTGCATGAGGAGGAGTACCGTATTTGAAAGCATTAACCATAAATCCGAATTTGTTTTCAATTTCTTCATCTGATAAACCGATTGCTTTAAATATTCTCTGCTGCATCTCAGGCGAGTGAATTCTTACAGAACCTCCGCCTAATTCTGTTCCATTATAAATTATATCATAAGCGATTGAACGCGCATTTGCAGGATCTGATTCAAGTTTATCAATATCATCAGGATTCGGAGATGTGAACGGATGGTGAACCGAAACATATCTGTCTTCTTCCTCGTTATATTCAAACATAGGGAAATCAACTACCCATAAAAGATTATGTTTGTTTTCATCAATCATCTCTAATTTTTTACCGAAATACAGTCTAAATCTTCCTAAAACATCAAAAACGATTTTCGGCTTATCAGCAACGAAGAACACGATATCTCCGCGTTCAGCATTTGCGCGTTTTTGAATTTCAGCTATTTGATCTTCATTTAAGAATTTAAATACCGGAGATTTTACCTCTCCGTCTTCCATATATGTAACCCATGCAAGACCTTTTGCGCCGAATGAAATAGCAAGGTTTCTCACATCGTCCATATCTTTTCTTGAATAATTTGCAATACCGGGAATTTTTATCGCTCTTACCGTTCCGCCTGCCGTGATTACATCTTTGAATGCCTGGAATGTAGACGCTTCCATGATGTCTGTCATATCAAATAATTCTAACCCGAAACGCGTATCAGGTCTGTCTGAACCGAATCTTTCCATAGCTTCTTTATAAGGCATTTGAATAAATGGAGGTTTTACTTCAACTCCTGCCGCTTTAAACCCTTCAGCAAGCATTCCCTCCACAAGGTCAATAATATCCTGCTGTTCAACAAATGACATTTCAATGTCAATCTGAGTAAATTCAGGCTGTCTGTCAGCTCTTAAATCTTCATCTCTGAAACATTTTGCTATTTGATAATATCTTTCAATACCTCCAACCATTAATAATTGTTTGAAGATTTGCGGAGATTGAGGAAGCGCATAGAATTTACCTTCCTGAACACGCGACGGAACAAGATAATCTCTTGCGCCTTCCGGTGTCGGTTTATTTAAAATCGGTGTTTCAACTTCTAAGAAATTTTGAGAGTTTAAATAATTTCTTGATGCCGTAACGATATCATGACGCAGTTTCAAATTACCGAGCATTTTTTCGCGTCTGATATCTAAATATCTGTATTTTAAACGTACATCTTCAGAAACATTATCATCATCAAGTACAAACGGTAAAGTTTGAGCTGAGGATAGTATTTCAACAGATTCAGGATACATTTCAACCTGACCTGTAGCGTGTTTTTCGTTATATGTTTCTTCCGGACGGCGTGTAATTTTTCCCTTAACCGTAATTACATATTCGCTTCTTAATTTTTCAAATATTTTATGAATATCAGGATTTACCTGCGGATCAGACACAATTTGGAAAAATCCGCTTCTGTCTCTTAATTCTATAAAAATCATACCGCCTAAATCTCTTACGCAGGAAACCCATCCTGATAATGTAATTTCTTCGTCTATATTGTTAAGATTAAGTTCACCGCAATTATGAGATTTCATTTTAGCACCGATTTTTTCTGTTCTAGTCATTCTTTTTTCCTTATTAAATAAATTTACGTATACGTAAATTTTAACAAAAACATGGAAAAAATAATACTATTTTATAAAATTAATCTATTTTTTGCTTAATTTGTTGCTGCCGATCTTCTTTTCTTCTGGAAAAAATGTAAGTTTCATAATCATCCGGAGATACACGAAGAATTTGTATTGTAATAATAGATGAAATATTTATGTGCATTTGAGGAATGTTATCCGGACGAAAAGCAAGATTTTTTCTGTCTTTAACCTCGCAGTTTCTTATTGTAATAAACTGAAACCCGCCGTTAATCACATAAAAAAGTATATTATCAGGAATAGAGCTGTCAAATTTTATTGTTTCAGGAAGTATTAATTCTCCTTCTATATAAAGATCATTAGTAGTTATTAATACATGCAATTGAGGCAAGTCTATTTCACTGTTTAAATCCATAATTTATTCCTTTTTATTTCTGCGCCGGAAATTATCCGGCGCAGAATAATCACTCTTTTATTTTGTTCCTTTGAACATTTCTTTAATACCGTCAACAGAGCTTAAAATACCTGTAGCTTCATACGGCATATAAACAATTTTGTTATTTTCACCTGCCGTAATTGAAGTTAATGTTTGAAGGTATTTCATTGCGATTAAATATTTGTCAGGCTGACCGTTTTTAGCTAAAGCTTCAATAATTCTTTCAATAGCTATTTTTTCCGCATCTGCTTCAATAACACGTGCTTGCGCCACGCCTTCCGCTGTAAGGATTTTTGATTGCCTATCCCCTTCAGCAGCTCGTATTGCAGCTTCTTTTAGACCTTCTGCTTTTCTAATAGCAGCTTCTTTCAAACCTTCGGCTTCAAGAATTGTTGCACGTTTTTCACGTTCTGCTTTCATTTGTTTGTCCATAGCAGCCTGAATATCACTTGGTGTAATAATATCTTTTAATTCAACACGGTTTACTTTAACACCCCATTTGTCAGTGGCGTTGTCAAGAATGGTTCTTAATTCGCTGTTAATTTTATCACGCGAAACAAGTGTTTCTTGAAGTTCCAATTGGCCAACGAGGTTTCTCAAAGTTGTTTGTGTTAATTTTTCAATTGCTTCAGGCAAGTTTTCAATCTCATAAACTGCACTTTTTGTATCAATAACCTGGAAGTACAAAAGTGCATCAATTGTGATTGAAACATTGTCCTTTGTGATTACATTTTGGCGTGGAAAATCATACACTGTTTCTCTCAAATCAATTTTATTCGATTGTTTGCTATAATAATATGTGTGACCGTCCATACCACGCTGAGATATTCTTTTTGTGATAGCGCGGGGAGAGTCAAAAATCGGGAATATAAAATTAGGTCCTGCATGCAAAGTCCTTTCATATCTTCCTAATCGTTCTATAATAACTTCTTCCTGTTGTTGAACTATGATAATTCCTTTGAACACATAAATAATTAGTGCCGCCAGTAATATTAATAAAAATCCGCCCATTTTATTTTTCCTTTCTATATAAAATTATACTCTTTCTACGTACATGATTAAGCTTTCGTTTCTTACAATTTTAACATCAGAACCTTCGGGAATTTCTTCATCTTTTTCGGTGCGGGCATCCCATCTTTCGTCATAAATTGTAATTGCGCCGGAATGTTTTGTTACTGTTTCGATTACTTTAACAATTTTCCCTGCATATTTAGCTTCAAACCCGGTTTTATATTCTTGAGAATTTTTTCTGTTTTTGATTAATATTGGTCTTAATAAAAATATTGATAAAACCGAGAGAACTATGAAAACAAAAGTAAGAAAGGCTAGGTTTGCAATAAATAACGCAAAAATCGCAGTCAAAAACGCTGCTAATGCAAGATTTAAGAAAAACATTGAAGGGACAACCATTTCTAAAATCAAACAAATCACACCGATAATTGCATAAAGTTCCCATAAAACCATTATTTCATACTCCTGTGATAGTAATTTACACCTTAATATTAGCATATTTAGAGGGCTAAGTCAATTGATTTCTTTTTACATAATCAATATTATAAACAAAAGTAATCCCGTCATTGTGGGCTTCTCCTTCTGTCATTCCGGGCTCGACCCGGAATCTATCAATGCTAATTAAACAAAGAGATACCGGATAGCTTTGTTTTTAGGTCGTTTACACTTCCAAAACAATAGCTCATCCCCCCTTCTTTTCGATACTCAATCGAAAAGTGGGGTCCCTGGTATGACATGGTGCTTTTATGTCATCCTGAACCGACTAAAAATCGATTGAGACGTAGTCGAAATCTGATTTTGTCATCCTGAACTTGATTCAGGATCTATCAATGTTAATGTTCTAATAATCTTTGTAACGTTCATTTTTTCTTTTTTATCAATCCCCTTTCTTTTTGATACTTAATCAAAAAGTGGGGTCCCTGACGAAAAAAGCGGATTGTGAGCAGAGGGCAGAGACGGCAGGCGGTGAGCCTGACGCGAGCCCGTTTAACGCGAGCAACCAAGCAGAAAAACGAACCAAAAAAGAAAAACACGCGACCTAATGAAACGAGTTATCAGGGGACACCCCCGAACCCCCGTTGTCGATTCGAAAATTACGCGTACGTTGCGTCTGAAAATAATCTTTGCGTTTTTACATGGAGCACGAATGATCCAACGCAGAGCCTTATCCATCGCCGCAAGCACTCGCAACAGCTCGCGAGCGGCGAATGTACAAACATTATGTTTGGTAATATTGATTATGTGTTATACGAAACACTTATCAATATTAATTTTTCAGAAACCTCTACTATTGCCCAGCGAATTGGGTCTATACCGCGTTTTGATATTTCATCTTCTATGTAATAATTGTCAAAATCTTCTATTTTAGGAATTTCTATAATATCAGATATAACTTTCATTATTCCACCGTAACTGATTTTGCAAGATTTCTCGGCTGGTCAACGTCTTTGCCTAAGAATTCCGCAATATAATATGCTAGAAGCTGTAAAGGAATAGCTGCTATAATAGGTGAAAACATCTCCTGCACATCAGGAACTCTTATTATATTATCGAAAAGATCATTTAATTTTTCATCCTTAGAATTTGTAAGAGCAATCATTCTTGCATTCCGGGCTTTTGCTTCTTCACTGTTAGAAAGCAGTTTTTCATAGACAGTACCGTTCATTAATATTGACAGTACCGGCATAGTTTCATCAAGCATTGCGATTGGTCCGTGTTTTAGTTCACCCGCAGGATATCCCGTAGCATTTATATAACTTATTTCTTTTAGTTTTAATGCGCCTTCCAGTGCAGTTGCAAAATTTATTCCGCGCGCTATATAAATAAAATCTTTTGTATTAGCGTATGCTTTTGCACAACTTTGAATATCTTCCGTGTGCGCAAGAATTTGTTCAACCTTTTGCGGCAGCAACATTAATTCAGATTTCATAGATTCTAAAATACTCATATCCAGTGAACATTTAACTTCCGCCATATATATAGCAAGTAAATAGAAAGAAACAAGCTGCGCCAGATAGGATTTTGTAGCCGCTACAGAAACTTCAATACCTGCATTAACAGGTATTAAACTGTCCGCTTCTCTTGCCATTGCAGAATCAGGACGGTTTGTAATTATCAGAATATGCGAACCTTTTGCTTTTGACTGCTTAACTGCCGTTAAAGTATCAGCTGTTTCACCTGATTGCGATACACCTATTACAAGTGTTTTTGAATTTGTAACCGTCTTTCTGTAAATATATTCGCTTGATGCCTCTACATCAACCGCAATATCGCAAAAACTTTCGATTAAATATTTCCCTACCATAGCTGCATGCAAAGATGTTCCGCATGCAATAATTTGAATTCTGTCCAAATTCTTCAAAGTTTCTTTGTCTAATTTAACTTCATCTAAAACAACAGGCTCTACAGGAGTATGAAGTTTTCCGAATAAGTTATTTCTTATTACATCGGGCTGCTCGTTAATTTCTTTGAGCATAAAATGTTTGTAACCCATTTTACTTAATGCAACAGGTTCCCATGGGAGAATTTCTATTTTTTGTTCTAATTCGTTACCGTTTTGATCTATTAAAGTCATTTTTTTAGGAGTTAAAGTCGCGATTTGATTATCACTCAAATACATTGCTTTTTTCGTATGCTTAATAATAGCAGGAACATCAGACGCAGCATAAAACTCTCCTTCACCTATACCTACCAGTAGAGGAGCATTTCTTTTGGTGATAACCAGAGTATTATCATAATCATTGTGCATTACACATAGTGCATAAGTACCTTCGATTTTGTTTGTTGCAAGCCTTACCGCTTCTGTAAGATCTTTCACTTCTATATATATACTCGCAATTAAATGCGCTACAATTTCTGTATCTGTTTGAGACTTGAAAACACAATCCTTTGCCGTTAACTCTTCTTTTAATTCCTTAAAATTTTCTATAATTCCGTTATGAACAATTACAAGATTGCCGCAATTACATGAATGCGGATGTGCATTCAAAGTAGTAGGCGTGCCGTGTGTTGCCCAGCGAATATGACCTATTCCCATAGTTGAAGCCGAAAATTCATTTGAATGTAATTTTAATAAATCTTTTATATTCTGCAGTTTACCCTCTGCCTTATAAACATTAACAGTATCGTTTACTTTTACAGCCACACCGGAAGAATCATACCCTCTGTATTCAAGCTGTTCCAAGCCGTCTACCAGTATATCTACAACAGGTTTTTCACCTACATATCCTATTATTCCGCACATTATTATTAATCTCCAATAATTATTCGTAATGTTATTATAACACCTAAAAAATCAATTAAATATATCCTTATAAAAGTTTTACATACAATGTAAAGTTAATTGCAAAAAAATATATTATGTAGTAGGATAAGCATGGAATTAAGAAAAAAGAGGAAATATTATGAAAAAATTTCTAGTGTTGTTTTTTGCCGTGTTTATCGGCACATCTGTTTTTGCACATGATTCCTATGATGACTTGGAATCATTTGAGTCAAATCTGCATGCTATACGAGTTGAAAAAGCAATGACTATAGGCAGCAAAATTATTAATACAAACAATTTAAAAAGAGTGCCTATTCAAGTCAACAGATCACCAAAAATTGTAAATGCATATTCCATACCTTATTATAAAACTATAACTATATCCAGCGGTATGTTTCCTTATTTTGATAATGATGACGAACTGGCTTATATCTTAGCTCACGAAATCGCTCATTCAATAGAAGGCTATGACGGATTTATAAAATTAATATCCATGAGTGCTAATTCTAAAAAATACGAATGTAAAGCTGATTTAAACGGTATAGATTATATGGTAAAAGCAGGCTACAACCCTATTGCAGGAATAATTTTTGCAAATAAAATATTCTCGGAACCTCTTTGGGATTGGGGATTTTTATCAAGTCACCCTAAAGGTTCAAAAAGAATGCTTGAAATGTATAAATATATTTATGTGAAATATCCACAATATTTAAATTCACCTATGACTAAAAATATTATTTTTCAAAACTTCTTAAATTCTCAGGCTGATGAAATTAAGAAATTTGAGCAGAAACAAAAAAGACGTCAAATGAACCAAGAGGTTATTTAATGTTTCTTAAAATTTTATTAATTTTTATTGTATTTTTAACTTCAATAAATTTTATAAAAGCTGAAGAAAGCTTGCTGACGGTCACTCCTGTCAGCAAGTTCTCGACATCGCATAAAAATGTATACGAAGGCGATGAGGTGTTGTTTAAAGTGAAAAACGAGACTGAAATTCTGAAAAAAGACGATATAATAACAGGAACAATCCTGCGTTATGAACCAAACGGATTTTATGGTCAGAAAGCAAATGTCATTTTCGGTAATTTCAAAACCTCAAATGGTAAAGCAATAAAAGGAAAAATATATTTAAGTGGCAACGAACATGCCACTTTTCAGGAATTCAGCAACAGTTCCGGCATGGTTTTAAACGGTTTTATAAGAGGCGGCGAAATAAACCTTAAACCTGAAATACATATTTTAGAATTTTTTACGGAGGAATAATGAAAAAAATATTAATACTAACGATACTGCTGATTTTTACAAATTTAGCGACTTATGCGGAAAAAATTCCCGTTAAAATTGTGCCCGACCAATTAATATCTACCTGCTATGACGAAATTCAGGTCGGAGATTCCGTTAAATTTAAAGCAGCAAATGATGTTTATTTAAATGATAAAATATATATTAAAAAAGACACTCCAATTGTAGGAATAGTCAGTTACGTAAGTGAAAACGGCTGGAGTTTTGATAACGCACAGGTTGATTTTGAGACGTTTAAAACACGCGATGTTAATAATAAAATTGTAGTAATTAACAGCCCCGTTAAAATTAATGGGTTTGAAATCCTGAAATACAAAGGAAACAGAAAAGCCCAATTCTTTAACTATGCGGGTGTAATATTCAGAGGCAAAGAAATCGAAATTATACAGGGAATTGATGACGTTAAGTATACTATTTGGCTCAACCAAACATAAAATTTGTACTAATATGTCATCTGTTAAATTTTGGATTTCTTAAATACAATCTCATCGTTATCAACATCTATTAAAACCTCATCCCCTTTGTAAAAGTCTTGAGATAATAATTTTTTAGATAACGGGTTTTCAACAAGCTGTCTTATCACTCGTTTGAGCGGTCTTGCTCCATAGACAGGATTAAAGCCTCTCGTCGCAAGAAGTTCTTTTGCTTCCGGAGTAATTTCGACATTAATTTCCTGCTCTTTCAACAGTTCTCTCAGGTAATTCATTTGAATATCGACAATCTGTGATAATTCAGGAAGCGTCAACGCTTTGAAGAAAATAGTTTCATCAATTCTGTTTAAAAATTCAGGCTTGAATCTGCTTCTTAAAACCGTAAGCACTTCATCTTTCGTTTTCTCAAAATCAGAAGGAGAAATCAAAGCATTAAGCGTATTTTCAAGAATAATATCGCTTCCTATATTGCTTGTCATTATAATAAGAGTGTTCTTAAAATCAACTGTTCTGCCTTTGGAATCTGTCAAACGCCCGTCGTCAAAAATTTGAAGCATAATATTAAATACATCTGGATGAGCTTTTTCAATTTCATCAAAAAGCACAACGGAATATGGCTTGCGACGAACAGCTTCCGTTAATTGTCCGCCTTCTTCATAACCCACATATCCCGGAGGCGCGCCGACCAGTCTTGCGACATTATGTTTTTCCATATATTCACTCATATCTATGCGGATAAGAGCGTCTTCGTCATTAAAAAGAAATTCTGCCAAAGCTTTTGCAAGCTCGGTTTTGCCGACACCTGTCGGGCCTAAGAATAAAAATGTACCGATAGGTCGTTTAGGGTCTTTCAATCCGGAACGCGCGCGGCGAATTGCATCAGATACAGTTTCAACTGCTTCATCTTGACCGATAAGACGTTTATGCAGCAATTCTTCTAAATGGATGAGCTTTTGTTTTTCGCTTTCGACAAGTTTTGTCACAGGAATTCCCGTCCACTTGCTGACAACATTTGCAATATCGTCATCTTCAACCTCTTCTTTTAAAAGTTGTGTTGAAGTTTTTTCTTTATTTTCCAGAGCCTTTAATTGTTTTTCAAGCTCAAGAAGTTTGCCGTATTTAAGCTCGGCGGCAGTTTGAAGATCTGTATTTCGTTCAGCTTCTTCAATTTTATTTTTAACTTTTTCTATTTCTTCTTTTAATTCAGTTTCACCTGTAAGAGAAGCTTTTTCCTGCTCCCATTGTCTTTTTAAATTAGAACTTTTTTCTTCCAATTCATCAATCTGTTTTGATATATCGGCAATTTTTGTCTGCGCATCCTCTCCGGTTTCTTTTTTCAAAGCTTCGCGTTCAATTTCAAGTTGAATTTTTTGTCTTAACATAGCGTCAATTTCTGCGGGCATGGAATCTATTTCTATACGTAATGAAGAAGCCGCCTCGTCAATTAAATCGATGGCTTTATCAGGCAAAAATCTGTCCGTAATATACCTGTCTGAGAGTTTTGCCGCCTGAATTAGTGCGCTGTCTAATATACGAACTCCATGGTGAACTTCATACTTATCTTTAAGCCCCCTGAGAATGCTTATTGTATCTTCTACACTCGGCTCATCAACCATAACAGGCTGAAAACGGCGTTCTAAAGCAGGATCTTTTTCAATATATTTTCTATATTCGTTAATAGTAGTTGCGCCGATTGTTCTCAAAACCCCGCGCGCAAGCATAGGTTTTAAAAGGTTACCGGCATCCATTGAGCCCTCTGAAGCCCCCGCACCGACAACTGTATGAAGTTCATCTATGAACATAACAATTTGACCGCTGGATTCTTCAACCTCTTTTAAAACTGCTTTTAAACGTTCTTCAAATTCTCCGCGGAATTTAGCGCCTGCAACCAATGCTCCCAAGTCAAGAGAAATTAATTTAACATTCTTCAGACCCTCCGGCACATCCCCTCTGACTACACGCTGAGCCAAACCTTCAACAATCGCTGTTTTACCGACACCGGGTTCGCCTATAAGCACGGGATTATTTTTAGTTCTTCTGTTTAAAACCTGAATAATACGTCTTACTTCCTCATCACGCCCGATAACAGGGTCAAGTTTGCCTTTTCTCGCCAAATCCGTTAAATTTGTTGAGTATTTTTCTAAAGCTTTCAAATTTTCTTCCGCATTTTTATCAGTCACTTTTTTGTTTCCTCTTATTTTTTTCATTGCATTCAACACTGCGTTCGGGTCTACTCTGAATTCTCTCAATAAAGTTTGAATATTACTATTGTCTAATTTAGTCATTGCAAGCAATACAGACTCGATACCTATATATTCGTCTTTCAGTTCTTCCGCCTGAATTTGAGCTAAATCAAGCAATTTTTGTGTTTGCGCAGACAAAAAAAGCTGTCCTGACGCCGCCGGCGGACCTGAAATCGTCGGGAATGAACTCACTGCAGCCGCAATTTTATTTATAAACCCCTGATTTAAAAGTTTCAATTCAGTTAAATAATCTTTAATAATTCCGTTGTCTTTAATCATAGCCAGCATAATATGCTCGGGCTGTAATTCGGTGTTTTTATGAGAATTCATTACAGCGCCCGCCGCAGATAATATTTCCTGAGAATAATTAGTAAACTTGTTAAAATCCACCATAGCATTACTCCTTCTGATAAGTTAAACTCTAAACTTATTTTAACGTTATTTTCAGGAAAGTCATTCTTTTTTAATCATTATTTAATAATTCCAAAACATGATGTTTGCGGATTTTCGCAAGAGTGAGGACAAAGTCCGAAACTCGTCCAAGTGAGGAAAACCACGCTTTTCCGAGCTGCGAATAATCCAAGAAGGATCATTCGTGCGCCTTTGATACACGAAAACATTCATGAAATGCAGCGAGCGCAATAGCATGGTTTTATTTTGTCAAGAGATGCTGAATAATAACAATTCCCTTGCCCGTAACGATTCATGTTTCAGCATGACATAGGTAGCCTTCCCTCCGAACTTC
>Ga0153920_1000036_pt1 | contig 62276 bp, 63 predicted proteins | sample TSNJ004MetaG_FD_104713 | JGI IMG/M metagenome (GOLD analysis project Ga0153920, IMG submission 104713) | Attine ant fungus gardens microbial communities from New Jersey, USA - TSNJ004 MetaG | ecosystem: Host-associated > Fungi > Mycelium > Unclassified | place: USA: New Jersey, Brendon T. Byrne...
AGGGTGCGCGGCGGGGTCAGGTTCTCGAAGCTGTCCGAGGATGCGGCACGCATGTTGGTCAGCTTCTTTTCCTTGGTGATGTTCACGTCCATGTCCTCGGAGCGCGAGTTCTCACCCACAATCATGCCCTCGTACACCTCGGAGGTCGGCTGCACGAAGAAGGTGCCGCGTTCCTGCAGGTTGATCATCGAGTACGGGGTGGCCACACCGGCGCGGTCGGCGACCAGCGAACCGTTGTTGCGGTATTCGATGGCACCGTGCCACGGCTCGTAGCCCTCGGCCAGCGAGGCGGCGATGCCGGCACCGCGGGTTTCGGTCATGAAGCGGGTGCGGAAGCCGATCAGGCCGCGGGCCGGAACCATGAACTCCATGCGCACCCAGCCGGTGCCGTGGTTGGTCATGTTGGTCATGCGGCCCTTGCGGGCGGCCATCAGCTGGGTGACGGCGCCCAGGAACTCCTCGGGCACGTCAATGGTCATTAGCTCCATCGGCTCATGCACCTTGCCGTCGATGACCTGGGTGACCACCTGCGGCTTGCCCACGGTCAGTTCGAAGCCCTCACGGCGCATCTGCTCGACCAGGATCGCCAGGGCCAGTTCGCCACGGCCCTGCACCTCCCAGGCGTCCGGACGCTCGGTCGGCAACACCTTCAGCGACACGTTGCCGATCAGTTCACGGTCCAGGCGGTCCTTGACCTGACGGGCGGTGACCTTGGCGCCCTTGACCTTGCCGGCCAGCGGGGAGGTGTTGATCCCGATGGTCATCGAGATGGCCGGCGGGTCAACGGTGATCATCGGCAGCGGCTTCGGGTTTTCCAGGTCGGTGAGGGTTTCACCGATCATGATGTCCTCGATGCCGGCCACGGCCACGATTTCACCCGGCCCGGCTTCGGTCGCCGGGACACGGTTCAGGCCTTCGGTGGCCAGCAGCTCGGTGATCTTCACCTGCTTGTAGGTGCCGTCCTGGCGTGCCCAGGTCACCTGCTGGCCCTTGCGCAGGGTGCCGTTGAAGATGCGCAGCAGCGCCAGGCGGCCCAGGAACGGTGAGGCGTCCAGGTTGGTGACGTGCGCCTGCAGCACTTCGCCCGGGGTGTAGGACGGGGCCGGGACGTGGTCGATGATGGTCTTGAACAGCGGCTCAAGGTTGTCGTTGTCCGGCAGTTCGCCGTCGCCGGGCTGGTCGGTGGAGGCGTAGCCGGCCTTGCCCGAGGCGAAGACGATCGGCACGTTCAGGATCTGGTCGATGTCCAGGTCCGGGGCCTCATCGGCCAGGTCGGAGGCCAGGCCCAGCAGCAGGTCCATGGAGTCGGAGATGACCCCGTCAATGCGGGCATCGGGGCGGTCGGTCTTGTTGACCACGATGATCACCGGCAGGTTGGCGCTCAGCGCCTTGCGCAGCACGAAGCGGGTCTGCGGCAGCGGGCCCTCGGAGGCGTCCACCAGCAGCACCACGCCGTCAACCATGGACAGGCCGCGCTCCACCTCGCCGCCGAAGTCGGCGTGCCCGGGGGTGTCGATGATGTTCATGGTGATCTTGTGGCCGTTGGCGGCCGGGCCCTCATAGAACACGGTGGTGTTCTTGGCCAGGATGGTGATGCCCTTTTCGCGTTCCAACTCACCGGAGTCCATCACGCGGTCTTCGGTTTCGCCGTGGCTGTCGAACGCACCGGTCTGCTGCAGCATCGCGTTGACCATGGTGGTCTTGCCGTGGTCAACGTGCGCCACAATGGCAACGTTGCGAAGATCTTCGCGAAGTGTGGTGTTTTCTGACATGCGTGAAGGCTCACTTCCGTCCGAGGAATTTCGGGTCATAGGGATCGGGGCCACTTTTGACCCAGCTATTTATTTTACGCGCTGCCGAGAAGTCCTCCGGTTTTCTGTGGCGTATTGAACACAAAAAAACGTCGGGAACCACGCTTTAGGCGGTCGGGACCCAGAACCTGAGCACCGTGGTGTCCCCGTTGTAGACGACGGCGGGTTGCGCCGCATCGGGCACTCCCCCACATCGTTCGATGGTAGCCCGGGACGCGGCGTTTGTCTCATTACAGGTAATCAGCGCCTGCTTTATCCCACGCTGGGCCAGCTCGGCGAGCGCGAAACGGCAGAGTCTGGTGGCCACCCCCTGGCCCCGGAAACCCGGTCGCACCCCGTAGCCGATGTGTCCGGCGAATTCGCGCAGGTAGTCGTTCAATTCATAGCGCACTCCGACACGCCCGGCCAGCCGTCCGTCGATGAAACCACCGAAGGTGCCCGAGGCGACCCATCCGTCGGGAAGCCCCACCCCCTGGCGGTTGGCCTCCAACCTGTCCACAAAGTCCGCCCAGCTCTCCTTCGCCCCTCGGCCAACCAAAAAGTCGAAGTCATCGGCCTGAAGTTCGGCCTGGGCGGCCAGCGCCTGCTGCTCATCGGCCAGCTCGAATGGTCTGACCTTCCAGGACATTGTGTTCTCCATTCAGCCATTATTCGCGCCCGGGCCTTGAATCGTCGAATTTCTGCACCCACACTGGTCACAATGGCGGCGCACCTGCCGGCACGGAGGGCACCGGGAAGGAGCGGGAGCATGACGATTCCCGATATCGGGCAGCGGCCGCGGGTTCCTGCCGCCACCCAGGTGCTGGTGCTCAGTGCCGCCTCGGCCCTGGGCTGCTACCTGCTGGCCCTCTCGCTGCCGGCCCCGCACACCTGGTTGCTGATTCCCTTTGCCACCGGCACCGGTCTGCTGATCGCTTTGGCCGGTGGCCTGGAACAGGCCTGGATGCGTATCCTGAGTGCCGTGCTGTTGGCGGCCTGTGTGCTCGCCGCGGTGCTGATCGGCTCCGCGGCCCTGTTTTCCTGGAGCTTCGCTCCGCTGGTGTTTGTGCACCTGCCCGCCGCGGTCGCCGCCTGGATGCGCCGGCGCAAGGCGATGACTCCCCGGGCAGGGGCCGGCAGACGGTGAAACACTGCTGGCTCACTGGCACTAGTAGACCAGGGTCCGGCCCCGAACCTGTTCGAACCACTGCACCGTTCCGCCCTGAAGGCTGAAGACCTGCGCATCCGGGCGCTCTTCGCTCAGGATGCGTGCGGCACGCTGGGAACGCACCCCGGACTTGCAGACCAGCACCAGCTGGTCCGCCGTGGCCAGCCCATCCAGCGCCGCCCAGCCCTGCTCCGTCAGCCGTTCCAGGGGGATGTGCACGCTGCCGGGGATGCTTCCCATTTCGCGCTCCCAGGCTTCACGCACGTCCACCACCAGCACCTGGTTTCGTCCCTGCCCGTCCTGCAGTTGCCCGGCATCAATCTGCCGTACAGTGGCCGGCAGGGCGCACCCGTGCTCGTAGTCCTGCAGCTCGGTGACGGGCTGCCGATGCGGGTCCGCGGCAAAACGCAGGATGTCGGTGGTGGCTTGCAGGGCGTCGTAGCGCCAGAAGCGACCGATCAGGGGTTCTCCGATTCCGCAGATCAGTTTCAGCGCCTCGGCGGCCATGGTGGAGCCCACCACCCCGCACAGCGCCCCGAACACCCCGCCTTCGGCGCAGCTGGGCACCGAGTCGGCGTCGGGGATTTCCGGGAACAAATCGCGCAGCATCGGGCCGCGGCCCGGGGCAAAGACTGACACCTGGCCGCTGAAGCGGAAAATGGTTCCCCAGATCAGTGGGGTGCCGCTCAGCTCCGCGGCGTCATTGGACAGGTAACGGGTGGCGAAGTTGTCGGTCCCGTCCAGCACCAGGTCGTGGGCGGCGAACAGTTCCACCGCATTGTGCCGGGTGAGCTTGTCCACGACGGCGGTGAGGTTGGCCTGCGGGTCCAGGCGCAGCGCGGCCTGGCGCGCCGACTCCGCCTTCGCCCGGCCCAGGTCCTGGTGCCGGTGGATCACCTGGCGCTGCAGGTTGGAGGCTTCCACTACGTCATCATCGATGACGCTTAGCTGCCCCACCCCGGCGGCGACCAGGTAGTTGATGATGGGGGCGCCCAGTCCCCCGGCCCCCACCACCAGCACCCTGGCGTTGCGGATCCGGCGCTGGCCCTCGGGCCCGACCCCGGGCAGCGTCAGGTGCCGGGAGTAGCGGGCCAGCTGGTCCGGCGTCAGTTCGGGGCCCGGGGCCACCAGCGGTTCCAACGGGCTCATGAGAACTGTCCCGCCAGGCTTTGCATGGTGCCCTCGACCGGGGAGGAGGCCAGGGCCAAGTCCCGTTTGGGGATGCGCCCGGCCAGCCGGGCGGCCCGTCCGGCGCTGACTGCGTCCCGCATGGCCGTGGCCATCAGCGGGGCGTTGTGCGCCCGGGTTACCGCGCTGGCCAGCAGCACCGCCTCACAGCCCAGTTCCATGGCCAGGGCCGCGTCCGAGGCGGTGCCCACCCCGGCATCCAGGATCACCGGGACGCTGGCCCGGTTCACGATGGTGGCGATGTTGTGCGGGTTCAGGATGCCCAGCCCGGAACCGATCGGGGCGCCGGCCGGCATGATCGCCGCGACTCCCACATCATCCAGTCGCTGGGCCAGGGCCGGGTCGTCATTGGTGTAGGCGAAGACCTGGAACCCGTCGGCCACCAGCTGTTCGGCGGCGGTAAACAGTTCGATCGGATCCGGCAGCAGGGTGTGCTCGTCGGCGATCACCTCCAGCTTGATCCAGTCCGTTTCCAGGGCCTCGCGCGCCAGCCTGGCGGTGAGCACCGCATCGCGGGCGGTGTAGCAGCCGGCGGTGTTCGGCAACGCCAGCACGCCCAGGCGCTGGAGCATGGCGAACACCGAGTCCCCGCCGGCTGCGGCATAGTGCCGGATGGCCACGGTGGTGACCTCGGTGCCCGAGGCGACCAGGGCCTCTTCCAGGGTGCTTAGGGAGGTCGCTCCCCCGGTGCCCATCACCAGGCGGGAGCGCAGTTGTGCCCCGGCAATGCTGAAGACATCTTCGGGCGTGTGGGGTGCTTCGTTGCTCTGGGTCATCTTCCTCATCCTCCCTGGGCGGCGGTGACCAGGTCGATCCGTGCCCCGGGCGCCACCGTGTGGCTGGCCCAGGCGCTGCGCGGAATTACGTCCCCGTCGATGGCAAGGGCGATTCCAAGCCGTGAGCCGTCCACGGCCAGGCCTTGTTCGTTGATGTGCTTTTTGGTGTGCCCGGCGACGATGTCACGCACGGTGGCCCCGTCGGGCAGGTTCAGTCTCTGGCCGTTGAGCTGCACCTCGATCTCGGTGATTTCAGGCATTGCGTCTCGTGCCTCTCTTTCTGGTTGTTTTGGCTTTGGCTGGTGGCGCTCACCGGGGTGGCGGGCGGCGCCGGATGTCTGCGGCTGCCCGGGTACGGGGCCGGATGCGCGGCGGACAGGACCGCCTGATCGGCTGACCGGGCTCAGTGGCTGGTGCTGCTGGCCGCGGCCGGAAAGCGGTGCAGCCCCAACAGCCCACGGTGCGTCCCCGGGTCGGCGCCCAGCAGCAGGTCACTGGCGATCCGGGCGCCCAGGGGTGCCAGCAGGACGCCGTGGCGGAAGAACCCGTTGCTCACCACCGTATGTGCGTCCACCCGGTCGATGATGGGCCGGTCATCGGGGGTGCCGGGCCGGGGCCGGGCGATCACCTCGCGCAGGGAGGCGTCCATGATCCCGGGCACCAGGCGCCGGGCGTCATCCAGCAGGGTGTACAGCGCCTCCACGCTGACCAGGTCGTTGCCGTCCTCGCGGCTGCTGGCGCCAAGCACGATGCTGCCGTCGCTGCGCGGCACCAGGTACACGTTGCGCCGGTGCACCACCCCGCGCACCGTGTGGGTGAGCAGCGGGCGTAGGTGGGCTGGCAAGTGCAGGCGCAGGATGTCGCCGTGCACCGCCCGCAACGGCAGCCGCGGGGTGCCGGGCACCTGTCCCAGGCCCGTGGCCAGCAGCACCTGGTCCGCCTCCAGCACCCGCCCGGTTTGGGTGTGCACCCGCGCCGTGGCGCCGCAGTGCTCCACTTCGCTGACCTGCTCCCGGATCAGGTCCTGCCCAAAATGCTCGATGAGGATGCCGGTCAGTGAGCGCGGATCGACCTGGTGGTCCTCGGGGAATACCAGGGCTCCGGCGATGTTCCCGGCCAGGGCCGGTTCCCTGCGCCGCGCCTGGGAGCCCAGCAGCATTTGGGTGGGCAACCCCAGCCGGTGGCGGACCTCCTCCAGCTCCGCCAGCGCCTGGCGGTCGGCGGCCTCGGCGGCGACGACCATGGTCGGGTTTTGCCGGTACGCCACCGTCGCTCCGGTGGCCTGTTGCACGCGCGCCACCAGTTCCGGGTAGAGCTGCGCCGAGTCGGCCATCATCTGGTGCAGCCGGTCCTGTCCCCAAACGATTTCCGCGGCCGGGGCGAGCATGCCGGCCGCCGCATGGCTGGCGCCCCCGGCGGGGTCAGGGTCGCAGAGCGTGACGCGCACCCCGCGGCTGCGCAGTTCAAAAGCGGTACATAGTCCGGCGATCCCGGCACCAACGATCACGACATGCATCAGGGCACTTTCCTTCCTACGGCGGCATGACCCGCATCAGGTGTGGCGGTCGGCACGAAGCCCTCTCAGCCCGGATCAACAGATCGCGCAGGCTCCCGCGGAGTTAGAAGGATTATAGGCATGGTGCAGCTCACAAACACCAATTGCATGACGGCCGGTCCCGCCGGCGGGCCGCCGCACACACAACCCGTGGTTCACTGGGAGGCATGAACGCATCCGGCACCACCCACAACGCGCAGTCCTACCCCCGGCTCCTGGAGCGCAGCGACCCGTTGGCCCAAGAGCTGCTGGCCCTGGAAGAGCAGTTGCTCTCACCAGCGGTCCGGGGGGATGCGCAGCAGCTGGCTGTGCTGCTGCACGAGATGTTTGAGGAGGTGGGGGTCTCGGGCCGGCACTACACGAAGGACGAGATCATCGCGCTGTTGGCCACCCAAACGCGCACCGACAATCCCCCGGCCGCCCTGCACGCCCCGAGCCTGTTGGCCTTGTCCGAGCATCAGGTGCTGCTGCGCTGGCAGAGCACCGGGGTGCGTACCGCCCACCGCAGTTCCCTGTGGCAGTTGGAGCGGGGACGCTGGCAGCTGCTGTACCACCAGGGCACCGCCAGTGCCGTTGGCGCGCAGCAGCAGTCGACCCCGGCGCCACGCCCGGCCCCAGCCCCGGCAGGACTGGAAGCGACGAGGGCGCGTCTGCGCCCGCTGCGCCCCACCGACACCCCGGCGGTGTTGGCCGCGTTCACCTCGGATGCGCAGATGAAGCGCCAGGGATCGGTAAGAACCCTGGATGAAGCCCACGCCTACATCGACCGGCTGCTGGCGTCCCCGCAGGAGCAGCGCCCCTACGCCATCGACGTGGACGGGACGCTGGTGGGCCTGGTGTGCGCGAGCCTGGACCGGGCCAACACGCTGGGCTGGTTCTGGTACTGGGTGGCCGCCGGATACCGCGGCCGGCAGCTGGCCAGCCGGGCCGCGGCCACCGTGGCTGATCACCTGCTCAGCAGTGGCGGGGTGCACCGGCTGGAACTGGGGGCGCGGGCGAACAATCCCGCGTCCCTGCGGGTGGCCCGGGCCGCTGGCTTCATCCAGGAGGGTGTGGAACGCGAAAAGTTCGTCATGGACGGCGCCCGGGTGGATGTGCTGACCTTTGGACGGCTGCGCAGCGACCCGTTCCCGGCCATCGCCGCCCTGGAGCTGGAACCGGCTCCGGGCGAGGCATAGCTGCGCTGTATCCGCGGTTGGCCCCAAGCCGGGGTGCGCGGCCCGGAAAGACGGGGGCGCCACCGGCATCAGCCGGCGGCGCCCCCTCGCGTTCCTAGTTTTCGACCCGCGTGCTGGTCACCGGCGTGCCCAATTCCACGGTGCGTGAGACCGTGCAGTACTTGTCGTGTGAAAGCTTGATGATCCGGTCAACCATTCCAGCGGCCTTGCGCCCCTCCTCGGTGTCCGGGAAATTCAGGTCGAAGGACATGGAAATGTCCTTCATGCGGCTGGCCCCATCCTCGGTCACCTTGTATCCGGCGGCCTCCACCTTGAAGGTCTCCGGTTCACTGCGCCGGGTGGTGGCCACATCAACGTCAATTGACGAGCAGCCGGCAATGGCGGCCAGCAGCAATTCGACCGGGCTGAGCAGCCCCTCGCCCTGCCCGAATTCGATGCTGGCTCCGGTTTCGGTGCTGGTGGCGCGGTATTGGCGGCTGCTGGTGCGTTCGACGGTTACCGCACGCAATTCTCGTTTCTCTTCACTCATGACTCCATCCTGCCACTGTCCCCGCTGGGGTCGGAACCGGAAACGGCAAGCCGCAGCACCGTACCGTGGGGTACACCGTCCGTGGTTTCCGCCGGTGCGAACCCCACCGCGCGCAGGAACGCCGCGACGGCATGCTCCGGCTGACCCACCTCGACCTGCAGCTCAAAGCTGAGCGCTTGTGCGTGGCCGATAAGTGCCCGGCCCACGCCACGGCGGCGGTGCTCGTGGTGCACCCAGAGCAGGCAAAGCCGCGCCCCCTCCAGGGCCAGGGATCCAACAACCTGCCCCTCGCGCTCGGCCACCACCACGCAGGCGTTGCCCAGGTAGACGGCCTCCAGCGCCTGGGCCAGCCGATCCATGTCGACGGCAGAGACCAACTCACGTCCGGTTGCAGCCGAAGCCCGCCAAATCTCCAACAGCCCCGGCACCTCGTCCACCGTTACGATCTCGCGTGTACTGATCATCGCTGCCCCTCCTGTTGCTGCCACCGCTTAACTTCTCCCAGCCAGTGCCGCACCGCGCACACCACCGCAGCCGGTTGTTCCACATGGACGTTGTGTCCGGCCCGCCCAATGACGTGGTGGCTCATCATTGGGTAGCGGCGCTGCAAGAGCCGGGCGTCCTGACTGCCCACAATATGGTCTTGCGCGCCGCTGATCACAACGACCGGGACCCTGAGCTGGGTCATGCGCCGCACGGGGACCGGGTCAAGGTCATAGCGCTTGGCCAGGCGCGCCATGGCCCGCAGGTTCGCGGATTCCGTTCCGGGCAGGATCTGGGCGGCGAAGCGCCGCCATGTTGCCTCGTTCTGCAGAACTGTCATGGTCCGAAAGTTTTCACGTGCTGGCAGAGGCAGGCGGGCCAGCAGCTGGGGATCTTCTTCCAGCACGGTGCGTGGCGGCAGGGTGCGCTCTTCGGTGCGCGGAAAGACCACCGGGGCCAGCAGCCCGAGCCCGAGGATGCGCTCCGGCATCCGGTCCGCCAGTTCCTGACAGAGCAGCCCGCCCATTGACTGCCCGAACGCCACGAACCGGCGCCGCCCCAGATGGCGGTGTACCCAGTCCTCCAACCAGTCGGCCAGCTCGGGCAGACCTCCCGGGGAGTGCAGGGGCGGGGTCGCGCCGTATCCGGGCAAATCCAGGTAGTGCCGGCGGAAAGCCGGTTCGGCGGCAAAGGCTTGATCCAGCATCAGCAGGTTTCGGTGATCCAGTCCGTTGCCGTGCACGATGACCAGCTCAGGTTCCTGCCCCGCCCCCTGCCCGAAGGTTGCCCCTGGCGGCCTACCCGGCATGGAGTCCAGCGGGCTCAGTTGCCTGGTTGTCTTCTTGGACTTTTCGGGCCAGCGCCCACGCCAGCAGGCTTTGGCCGAGTACGTAGGTTGAGATGATCCAAAACCCGGAGACCGGGATTTGAAGATCGGTGAAGGAACGAAAGGCGATCATCGCGTCGGAGGCGAGGAAGCTCGCCGCACCGGCACCAGCCAGGGGGCCCAGCCCGGTAGCAAGCACGGCCATGGTGCTCAGGGAGATTCCGTAAAGCAGCACCGGGAGCAGGAACTGGCCGGCCTGTGGTGCGCATCGCACGACCAAACCAGCCAGCGCCAGGACGTAGGGCGCCAAACCCCATGGCCGGCACAGCAGCGAGGTCGCCCGGTAGGGCCAGAAGGCGGCGATGTAGGTGCCCTGTGCGGCCAGGAAGGACAGGACCAGTGCGAGAAATCCGGGTTCTGCCCTCACAAAGCGTGGAATGGTGTCCCCCAACCAGGAGAAGACCAGTGCCGCGCTCACCAGCGGCACCAATCGGTGCTGGTGACCGCCGGTGGCGGAATGAAAGGCGGCAGCCAGGGCAGGCATCAACAGTATTTGGGTCGCATCGGCCAGCAACCCGTCGGGTTCAAAGAACTGCACCCCCAGGTGCAGTGCGCTGCATAGACCAAGCGCACCAACACCAACCCAGACTCCCGGTGCGAGCCGTGAAGCTGTGGAACCCGAACCTGACCGGCCGCGAACACCGTCGCAAAGCCGGTGCTTCCCGGAAATTTCCCCGCACCCAAAGCTGCGCGATCCCACCCGGCGCGGCACGGATTCCTGGTACTCACGGTAGGCCTGGGGGTGAATTTTCTCCAGGGCCCGTTCCTCGGCCGGGATCTGCTTTCGGTCCAGCCACACCCACAGCCCGGCAGCCGGCAGCAGCCCCCAGGGGTTTTGGCGCCATAGTGCATGAGCGGTGACCACACCGGTTAGTCCCAGATACATCGGGTTTCTGGTGAACGCGTTGACCCCGTCGGTGACCAAGACGCTGGATTCCTCCGGTTGGGCGGGATCCAGGGTGGTTCCGGACTGTCGAAACCTTGCCACCGCGGCACCGGCTACGGCTGCTGCGCAGGCGGCCAGCCCAGTCGCCGCGATCTTCATGGTGCGGCTGGGCTGGGACGAGCGCGGCAGCAACCGCTGCGCAGCCACTGCCAGACCGGCGGCCACGGGAGGTATCAGACGGGGCACGTGAGGTAGGTCCATGTCCCTCATCCTACTTGGGTGACGAGGCACCCCAATAGATCCCCGGGTAAATAACTAGTGACTAGTCAGCACGCAAAATTCGTTGCCGGACGGGTCCTGGTAGACCCGCCAGGGCAGTTCTCCCCAGTCTGGGTGCAGTTCCCTGCCGCCCTTCTGACCAATCACGCCCGCCAGGACTGCAGGATCCTCTCCAGGATCCAACCGGATATCCAGGTGCCAGCGGTTCTTCTGCTCCCCCTTGGGCTGTGATTCGACTGCGAACTCCAGCGTCGGGCCGCGGCCGGATGGGTGCCGCAGTTGGTCGTGCGCTGAATTCGCCGGCCGTTTCCATCCGGTCAGATACGCCCAGAACTCAGCATCGCGCCCCGGCTGGGCAGAGGCCAGCACCACCGTTGCCAAGCCGCCGCGGCTGTTGTCTCTTGCCTCCGATGGTTCAATCGAAAAACGGTTTCCCTCCGGATCCAGAAACCACCGGGTGGCGTGCTGCCCGATTGCATGACCCGGTGCCTGGGCTGGGGCGCTTCGCTTCCCACCCCGGTGAAGGATCCACTGTTCGGTCTGGGCGCCAGTCCCGGCCCACACAGCGCAGACATGCATTCGTGGCCGCGCGAGCGGTGCCTCGGCAACCGGCTGGAAGCACAGGTCCAGGTAGGCGTCGTCGGCGAATCTCGTGCGGGTCTCGAAGCCCGATGGCGAGTCCGTCAGCTGTTCTGCCTGCAGCAGCTCTTGCCAAAATCTGCCCAGCCGCTGGGGGTCGTGTGCGTCGATCACGATATTTTCCAAGAACATGAGCTCACCCTACTCCCCCGATCTTCAGCACGACAGGGCCACCTTGGGCGCTCTGCCGGCTGCTGATCACTAATACCCCAGACCCGGATTGCGCGGCCCGGGAGGGGTGTCCTCCACAAATGCCAAGGAGCCAAGGTGTCTGCGGCGCACACCACCTTGGCTCCTGCTGATGAGCACAACGCTCTACGCTTTGGACCAGATTCTCGTGTTCAGGTTGAAGTCTTCGACCAGGGACAAGAAGGCGACCAGGTCCTCATAAATGGCCTTGGCTACCGCGTAGCCTCCGTCGTTCTTCTTATCGACCTGAAAACTGAAGCGGTCCTCGTCAAGCACGACCGCGAAATACATCCACGAGCCACGAAACGACACGGCGATGTGTTCGGAGTTCATCCGCGCAGCCGCATCGCTGATGGCCAGCATCAGTTGCGGGGTGATCAGATAGCGCGCTTCGGTTTGGTCGGTGGTCCAGCCAACGAAGCGTTCGGTGATGCCGGGATCCTCCAACGTCATCGGCGCCAGACCGGTTTTCGCGGCACTTTCCTCGGTGAAGTTCCGGATGGCCAGGTCGACCGGCCGGCGCGGCAGCAAATAGGTTCTGGAGGTGAACTCCTTGTGAAAGTCCGCCGCGAAGACGATCATCGACGGGCCCATCTTCTCGACCGAGCTTTCGAACTGCGCGTATTTTTCCTTCACGGTCTTTCTGACCGAGGCGGGAACCAAACTCAACAGGGAGGAGTTCTGCAATGGGTCGCTCTGGTGCAGTTTCCAGTCACGTCCGTATTGCTCCCGGAGTTTACGCTCTCGAGTTCTGCGGGCCTGACGCTCGGCCCGCTGCTGGGACTCGTTGCTGAGCTCGACCTTGGAACTTTGCCATTTGACGTCCGAGAGCATGAACTGGGTTTGCCCCAGAGTTCCGATGACGAAATCCTCCTGCGGCGCCCTGGCATCACGAATGAATCCGGCGTTGCTCAGGACGCTGACCGGCATCGATCCCTCCGGCGTGTACTTGGCGCTCAGACCCGCTTCCGAGCCGGTCACTGAAGAAACCCGCAACTGTTGCACCAGCTGCTCGACCATCGGTGCCACCACCTCTTGGGCGTGTTCTTCCGAAGCTGCCTCGAAATGCCTAATGCCGTAAATAACCGAGGGCGCGGCGAGCACGATCGCCAGGACGAATGCAATCATGCCTACGAGCCCGTCGCCGATGAACATGGAGCCCAGGGCCACAACGAACAGCAGCAGAGCGATGATGATCGGGATCATCAACAGCAGGCTCTTGCCTCCCCAGCGCCCCATCCACGCGGTTCGTTGAGAGAGATCCCCGGCCGACTCCTGCACCGTGGCCCAGACCGTTTCGAAGTCCGGAACTGAAATTCGAGTTTGCTCGCTCATGACTCAAGAAACCCTTCCAGGTCGTACTGGTTGCGCTTGCGCTGATCCGAGAGCTCAAACAGGTCATGCCCACCAAAGCCCAAAAGCCTGGCAATAATCACCGTCGGGAAGACCTGGCGCGACGTGTTGTAGTCCGTTGCTGCCCGGTTGTACACCCGGCGAGCTGCCTGCAACCGCTCCTCGGTCTCGTTGATGGTGCGCTGCAACAGTTCCACGTTCTGCGTGGTTTTCATCTCTGGATAGTTTTCCAGAGACGCCAGGGCTCCCGGCCCGGAGCCCAGCCCCTGAGGCTTCCCTGCCTCCGCCACGATTTTTTGCTGTGCGTCATCCATTGCGGTGTTTAGTTCCGTTTTTTCTGAAACACTCAGCTGCTCGATGGTGCGACCGGTGCGCAGTGACGTGCTCCCCAAGATGAGGTCCACTTCTTTCTTTACCACTCCCGCGACCGCGTCGGCTTGCGCCTTGATCTGATCAAACCTGTTTTCCAACGCAATATCGATCCCTTGCAGGGATTCTGTGGAGGCGTTCCTCTTCGTCACCAGCCGGTTGTAGACGGCAATGGCCCATCCGATGATGAGAAGCACCAGGACTCCGATGATGATCGCCGGAGCCCAGGAAGCGAGTGATGAGTTGCCCATGAAATCACATCCTTAATAAATCCATCCATAGTGGCAAAACTTCCCAATACACTACCAAACAAGCACAGGGACTTCAGGAAGATGACGTGACCGCACCGCCCCCGTGACCTCCGGGGACTGAAGCTCTCAGCGGATCCGGATGCTTTGGAATAAGAGCCGAAGAGGCGGCAGCAATGGCGTGTCGCCAATCCCTGCCAAGTCAGAGAGTTAGTACTTCCATTGGCTTGTTTCTCAGGTGACAGGTTCAAAGGAACGGGCCTCGGGGTCTGTGCCGTTTGGTGATGCCGCCATGGCCACCCAAATGACAACTACGCCATGCACGTCGAGAGCATGAAGCTCGTTCTCCAGGACAGCTGCGGACAATGCGCGCAAAAAAGCGGCCACCCATTCCAGAATGGAATGTGTGGCCGCTTCTCCTCACGGAAAGGGCCTTGATTCAGGCAATTTCCCTTCCGATCGACGCTGGTGTAAGCAGGGCCGATCAGCGAAAGGCTGTTCGGGGGGTACGGCTACCGGACCCACTTGGTCAGGGCGTCTGCTGAGACCCCGGCCAGCCACTTCTGCCACAGTGGACCGAAGGACACACGGCGCACTCCAAGGGAAGACAAGGCCGGTAGGTCACCCGCGCCGTGGCCCTTGACTGGATCGGCGGTGACGTTGAGAGGCACGCTCACGGCTTCCGCCAGCTGGCGGACCTGATCGGCGGTACTCAGCCCCACCGGATAGACCGAGCGGGCACCGGCCTGTTCCATGAGCTTGATGCGCTCGGCGGCCTCTGCCAGCGGATCAGAGAACACGTCGGTGCCGAGTTTGACCGCGTCGGTGCGCCCGTTGATCACGAACGCGACCCCTGCCTCGTCGGCCGCCTGTCGAGCTGCGGCGATGTAGTCCGCATGTTCCTGGCGTTCCCGGACGCGTTTTCCCTCCGAATGCACCACGTCCTCGATGTTGGCGCCCACGGCGCCGACTTCCAGCAGACGCTGAATCAGCTCAGCCGGCTCCAGACCGTATCCGGATTCCACATCGGCGCTCACCGGCAGATCGACCGAGTCAACGATGCGCTTGACCACCGCCAGGTAGTCCTGGAAGTCCATGTTCTCCCCGTCGGAGCTTCCGATCGCGTCGGCCACGGGGTGGCTTCCCACGGTCAGTCCCGTGAAGCCGGCATCAGAGGCCATCTTCGCGCTCCACGTATCCCACACCGTGGGCAAAACGATCAGCTCGTTGGATGCGTGGGCATCGGCGAATACTTGAGCAAGCCGTGTTACGTCGGACATTTGATTCTCCTTCAGTTGGCTCAACGATCGTCAGCCTACCAACCGTGCCACCACGGGAACATGGCGCCGGCTGGGCCGGTGCCCATGCCACGGCCACGAGGAGCACATGCGGCACATAGTGCTCGGCCGATCCCAGCTCAATGCTCTGCCGGTGTTCGTAGAGCAAGAACTCATGGGTTGCCGCAACGGCGCTGCACCACACGGTAACCAGCTGTGCGACTTCTTCGGGTTCCCACGCCCGACGGATCATGACATCGTGGTACGCAGGCGCCATCATAGGATGACGGCAGCCGCCTCCCGGTTCGCTGCGCCGCATTCCTGCAGCCCGACCATGGCGGGCTCTCCCCTATCAACTCAAGTCTGCGACCAGTCGCTGTGCCAGTTCTGCGGCGGACTTTGGGTTTTGCCCAGAGTACAAGTTGCCGTCAACCACAACATAGGACCGCAACGGCAACCATCCCTTGCTGTAGTTCACCCCCATTTCCTTCAGCCTGTCCTCCAACAGCCAAGGGGCCTTGCGGGCGAAGCTATTGAACAACTCCTCCCGATTCGAAAGCCCAGTCATCCGCCGTCCACTGAAGGGAGAATGTCCCGCCTCATCGACGGTCGCCAGGACCGCGGCCGGGGCGTGGCAAAGCAGTGCCAGAGGCCGACCGGACTCCAACCGTTCCCGCAGCAGTTCCCCAGATCGATGGTCGTAGGCCAGATCCTCCATCGGGCCATGGCCTCCGGGGTAAAAGACAAGGTCGAAGTCATCAGCTGAAACCCGCTCAAGATCCACCGGCTGTTCCAGGACTGCAGACACGCGGGCCAGGTTCCGGCGCATCTTCTTGGTTGTTGAAGGCAACCCTCCAGCCAGACCCAGGCTGAGCTCATCGACCACCGGGGTTTTGCCGTCCGGCGTTGCCACCGTGACCTGCCATCCGGCATCGATGAAGGCGGTATACGGCACCACAAATTCCTCGGCCCAGAACCCCGTGGGGTGCCTGGTACCGTCTTTGAGCGTCCATACCTTGGCGGCGCTTAGAACCATGAGTACACGCGTCATTTCACTGACTCCTTTTCAATGATCCTGCAGATTGTTCGCAGGTCGGCCCTTGATGTCAGGGCGCCGACCCTTTGGTTTGTCCTGATCTTTCACGGTTGGCGGTCACAGCTCAATCCCCAGCAACCATGCTCAGGATTGGGTAGCCGGGACAATGGCCAGGATTGAAGCCCGAACCCGGCGCGCAACGTCGGCCTCCGGTTCAGGCCGGTACTTGCCGTCCAAATGCAAAAACGCCAACCCATGAGCCAGCGCCCATAAAGCCGTCGACAATTCCGGTGAAGCGGCCGTGGGAACCAGCTCGACCAAGGCCTTATTCAAAACATCGTGCAGCACCTGGGATGCCCGCACCCGCTCGCTGTCGGCCGTATCGCATTCGTTGCCGAACATAAGGCGGAATAGTGCGGGGTGACGCAACGCGAAGGCAACATAGCTCACCCCGAGCTCGGCCAGCACCTCACCTGGCGCCGATGAATTGCTGCTGCGCGCCGACAGGGTCTGCGTCAACGACTTTCCCAACTCCGCAAAGCCCTCGACGGCCACCGCGGAATCTAGTGCCTCACGGTCCGCGAAATGACGATAGGGGGCCGCCGGGGAAACTCCGGCGCGGCGTGCCACCGCTCGCATGGAGTAGGGCTCGCCGGCTTCCAGCATTTCCCTGGCCGCATTCATCAGCGCCTCCCACAGGTCTCCGTGATGATATTTACTGGGCGATGTTGACACCGCTAACTTCTCCTTTTATCTTTATGTAAGCACTGTAAACATAGCGTGTCCCGCCTCGCCAGTCCAGCCCTCCTCGGCTTCCCTCAGCCTCGCGAACGCGCAGCAAACAAAGGTATGAAATGCAAACAATTCTTGGCTCTACCGGCCAAATAGCCACCGAACTGGCCCGCAACCTGCATCATTTTCACACCTCGGATCTGCGGCTGGTTAGCCGCAATCCACGTCGGGTCAACGCAACTGATACGCTGATGCCTGCCGATCTGTTGGATGTTGAACAAACTCACGCCGCAGTGGCCGGCAGCGACATCGTCTATTTCACTGCAGGGCTGCCAGCGGACACTGAACTCTGGGAAGCCCAGTTTCCCACCATGTTGAAAAACGCCCTGGACGCAACGAAGGCCACGGGTGCGAAATTTGTTTATTTCGACAACACTTACATGTATCCGCAGGATGATGAACCGCAAGACGAAAACACTGCGTTCGCGCCAGTGGGACGCAAGGGCAAGGTCCGCACCCAGATGACCAACCTGGTTCTTGCAGAAATCAAACACGGTCAGATTCCTGTTCTGATCGCCCGGGCTCCAGAATTCTATGGCCCGGGCCGCACCCAGAGCTTTACCAACAGCCTCGTCATCGAGCGGCTCCTGCAGGGACAGAGGGCCCTGGTGCCCGTACATGATGACCGCTTGCGCACACTGATATGGACTCCCGATGCGAGCCGAGCTCTGGCACTCTTGGGCAATACCCCCGACGCCTATGGACAGACCTGGCACCTGCCGGTCGATGACAACCGCCTGACCTACCGCCAATTCGTCACTTTAGCGTCCCAAGTCTTCGATTCTTCCCAGCGTTACACGGTCCTGCCCCGCTGGGTGCTGAATGCCATGGGATTATTTTCGTCGAAAATACACGAACTGCGCGAACTATTGCCCCGATACGCCACGGACAATATCTTTGAGACAACAAAGTTCATCATGCGTTTCCCCGATTTTAAGGTCACTACCTACAGTGAAGGGCTCAAGGCAATCCGCGAGGAATCCAATGCCATCCCGGGTGGCGGCACCAGGTAGAACAGTCCAAGACGTAGGCGCTAAGTCCGGCCCCGCGTCAGCAGACTTCCCAAGCTGAGGATTCGTTAATCAAAGTCCACCGCCGCGGTCAGACTCGGATGACTCAGCCTGAACCGCGCGCACACCCTGCTGTTCGTTCATAATCGGTGCGATAATCCTGAGACGACCGGCGAGCGCGCCGCTGACCGACGGGCTCGAATCCAATTGGCATAAGGATGATCGTGAACACTGCCCAAGACTTCCAGCTGCGCGACGGACGCCGTACCAGGATTCATTTCTCCGGATCCCGGGAATCGGAAGCAAGAACGCTGGTCATGCATTATGGAACGCCGCATAGCGGACAGCACCCGTCACCCCTCGTAGGATGCGCTACCGATCTCCAACTCCGTCTGGTCTCGGTGACACGGCCTGGTTTCCCCGGGGCTGAACGTCGGACCGGACGCACCGTCGCCGACAGCGCCAAAGACGTCATCGAAGTAGTCGACGAACTGGGGATTGAGCATTTTGCCACCGCCGGATACTCCGGCGGCGGGCCCCATGCGCTCGCACTGGCGGCGTTGCTCGGCGAGCGGGTCACGGCAACGGCAGCGTTCGCCAGCCCGGCGCCTTTTGCCCCGGCGCCTTCCTGGTTTAAGGGCATGGCCGGCGGGGCTGCCGGATTGCGGGCAGCAGCACAAGGTGTTGAGGCCAGAACGGCGTACCAGAGTACCGCCGAATTCCCTGCGGACAGCTTCACCGCGGCGGACTGCCAGGCCCTGTCTGGCCGTTGGGCCAGCATAGGTCAACAGGCACAAGCTGCAGCCGACGAAAGTGATGATGGGGAGATTGACGATGATCTCGCCTTTGCTTCGCCCTGGGGCGTGGACCTGCCTGGGGTGTGCGGGGCGGTGGATCTCTATCAGGCAGTGGACGACCATCTCATTCCCCTGCATCACGTGGACCTGCTCGCCTCGATGATCCCACAGGCAAGGATTCACAAGATACACAGTTCCGGACACGTGGCCGTCCTCGATGAACTCCTGCCGTGGATGCGCAGCCTGGTTGCAGATTAGTGCGCCCCGCGTGTGGCCCGACCCGGCCGGTGTCGGCACCGGCCCCAAGGAATGTAGGCTAATGAGAATGCGCCCGATTCTTCCCGCCGATTGGTCTGCCTGGCGCGCGCCCTCGCCCCTGGGTGGCCTCCGGCCCGACCGGTCCGATCTTGAGCATGCCCTTCGCTCCGACCTTGGCAGGGACGATGTGCTGCCCTACCCGACGGACGAGCAGCCCGCCGGGATGTTGCAGCTGCTCATGGTGGGCATCAATCCCAGCCCCTGGACCTCCGCCGTCAATGCGCCGTTTGCTCGGCCGGGAAACCGGTTCTGGCCCTCCCTGCACCTCGCTGGCCTAACCGGTCGGCTGGTGGATGCTTCCCGGGGCCTGATCCCGGAGGATGAGCGGATGCTGGCCGAGCTCGGGTTGGGCATCACCAATCTGGTCGAGCGGCCCACCGCCCGGGCCGCCGAGCTCGCGGCCGCTGAACTACGCGAGGGCGCATCTCGGCTCGTTGAACGGGTGCAGGTGCTGCGTCCCAGCGCCGTTGCCGTATTGGGCATCACGGCATTTCGGGCCGCGTTCGAACTGCCACGGGCCCAACTGGGCGAACAGGACGTCTCCGTCATTGACCGCTGGCCCACGGATGTGCCGCTTTGGGTGGTGCCCAACCCCAGCGGCCTCAATGCCCACGAAACAACAGCGAGCCTTGCCGAGAAGTGGCGCCACGCGATGGCGGCAAGCACCGCGCAGCCCGCCTCATCCCGGAGAGATGTGGTAGACCGATGAAGCGAGAAACTGATCGACAGGAGAGTTCCTAAAGTCCAGTGATCAGTGTGGCAACGTTCTCCAAAGCTAGCGGAATAAGCGTGTAATAGGACCAGGTTCCGCGCTTTTCGCGTGCCAGCAGACCCGAATCAACCAGAATCTTCAAGTGGTGTGAGACAGTCGGCTGACCCAGCTGCAACGGCTCGGTCAGATCGCAAACACAAGTGCCATCCGCCGGTCCGTTCTTCACGATCGAGAGCAGACGCAACCGGTTAGGATCAGCCAAGGCTTTCAAGACCCGGACCCGTTCCTGAGCAGCAACTTCACTCAACACCTCAGCGGCAGGCGCAGCGCAGCACGCGGCCTCAGCGGCCGCCCCGCTCCTGGAGGTTGCAGTCATACAAGCGCACCCCATCTAGATTGACAATCTTCGATGCAAACAATCATACTCGAACCGCAACTAAATATCGATGAACATCAATATTGAGTAAGGATGTCTTCGTGTCGTCACCGACCACGCCGCAGACTCAACAAGTCTCCGGCAAACTCTCTACCCTTAACCGCTTCCTGCCCGTCTGGATTCTACTGGCCATGGGACTGGGACTGGGGTTGGGCCGACTCATCCCTTCCTTGGGGCAAGCCGTGGATTCGGTGCAGGTCGCCGGAGTCTCCCTGCCCATCGCTTTAGGACTACTGGTGATGATGTACCCGGTCCTGGCCAAGGTGCGCTACAACGAAACCGGCCACGTCCTAGCCGATAAAAAACTCATGATCACCTCCCTGGTGATCAACTGGCTACTGGCCCCAGCCTTCATGTTCCTGCTCGCCTGGGTTTTCCTCCCCGACCTGCCTGAATACCGTACCGGGCTGATCATCGTCGGGCTGGCCCGCTGCATCGCCATGGTGCTGATCTGGAACGACCTGGCCTGCGGCGACCGGGAAGCCGCCGCCGTGCTCGTGGCCATCAACTCCGTCTTCCAGGTCTTCGCCTTCGGCATGCTGGGCTGGTTCTACCTCCAAGTCCTGCCCACCTGGCTGGGCCTGCCCACCACCAGCGCAGGATTCTCCATCGGCGCGATCACCCTCTCTGTACTCGTGTTCCTCGGCATCCCGCTGTTGGCCGGATTCCTCACCCGCTCCTTCGGCGAGAAGGCCAAGGGACGCGACTGGTACGAGAACACCTTCCTGCCCAAGATCGGCCCCTGGGCGCTCTACGGCCTGCTATTCACCATCGTGCTACTTTTCGCCCTGCAAGGGGACACCATCATCAGCAAACCCTGGGACGTGGCCCGCATGGCCCTGCCGCTGCTGGTGTATTTTGCGGTGGTGTTTGGGGCCGGGATGATCATTGGCCGGATGCTGAACCTCAGCTATGAACGCACCACCACGCTCGCGTTCACCGCAGCCGGCAACAACTTCGAGCTAGCCATCGCGGTGGCTATCGCAACCTTCGGAGCCACCAGCGGCCAAGCCCTGGCCGGAGTCGTCGGCCCGCTGATCGAAGTACCGATCCTCGTCGCACTGGTCTATGCGGCCCTTTGGGCGCGCAAATTCTTCCCCACCGCATCTCTGCCGTTGAAGGGCTAAACCATGAACACCAAACCCTCCGTCTTGTTCGTCTGCGTCCACAACGCCGGACGCTCGCAAATGGCCGCCGCCTACCTCCAGCACCTTGCCGAAGGCCAGATCGAGGTCCGCTCCGCCGGGTCCATGCCGACCGAACGGGTGAACCCCGCAGCGGTGCAAGCGATGCGTGAAGAAGGCATCGTCCACTTAAATCCCGAAGCTCCTGACCATGGAAGCGGTGCAAGCCTCGGATGTGGTGATCACCATGGGCTGCGGCGATACTTGCCCGATCTTCCACGGCAAACGCTACGAGGACTGGAAACTCGAGGACCCCGCCGGTCAAGGCGTGGAGACGGTACGCCCAATCCGCGATGAGATCCGCACCCGCGTTGAAACACTCATCGGCGAACTACTGCCCCTGCGTTAGGAACAACCCCTCATGATCAGTGATCATCCCGTCCTCGTGATCGGTGCGGGCCCCGTCGGGTTAGCCACTGCCGCGCACCTGCGCGAACGCGACCAGCACGTCCTCGTCCTGGAATCCGGTGACCATGCCGGAGCGGCCATGAGCCAATGGGCACACATCAAGCTGTTCTCCCCCTGGAAATACAACGTCGATGCAGCAGCACGCCGACTGATGGAAACCCCCACCCATAGCTACCCCGGTGACTGGACGATGCCCCGCGAAACCTCGCTACCCACCGGCGGCGAATTAGTGGAGAACTACCTCAAACCACTGGCTGCCCATCCCGAGCTCGCCCCGGCAATCCGCTACCAACACCGCGTCACAGGGATTTCCCGACTCACCGAAACCGGGCTCGGACGAGATAAGTCCCGCACGAACGGACGCGAGCAAGCATTGTTCCTGGTCCGCGCCCAGACCCCAGAAGGTGTCCAGGACTTCACCGCCAGAGCCGTCATTGACGCCTCCGGCACCTGGAATACTTCCAACCCGGTCGGACGGGCAGGACTCAGCGCCCCAGGAGAAGCCGAAGCTCACGCGCAGGGCCGCATCATCTCGCCGCTGCCTGATCCGCTGGGCGTTGATCGGCAATTACTGGCCGGCAAGATCGTCCTAGTGCTCGGGGCAGGTCATTCGGCTGCGAACACCCTCATCTCCCTGGGACGGCTCAAGCGAGAACATGAGGACACCCAGATCCTGTGGGGCCTGCGCGGGACCGCTAATCCAATCAAGCTCTACGGCGGCGGGGCGGCCGATCAGTTGCCTGCTCGCGGGCAGCTCGGTACGAGCCTGCGCCGTTTTGTCGACACCGAACAAATCACTCTCCTGGAAAACATAGCGATCACCGACCTGACTCCGGGCGAGCGGTTGCACGTACAGCTCGCTGACGGACGAGAACTGGATGTGGATTTCCTTGTCCCTGCCACTGGTTTCCGTCCCGATCTGAGCAGCCTTTCCGAGCTGCGTTTGGAACTTGACCCAGCGGTGGAAGCGCCTCGTCAGCTTGGCCCGCTCATCGACCCTGAATTCCATAGCTGCGGCACGGTCAGCGCCCACGGCGAACAGGTGCTGGCGCACCCTGAACCGAACTTCTATATTGTCGGCATGAAGAGCTACGGACGTGCACCGACCTTCCTCATGGCCACCGGCTACGAGCAGGTTCGCTCCATCAGCGCGCACCTCGCCGGGGATACCACCGCGGCTTCCACCGTCGGGCTAGACCTGCCTGAGACTGGCGTCTGCTCCACCGACCTCGACGGTTCCTACGATGCTGCGTCCATCGACGCGACAAGCTGTGAGACTGCTGAGTCTGGACGGACTGGTTGTTTCTGCTGATCCGCAACCGGCGACTCTCGGGTTCCCTACCGGAACACTGCACGATTTCGCCGAGCCTCGATCCACGAAATGTCGCGTGGGGGTAGCCCCGTTGAATGCCTCGGACCATGGCTACCCACAGTGAGCCCGAACGACGAACACGTGTTAGTTGAAGATTCCATGTTGGTGCTCTTGGCCATGGTGGATCGATGGAGATCTATGAAAGTGATACCAGTAGGTGTTGGTGGCTCTCCAGCTTGGGGGTTCCTGAAGGCACTTGATGCGGCTCGGCTTCCATGCGGAGTACGCAAGTAGCTACTGGTCATCACCGCCAAACCGCCGTTGACCGCCCGGACTTGTTGCTCAGATCGGCCAGCCGGCCGGAGTGCGACTGGCAGAACCCTGCGGCTTGTCCGTCCACCCTTGCCCGGCAGCTTCCGAGGCGTTAGATTGATCAGCATTCGACGACGCCGTCTGGAGGCACTTTCCGTGGGGCATCAGTTACATTTCACAGTCGACGGCCAGGAGCACACATTGCCCCTGGACCCCCGAACCACCCTGCTCGACGCACTGCGCGACCGGCTGGGGGTGATGTCTGCGAAGAAAGGGTGCGACCACGGTCAGTGCGGCGCGTGCACGGTCCTGGTCAACGGGCGGCGGCTGAACTCATGCCTGGCGCTGGCGCTCTCCTACGACGGAGCCGAGATCACCACCGCCGACGGCCTGACCGAGGCAGGTGAGCTCTCCGGACTGCACCGGGCGTTCCTGGAACAGGACGCCTTCCAGTGCGGCTACTGCACTCCCGGACAGGTGTGCTCGGCCGCCGGGGTCATTCAGGAGGCCGCCGACCAGGCGCCCAGTGTGGTCACCGAGGACCTGCAGGCACCGGTGGAACTGACCGACGCGGAAATCCGCGAGCGGATGAGTGGGAACCTGTGCCGGTGCGGGGCCTACATCAACATCGTGGCCGCGGTCCGCCAGGCTGCCGAGGATCCGCGATGAAACCCTTCGAGTATCAGCGCGTGAGCGACCCCAACGAAGCCGTGGCGGCCGTGGCAGGGAATCCCAAGGCGAAGTTCCTGGCCGGCGGCACCAACCTGGTTGACCACCTCAAGCTGGGAATCACCACCCCCGAACTGCTGGTGGACATCAGCCGCCTGGACCTGACCGAGGTGGAAGAACTGGAGAACCAGGGCCTGCGGCTGGGCGCCATGGTGCGCAACAGCGACGCGGCCGCCCACCCGCTGATCCGCCGGAACTACCCCGTACTCTCCCGGGCGCTGCTCTCCGGTGCCTCGGGGCAGCTGCGCAACGCCGCCACCACCGGCGGGAATCTGCTGCAGCGCACCCGCTGCGTGTACTTCCAGGACCTATCCACTGCGTGTAACAAGCGGGAGCCGGGTAGCGGCTGCTCGGCCCTGGACGGGTATACCCGCTATCACGCGATCCTCGGTGCCTCACCACACTGCATTGCCACCCACCCCTCGGATATGGCGGTCGCCCTGACCGCCCTGAATGCCACCGTGGTGGTGTGGGGGCCGGACGGGGAACGGCGCATCCCGATCAGCAAGCTGTACCGCCTGCCCGAAGATCATCCCGAACGTGACACCGTGCTGGAGCACGGGGAGCTGATTACCGCGGTGGAACTGCCGCCGCCCTCCGGTGCGCGCTCCACCTACCGCAAGATCCGCGACCGCGCCTCATATGCCTTCGCCCTGGTATCGGTGGCCGCCCTGGTTGACGTCGATGACTCCGGGTCGACCCCGCTGATCCGCGACGTGGCCATTGCCCTGGGCGGGGTGGCGCACAAGCCATGGCGTGCCGAACGCGCCGAGGCGATCCTGCGCGGCAGCGAACCGAGCCTGGAGGCTTTTCGGCGGGCGGCGGACGCCGAACTTCAAGGCGCCGAACCGGTAGCGGGCAACGCCTTCAAGGTCCAGATGGCCCGTGGGGCCATCACCACGGTGCTCGCAGAACTGACGGATCTACAGGAGGCCGATCATGAGTGATCCGCTGAACGTTTCCTCAATCGGGACCCAACCGGTGCGTTTGGACGGCCCGGACAAGGTGCGCGGCCGCGCCCCCTACGCCTACGAGCATGAAGTCGAAGACCCCCTGTTCCTCTACCCGGTTCAGGCCGAAATCGCCCGTGGGAAGGTGGTGAACCTGTCCACTGCGGCGGCCGAGGCGGCCGAGGGCGTGGTGCACGTACTCACCGCCCAGAACGCTCCGGCCCTCAAGGACACGGAAGACGGTGAACTGGCGATCCTGCAGTCCCCCGCGGTCCGTTTCCGGGGGCAGTACCTGGGCGCGGTCATCGCCACCACCCCCGAGCAGGCCCGCAGCGCCGCGGACCTTATCGAAGTCGGCTATGAACGCGAAGACCACGACGTCCAACTGCGCAAGGACCATCCCGGGGCGCGGAAGCCGCAGTCCGGCGGGGGTGATGTCACCGAGGGCGACTTCGATGCCGCCTTCGCCAAGGCCGAGGTGAGCATAGACGCCTGGTACAGCACGCCAATGGAACACAACAACCCGATGGAGCCGCACACCACGGTGGCCAAATGGGACGGCAGCACGCTGACGCTGTGGACCTCAACCCAGGGCGTACACCCCGCCCGGACGGCGATTGCCCCGGTGCTGGGACTGGACCCGGAGCAGATCCGGATCATCTCCCCGCACGTGGGCGGCGGATTCGGGTCCAAGGGCGTGCCGCACGCGGACATGATGCTCACCGCGCAGGCCGCCCGCGCACTGCCCGGACGCACCGTGAAGTATGCGGTTTCCCGGCAGCAGATGTTCTCCATCACCGGATACCGTGCCCCAACCCTGCAGCACATCCGGTTGGGTGCCGGGGCCGACGGGCAAATCACCGCCTTTGGTTTTGATGCCTTGTCAATGTCCTCCCACACCAAGGAATTCCCGGAGGAGGCAACCAAACCGGCCCGCATGATGTACGCCGGGGAGCATCGCCGGCTGACCCAGCGTGTGGTCCCCCTGGACGTGCCGGTCCCGTCCTGGATGCGCGCCCCCGGGGAGGCTCCGGGCATGGTGGGCCTGGAGATTGCCATGGACGAGCTGGCCGTGGCCTGCGGCATCGATCCCATTGAGCTTCGGGTGCGCAATGACCCACAGACCGACCCGGACACCGGGTTGCCGTTCAACCAGCGCCGCCTCGTGGACTGTCTGCGCGAAGGTGCCAGGCGCTTTGGCTGGGCCGCGCGCAGCGCGCAGCCGGGCACCCGGCGGGAGAACGGGTGGCTGATCGGGTTGGGGGTGGCCTCCTCCACCTACCCGGCCAGCCGACAGCCCGGATCCGTCGCCCGGATCCGGCGTGTACAGGACGGCTACCAGGTGACCATCGGCGCCGCGGACCTGGGCACCGGTACCTGGACCGCTCTCACACAGGTCGCCGCCGACGCCCTGCAGGTTCCACTGGAGCAGATTCAGCTGCAGATCGGTGACACCAGCCTGCCCAACGCCACGGTGGCCGGTGGTTCCACCGGCCTGGCCAGTTGGAGCGCCGCGGTCCTCGCCGGGGCCGAGGCGCTGCGCACCGAGCACGGCCGCGACCCGGCGGTCGGGGCCGAGGCCCAGGGCAAGGCCAAGAAGAACCCGGCGGCCGAAAAATGGGCGATGCACTCCTTCGGGGCCCAGTTCGCCCAGGTGCGAATCCACGAATCCACCGGTGAAATCCGGATGGACCGGATGCTCGGTGTCTTCTCGGCCGGGCGGATCGTGAACCCGCGCACCGCCCGATCCCAGTTCATCGGTGGGATGACCATGGGTCTGGGCATGGCGCTGCATGAAAAGAGTGAACTGGATCCGCGGTTTGGACACGTGGTGAACCACGACCTGGCCGAGTACCACGTCCCGGTCAACGCGGACGTGCCCGAAATCGAGGTGTCCTGGCTGGATGAGGAGGATCCACTGGCTGGCCCCGTCGGTGCCCGCGGCATTGGCGAGATCGGCATAGTGGGCGCGGCCGCCGCCATCGCGAACGCGGCCTACAACGCCACCGGGGTGCGGGTCAGGGAGCTTCCGTTGTTTGGCGATGCGTTCCTCCCGCGATGAGCCGCGCCGTGGGCCCGGCCTGACTCCGGTACCGCCCGGCCCGGTGGGGCTCGTGCTGGCCGCCGGGGCGGGCCGTCGCCTGGGCCGGGGGCCGAAGGCCCTGCTGCAAATCGACGGGGTTCCGCTGGTGGCCGCACTGGCCGGAACCCTGCTCGCCGGGGGCTGCTCCGAGATCGTGGTGGTCACCGGCGCCGGAGCCGAGGACGTCGCGAAGGCCCTGGCCGGCGAGGCCCGGGTGCGCACGGTCCACAATCCCCGCTGGAGGCAGGGCATGGGCACCTCCCTGCGCTGCGGGCTGCAGGCCATCGGACCTCACCGGAATGTCATGGTGACCCCCGTGGACCGTCCGGGCATCACTGCCGCGGAAGTCGGCAGGATCATCGCCGCCCACCGGCCCGGGCGGATCACTGCGGCGGCCCACCAGGATCCGGACGGGCGGCTGCGCCGCGGCCACCCGGTTCTTTTCGACGTGTCCTGGTGCCCCGCGGCGAGCGCCGCGGCCCACGCCGACGTGGGAGCCCGCAAACTGCTCAGCCAGCGCGGTGACGTGGTCGACCTCATTGACTGTTCGGACCTGGAGGACGGCGCAGACCTGGACGTCCCGGCGGATCTTGCGCGGTGGGTCGGATCCCCGGGCGCGGCTTCAACCCCCGGGAGTACTGGGGTGTAGCGGCTGGGTTCCGTGGCTCAGCGGAAGGATCTGCGCTTGCCCGCCTTGAACGGCTAGGATCTCGGCCAGGATCGAGACGGCCACCTCGGCGGGGGTCTGTGCGCCCAATCCCAGTCCTATCGGGGAATGCAGGCGCTCCAGTGCCTGGTCATCCACTCCCGTCTGCCGCAGGGCGCAGCGCCGGTCGCGGTCACTGCGTCGTGAGCCCATCGCCCCGACGTAGCCGACCTCCAGCCCCAACGCGAACCGCAACGCCGGAATGTCGATTTTTGGATCATGGGTGAGAATGCAGATCATGCTGCGTGCATCCAAGTCCCCGGCGTCGGCGGCCCGAGCCAGAAAATGGTGCGGCCAGGCCTGCGCCACCTCGGCGCCGGGAAAAGCCGCGGGATCGGCGAACGCGGAGCGCGGATCACACAAGGTGATCCGGTAGCCCAGCGGCCGGGCGGCCTCCACCAGCGCCTGCCCGAAGGCGTTCGCCCCGACAACCACCAGATGTGCCGGAGTTACCCGGCTTTCAACGAACAGCTCGAGCTGTATCCTGTTGTCCCCCGGGACGACGATCCGCACGGTTCCCGTCCGCTCATTACGGATCATGGCCGCCGTCTGACTGGCAGCCGCAGGCAATGCCGCGGGTGGCACCAGTGGTTCCAAAGCGGCCAGCAGCTCGTTCTCGTCGTTGGCCCGAACTTCAACGGCGTGGCTGGCGTGTTCCCGGTCTGCGGAGGGAAGCGGCATGATGACCGCCACCGGGTCGGCCTGGCTGGTCGACCGGGCCAGGCCCCGGCCCCCGGCGCGGAAGGGCTGCACCAGGACCTCGATGGCCCCGCCGCACATCAGGCCAACCGCGAAGGCGTCCTCATCGCTGTACCCGAAGGTGTGTACGGCCGGCTCACCGCTGGCCAGGGCGTCTTGGCAGGCCTCGAACACGGCGCCCTCGACGCATCCTCCGCTCAGGGAACCCTGGACCGCTCCCGTCGAGTCGATGAGCATAGAGGTTCCGATGGGCCGAGGGGCGGAGCCCTGGACCGCGACGATGGTCGCGACCGCGACATCCCGCGGATTGTCTAGGTCGAAGAGCCGCTGCTGTGCGGCAAACAGAATGTCCAGCACAGTGCACAGCCTATCCTGGCTTCAGCGCAGGCATAGCCGCTCGCAGCTTTCTTCAAGAGAGCGATAACCGGAACGCCCAGCGACCCGCCGGAGACAGTGCCGTTCCGTCTAACGACCAAGAAAGACCGACGGTGAGGTTCAGGCTTGGTGCTGGCCAGGCTCAGGGTGGGGATGCGGCAGGCCGGCAATGGGCACTTCGATTACCGCCTGCACGGGCAGATGATCAGACCCCCATCCCCCGCCGTATTGCCTTCCGTTGATGCCTGCGCTGCGGACCAGAAGATCTGGGGACACCAAAATCCAATCAACCCGGGGACGCCGGGATGTTGGTGCACGGTAGGCGGCGAACGTTCCCCACTGTGTAGCCACCCGTCGTGGTGCGGCGTCCAGCGCATCGAGGAGCGTATTTTCGCAGAGCAACTGGGCCAGCGGCGCCGACCCAGGACGTGCATTGAGGTCACCGGTGACAACCGTCGGGTGCTCGCTGCCCCTCACCAGCCGGGCGATCACCTGAGCGGAGCGGAGCCGAGAATGCGCGGACAGATGATCGAAGTGTGTGTTGATCATCTGTAGGCGCTGGCCGGTTCCACGGTCCTGGAAAAGTGCCTCGATGAGTACCCGGGGAACAAGGTTTCCCCAGGACATCGAGCCGGGTTGGGCCGGGTGATTCGACAGGGCCTTTTGTTCCCAGGAAAGCAGCTCCAGTCTTTGGGCATCGTAGATGATCGGGCATTGTTCGTCTGCTCGTCGACGATCCCGCCCATGACCGATCACTCGATAGGTCCCGCCCAAGGATTCGATGAGGAAATGCACTTGATCGGCAAGGGCCTCCTGCACCCCCAGTAGGGCAGGCTGCTCCGCTTCCAGCAGTGCGCGAAGTCGAGGCGCCCTCACCCCCCCATTGATCGGCTTCGCGTTGGAAGAGGTACTGCATGCGGCGCCGGATGTTCCAGCTCATGACATGCAATGCCGGGGGCCTTCTCTTGCCCACCACTGCCGCCAAGGGCCCCGAGGAGCCACAGCCAAGGTTGGCATCGGAGACACCGGGGCCCATGGGGTTCCTGCCTTCCTCAGAAAACGCCTGTTCCAATGGTTGCAGAGACTTTATTCGTCGATTGTCCTCCAAAAGCCGACTCGACAAAAGGAGACGTTCGTGATGCCACGTCGATTCCTAGAGCTGTGCCCTGTCGGCTGCCCGCCACGGCAGGCGACCGGTCAAGTCAGCCACGCTGGCATGATCTGCGTGCCGGTGGGTTTGCGCGCACCGAATGATTAGGCTGAGGGCATGGCGACAGTATTACTCGTGCGGCACGGCCGCTCCACAGCCAACGCCACTGGGATGTTGGCCGGACGGATGGATGGCGTCACCCTGGATGAAGCCGGACGGGATCAAGCGGCCCTGACCGGAGAACGGTTGGCAACGGTGCCCCTTGCCGCAGTCGTGTCCAGCCCCCTCGAACGGTGCCGGCAGACCAGCCAGTTCATCCTTGATCGCCAACGCCAGGCACCGGATGCTCCCGTTGATCCCGACTTGACCGAGTGTGATTACGGCCAGTGGCAGGGCCGCCAACTCAGCGAGCTTGTGACCGAAAACCTGTGGTCGGTGGTGCAGTCGCAACCTTCCGCCGTGACGTTTCCGGATGGCGAGTCCCTGGCCGCGATGCAGTCGCGCTCGGTGGCCGCGATCCGTCGCCATGATGCGGCATTCGACGCCGAGCATGGACCCAATGCCGTTTGGGCGGCAGTCAGTCATGGCGACATCATCAAGTCGGTGCTCGCCGACGCGCTGGGCATGCATCTGGACCTGTTCCAGCGCATCAACGTGGGCCCGGCATTGGTCTCCATTGTGCGGTACGGAGGGCCTCGCCCAAGCGTGTACGCGATCAATACCGAGGCTGGCGATTTGTCTTGGTTGGCCAAGGGAATCAGCGCCGGCGATGCTGCGGTGGGTGGCGGCTCGGGACACCAGACATCATCGACCAAATCGGCCTAGAATACACACATGTCTACACGTGTTCACGAGTTTTCTTGGCCAGATCGTGTTGTCGTTGGCGCCATCGGTTCGCCGGGGTCTCGTGCGTTCTATCTGCAGGTGCGCGCCGGTAGGCAACTGGTGTCCGTGGCGCTGGAGAAACAGCAATCAGCTGCGCTCGCCGAAAAAATTGACGAGGTCCTTGACCAGTTGAGCACGGTTGCAGGCAATCGCTTCAGTGTGCCGTCGGGGACTCCCATCGAGCTTGTCGACAATGAGCCTCTAGAAGACGTCCAGGTGCAGTTCCGCCTCGGTGCCATTACTTTGGGCTGGGACCCCTCCACAGCCCAGGTTGTCATGGAGTTCCACCCACTGAGCGAGGACGAGAGCGCTGAAGAGGAAGAAATGTTGCTCGTACGCATACCGGTTGGAACGGCCCGTGCCTTCGCAAAACGGACCCGCGAGATCGTGGCGGCCGGCCGGCCGATGTGCCCTCGCTGTGGTTACCCGATGGATCCCGAGGGGCACATCTGCGCTCCTGAAGATCTCTGATGCCTACACCGGACTTGGTGAAAGCCGAGCTGCGTCTCACCGGCCGCATCACGAGCGCGTCGAACGCCACGTTCCTGGGCAGCATCGGCAAGACGCAGGTCGTCTATAAACCCATCGCAGGAGAAAAGCCGCTGTGGGATTTTCCTGAAGGGTCGCTGGCCCACAGGGAGGTTGCCTCCTACCTGATTTCACAAACTCTCGGGTGGGACGTCGTGCCGCACACCTGGCTGCGCGATGGGCCGCTGGGCGAGGGGATGGTGCAGCTGTGGAAAGAACCCGATCCCGAGCAGAGCCCCGTAGACCTACTGCCGGAGCATCAGGTATCGCAGAACGGCTGGAAACACGTTCTCAAGGGCCAGGATGAGAGCGGACAGATCATCGTGCTCATCCACGAGGACACCCCGCAGCTAAGACGCATGGCGGTATTCGACGCCATCGTCAACAATGCCGACCGCAAGGGCAACCACATTCTGGCCATGCCCCATGGACACCGGTACGGTGTGGATCACGGGCTCACCTTTCACCATGAACACAAGCTGCGCACTGTCCTGTGGGGTTGGTTGGGTGAATCCCTGAGCGCTGAAGAGGTGGCGGGGATCAAGCGAGTGAACCAGGCGCTTTCCGGCGAACTCGGCCAAAGGCTGGAAGGGCTGCTGAGCGCCGAGGAGATCGCAGCGTTGGCGAGGCGATGCCAGCAGATCAGCAGGGCAGGACAGTTTCCAGCCCCACGCGGCCAGATGCCGGCAGTGCCCTGGCCGCTGTTCTGAGGCCACGCGTCACGCCGAACGGCTTCAAGCCGTCCCGGCTTCAACCGCGCCCCCGCCCCAATCACCGGCAACAGCCGGGCGGGGAAGCGCTCGAACACGGTCGCGCCCAAGGGTGTTATCCCAGGAGCCAGGTCCGTCAATCGGGGAACGAGGCCGGCGCCTGAGATCACCACTCTGCCCGGGGCAGGTTCGTTACCCCGCGCGGAGTCATTCCCCGGTTCAGTCCTGGAGCACGTAGCGCAGTGTTTCCACTACCTGGTCGGTGGTCTTGCACCAGCCCTGCGCCTCGGCGTCAACCTCCTTGAGCGGGTGGACGATATCCTCATCGTGCAGGGTCACGTAAGGCTTGCCCAGCGCCGCACAGTAACCGGCATCGAAGGCTGCGTTCCACTGCTTGTACTTGTCGCCGAATCGAACGACGACGAAGTCCGCCTTTTCAATCAGGGTGCGGGTACGAATGGCGTTGATCTTGGAGGACTGGTGATCACGCCAGAACTGGGTGGAGGTCTCCCCCAGGTAGTCTCCGGCGGCATCGCTGGCCGGGTGGTCCGTCACCGGTGCGGTGAAGACGACGTCCAAGCCGGCTGCTTCGGCACCGCGCTGGATCTCCTCGCGCCAGTCAGTGTGGATCTCTCCGGAAAGATAGACGTTGAAACTCATTATTCAAGACTCCTTGATTCGAGATGAACGGACGTGGCTGATCCACTGGATCAACCACCCATCCTAGTGAGTTGCGCCACCGGTATCATGAGACGCGCGTCATCATCTGTCATCGGAGCATTTCCGTCTCCCCGTGACGCAGTGAATCCGTGAGGAACCCGGAGCACGGTTCAGGGCCTTGAACGACGACTCGCTGTGCGGAGTATCGTGACTCATCCAAGGCCATGAAGGCGATCTAACACCTCCGGGTTCCAAGGCAACCCCGTGATCGTCCTTGAGCTCAGTGACTGGCTCCGTCCGGCTTGCCCGCTGTTGGGGATCCCGCGGGCCGCTAGGGCAAACGTGCCCGACGGCAACCTGGTTACAGTCTCACCTACTCCAGCCTTGGTTACCGAGCCATTTCAATGCTGACAAGGACGGTGCGAAAAGGTACTCGCCCCCGGACATCCGGTTGAATGTGGTGATGCCGTTGATCCGTTTTCGGGCAGGTTCCGCTGGCATGGTGAATTGCCCGCCGGTTTCGTCCCCGTGATGGTTGCCAACGACGGGGTCGCGCTCGCTGCCGAGGTCGACGAAGTTTCCGCCGTTGATCCACTCCTGTTGCATGAACTCGATCGTGTCGAAAGCTCGGGCGCTCATGAAGATGAAGTAGATGCCGCGGTCTTCCTTGGCGTCGTCAGCAGCCGTCACTTGCGGGGACCAGTCCGGCCCGAAGGTCGACGATCGACGGATGATGCGTTTGATGTTGACGTCCGTCATAATCGTCAGCTGGCTGTCCCGGGGATTCAGTCGGCGCATGTGGCTTGAGTGCGGGCACATCAGCCCCTTGGGGTCATCCTTGAATGAGAAGTTGTTGTTCCGGCTGGGATCGTCCCCGAGAGCCTCATCATCCTGGTCTGGGGCAAGAACCAGCGGAGCCCCGCTGCGCCAACGCCCGAACATCTTGGCCCCGAGTTTGTGCTGGGCCTCGCTGTCCGATTCCTGGGAGGCGAGGTAGTCGTTGAACGCACCGACGTGGCTGATGAACTTGCGCAGCACGACGTACGTTCCGTTCCGTCCCAGTTCGGCCGGCTCGGGCACACCCAGTGGGGAGCCGGTCTCGCTGTCTTCACCGAGGATGAACTCCCCGGCGGCGATCGAGCGCTCCTGGCCGGGCTGTGGACTGACTCCACTGCCGGCGATGGTGGGCTGCGAGATGTTGTCACGGAACCCGAACGGGTTTTTGTTCTCCTTGGTGACGCCGAACTGATGGGTGCCGATCAGGGTGACTCCACTGGAGCGGTCAAGGACGTCCATGGCCGTGGAGAGCGCCTCGTCCAGCCCGTCCTCGTCCTCGGCATAGATGGTCAGGGCGATGTGGCAGGTTCCCGGGACGAAAGCGTCGTCCCAATGCTCCGGAGCATTCGGACCGTTGTCGACAAGCTGCGCAGCTCGGGCGGCCATGCCCTGCTGGAACGGCAGCGGGAAGCTTTTCAGGTAGTCCTCGGGGACTCCCAGGGCCTTGAGCCCGTCGTAGCTGATGGCCACACCGGTCCACGCCTTCAGGTCATCGGTCCAGTCCTGCGCCGAGTGAATGAACCCTGCGAGCTTGGCAATGAAGTCCCGTCCGCCCTCGGCTTCCGTCACCTGAAGTACCGCATGCGCACCCACGTAGGGTTCGGGACGGGAACGCAGGATGAGGCCCTGGATGTCGTCCAGGTCCAAACTGACGTCTTCACGCCGGAAGCGGCGCTTCAGATCTCCCAAGATACCCATGTCAGTAGTCCACCCCCTCGGGGGTGGAGATCGCGTCGGTCAGCTTCTTCATCGCTTCGGCTGTTTTCGGGTCCAGATCCTCGCGGCCGCTCATTGAGTCGAAGAAGTCGTTCAACGCGTGCTCGGTGCGCTGCATCCGGCGAACATCAACGACGGTTACCTGCGGGTTTGCGACGAACCAGCCTGCGGCCGTCATCTGGTGCTCGGCAATGAAGTCCTTGACGCTCGGGCTGTCGATCCCCGGCCAGCCTTCGACGTTCTGGAACAGCAGGTCCATCAATTCAGGGATCTTGGTGGCAAAGTCATTGATGTAGGCGTCCCAGTCGCCGTCATAGGTGGTTGCGAACAGGATCCGGGTGTTGTCGTCGAAGAAGACAAACCGCATATCGTGCAACGTCGAGACCCGCTGGGCGCCGTCCATGTTGCCCTTGGTCAACGAGAGGATTCGCTGCAGCCGCTCTCCACCACCGGGCTTGAGCTTGGCGATTGCGGTCAGCTCGGACACTTTGCCAGAGCGCATGCCCACCCTACCGGCGGTCTCTGCGGTGCCGGCGAGATCCGGGTTGTGATTGCGGATCATTGCTTCGAGCGCAATCTTCGCCAACGGCGGTGCGTCATGGGCGACGTCCTCGACGACGCGTTTGATCTTGTCGAGCCGGCTCTCGTCCTCAAGCCGGGGGTCTGGATGTTCAGCCACGGGGATGCCCTTTCTCTCTGGTTGTCTGGTCGGCGATGCTCAGTCGGGAATCTGCTCGATGCTGTCCGGTTCAACGCGTTCCCGGCCGTTGTAGTCGTGCCGGTAGGCGGTCGAACGCTCGTACGCGTGCTTGCGGATGCGCATGATGGAGCCCAGTGGCTGGTGCGCTTGGACACCATTCCATGGGTTGAAGGTCAGCACATCGTCTCCGTAGATTCGGCGCTCCGGGGTGTAAGCGTCCTGTGGTTCGATGCGCAAGGTCGCCACGGGGCGATGGGGTGAGTCTTCTTCCTTCCACAGCACCGCAGCGTCCTCCACCGGCATCGCATCGACGTCGGTACTCAGCTGGGCACGTAGTTCGTATTCGGCCCCCTCGGAGCGGAAGTAGTCGACCAGTACATCGCGGATTCCGGAGAAGTCTCCTACCTTCATTCGGCGTCCTGTCAGTGACCGGACGTTCTCGGACTTCGGTGCGATTGACAGTTTGGCCACGTGCTCGCCGTAACGGAGTGCTGCCTGCGTGTAGTAGGTTTCGCCCAGCACATGGCTGTTGTCCCGTCCAAGGCCTTCCAGTGTGGCACTTGGCTTGATGCCCACAGCCTCAACCGCTTCCCGAGCAACACGCATGGTCCCGGTGGCCACCCGCTGAAGTATCTCCGGAGCCTGTGAGTTCTTCTCCAGAAGCGCAAGCATGTCCTTGTACTTGGCAATGGTGCCGAAGGCCAGGGTTGGGAAATTCACCATCAGAAAGTCCTGATTGTGCCCGGCCGGTTCCGGCAGGAGGCGCTCCCCCTCAACCCCGATGAGCTTCACAGCGAATCCACGCGGGGCCGCGGTGCGGTCGGTGTGCAGGTCCCCGGGCGACGACGACATTCGGACCACGGCATCATAGGTAGCCGGTGCAGCAAAAATGCCTTGGGCCAGCTCCGGGGGCAACCCGTCGTGCACGGTCACCGTGGCCTTGAGAATCGCGTGACTTTTCGCGTGGGCATCGCGAAGAGCGTGACGGTGCCGGTCAGCGGCCGCGCGCTGGCTGGCCGCCATCTGCTCAAGAATCTGATCGGTCAACTCATCTTCATGTTCAACTGTCTGCTCGATATCAGGCGTGAACTTTACTGCTTTAGTGGCCATGCTCGCACCGTACCCGTCCGTAGCCGAAAGCAAAAGGCATAGAAGAAACTCACACAGACTCCCCCCGTGAATGAGGGGCAGATGCTTCCACTAGTTTCCCCGCAAGAATCTTTCGCTCAACCACGAGGGCTGTGAAGCTTAGGGGCCTGACACTCTCGGCAAGTGGCGTGGACGTTCCGCGCCCATACCTGCAATGACAATCCCTGGATGACCTCCGGATGGCGCGGCAGGCGGGCTCTTTACCGTCGAAATCAGCAGGCGCGGGTCAGCGCCTTTAGCGCGATGAGGGATGAGATGCCCTCAGCCCAAAGACCAGTCTCTTCGAGGGGGAAGGAAGCCCAACTTTTCGTAGAAGTGCCTCGTGCGCGCATATTTTCAACACAGCCACAGCAAGCAATATTTTGTGTTGCTTTCTACCACTCTCTCTGCATAGAGGAGAGGTCGAACGAAAGAAACCTCTCTTGCAGCCGCCACTGCAATTCTCGACTGGGATATGACGCTTCCTCATGCACCAGGGACGCCACCTCCATCGGAGCAAACCTGTGCCCCTGCGCCTCAAGCTCACGAATCATCGGCGTCTTCATCGCGTCCAATGATCCGGTTTTCAGCGCGTGCTCGATGGTCGTTTCCTTGAACACATCCGGGTCGTAGACGACGTAGTCAGTGAAGTCCTGGAAGTGCGTCCGTCAGACCGTTCCCTTGACGATCCCCGGTGCGCCGGCTATCACTACCGCGTGCCGATCCTGACGCAGCTCGCCCTTCTCGACCGCGGCCTCGATGACCTCATCTATCCACTTCTCATGCAAATTAGCGCGCTCATCCAGCACAACCACGTCGCCGTCGTGTTTCGCGAGCATTTCGGTTGGCTCATCGTCGCGTACTCACTTTTCGGGTGCATCGCAGGATCGGCCATCTCCTGACGCAAGGCCCACGTAGTGCTCCGAAATTTGCTGTTCAATATCCAACAGCTACTTCTCCTAGCTCGCAGCTACGCGGTCATCTGCTTCACGATCTCGCTGTACATCGCCTTCTCGATCTAGCCCACTGGCCTGACGTGAACTACATCGAAAAACGAACCTTCAATCGGCTCGCTGTAGTCACCATAATCATCGGGGCTGGGCGTCGGCCGGTACGGCCGCGCCACCAGCTCCTGTATCGCACTGTCCCGGTCGATCAGTCCAGCCGCGTACCGCTGGCCCACCAGGGCTAAATGCGAATCGTCCACTATAGGCTGAACTAATGAATAACATAGACGTCCGTCTCGACAGCGATCCATTTGAAGTTACGGTTGGCGGGCTTTCTAGACATGACCTCAAATCCGAACTTAGTTCTCGACAAATACATCTAAACGCCCAGGCGCAGATTCTGCTCGACGATGCGGTGTTTGACGATGCCAATACACAACATGTTATTACCGTAGTTGTACGCAATGTGAGCGATTTAGGCTTGCCACATGGTGCAACACTTTCGCAAATATTCGATGCGGCACAAGGGCTTGGGTTGAAACTTTGTCCGCCGACCAGTGGACCATATCTACGTCTAGCTGTGACCAAGCAGGAAGGGTCCACAGACCCGGTGATGAGTCGGGGTCGTGCGCCCGAGGGTTCCTACACCGTGGCGGCCCAAACACTTCGCGACGACGATGAGTACCCGAAAGGCTTCTATCTCCGGGCGGTAAATGGACAGTCCTGGCTGCGCGCCTACCGTTGCGATGACACGCACATTTGGTCTCCAGACGACCAATTCATTTTTCGGCAGCATCCGTAGTCCCACTACCTTTGGAATCAGCCTCCGTTTGGGCTAAGGAACGTCCGTCTCCGACGATTCTGGATTGGCAGGCAACACCCGAGTCTGTTTCCTTCTATGAATCATTGGGATTCGTAGCCGATTTCGTCGGCGACTTCCCTGAATTCCCCGGATTCACGCTCCACCTACGTCATGTCAGCGCACGATAGCCACGAGTCCTCCAGCAAGTGGGCTGTGCAATCTGCCTGTCCCGTAAATCGATCCACTACAGGGATTCCCCGTTTGAGGGATCTTTAGCGGGACAGCTCTTTCTCGAATAGCAGATTGCGTTCATCGTAATATGCTTCGGTGACTCCGAGTGGCCTCATCCCAAGGCGCTCACAAACCCGCTGGGAGGCTAAATTGAGTGGATCAGTGACGGCAATAACGGTCCGAAGTCCGGTGGTTGCCGCGTCCGCCATGACAGCACCGGCAGCTTCAGTGGCGTAGCCTGCGCCTTGGGCATCAGGGTGTAGATGCCAGCCGATCTCCACCGGACGTTCACCCTTTGCACTTGCCGACAGCGGGATAGGTTTGAGTAGGACGTTCCCGAGTAAGTGACCAGATTCGCGGGCGGTAACTGCCCATATCCCGTGAATCGGGTCATCAACGGCACGTCGGCGAAAGATGGATTCCACAGCTTCGGAACGATCAGCCATCGTCTTTGCATGAGGCCCAAGAAAACGAACTGTATCCCAACGGGATTCAAGATCGAATAGAAAGTCCGCATCGTCTAGTTCCCAAGGCCGCATGATTAGTCGCTCGCTGTGGATAGTTCGCATTCGTCCATTCTCTACCACAGCGAGGCCGGATCCGGTGAGCCCGAGCTGGCACCCATAAGCCGGTCCGCTAGAGGAACCTTCTACGGACGTGATTAAAAGTAGGCGTCACTTTCTGGTCCCTCAGTGCTCTCGCTGACATGTAAGGATGAATCCATGAATTTGGAAACCTTCATCTTGTCAGGAAAGAAGTTCTATCTACGCAGGGCTGTTGAAGAAGACCTCAACGCACTCGTCGAGCTTTTATCCAACGACCCTATTCGGCAAGCCGAGAATTCGGCGAAACCTGAGCATCGCGCTCCGTACCTAGATGCATTCCGGGCGATCGACGCTGACCCCGCGCAGTTGCTGGTGGCTGTGCTCGACAAGACAGATGCGGTCGTGGCAACCATGCAGTTGACTGTTACTCCGGGTCTCGCTCGATCCGGCGCGACTCGACTGACCGTGGAGGCAGTCCGAGTAGATGAGCGGCTGCGTGGCAACGGACTCGGCTCAGAGATGATGAAATGGGCCGTCGAGGAGGGCCGTCGGCGCGATGTTTCCTTGGTCCAGCTGACCAGCGACAAAGCCAGAGTCGATGCGCATCGCTTCTATGAACGTCTCGGCTTTACTCCATCTCATGTGGGGTTCAAATTGGCACTCTAGACGGCGCACCAAGGAGGAATTTCGGGGCATTAGTCAATCGACCAATGCCCCGAATGGGTCTCCCTTATGAACGTCGCCGGAGTGTCCCGTAAGCCGGTCGTTCACTGGGACACCGGCCCTGCTGGCTTGGCGTGCCAGCGATTTCTCTATTCACGGGTAAGACGAGCGTCCCGTAGACCCCGCCCGCAAAACTGGCCGGTGTCCTCGACATCCTTCGCCGCATGGATCAGCTCGTGCTTCCGCAGAGCCGCTCGTTGCATTGCCCGGTCGACGCGCTGGACGTACTGCTCATGCCAGATGCGCTCGCTGTCCTTGCTGCCGAACGATCTGATCAGAGCATTGCATCACGGACACCGTCACTAACGCTAGACGTTAAACCGGAACTCCACGACGTCGCCGTCCTGCATGATGTAGTCCTTGCCTTCAATGCGCGCCTTGCCTGCGGCCTTGGCGTTGGCAACGGAGCCGACCTCGACCAGGTCATCGAAGCTGACCACTTCGGCCTTGATGAAGCCGCGCTGGAAATCGGTGTGGATCACCCCGGCGGCCTCCGGTGCGGTGGCCCCCTTGGGAATGGTCCAGGCACGGGTTTCCTTCGGGCCGGCAGTCAGATAGGTCTGCAGCCCCAGGGTGTCGAAGCCAACCCGGGCCAGCTTGTCCAGCCCGGATTCCTCGATGCCCGCGTCTTCGAGCATCTCCACGGCCTCGTCTTCTTCCAGCTCGGCCAGCTCGGCCTCGAACTGGGCGTCCAGGAAGATCGCCTCGGCCGGGGCCACCAGCTCGGAGAGCTTGGCCTGCATCTCGGTGTCGGCCAAGCCCGCCTCATCGGTGTTGAACACGTAGATGAACGGCTTGGTGGTCATCAGCTGCAGCGAGGCGATTTCCTCCAGGTCGACTCCGGCCGCGGCGCCGGCGGCGTAGAGCGTCTTGCCCTCTTCGAGCACCTTCTGCGCGGCGAGCACGTTGTCCATGAAGGACTTGTCGATCTTCTTGCCGCGCAGTTCCTTCTCCAGGCGGGGCAGCTGGTTCTCAATGGTCTGCAGGTCGGCCAGGATCAGCTCGGTGGCGATGGTCTCGATGTCCGACTCCGGGTCCACCTTGCCGTTGACGTGGATGACGTCGTCGTTCACGAACGCGCGGGTGACCTGGCAGATGGCGTCGGCCTCGCGGATGTTGGCCAGGAACTTGTTGCCCAGCCCTTCACCCTCGCTGGCGCCCTTGACGATGCCGGCGATGTCCACGAAGGACACGGTCGCGGGCAGGATGCGCTCGGAGCCGAAGATCTTGGCCAGCACCTTCAGCCGCTCATCGGGCAGCGGGACCACACCGACGTTGGGTTCGATGGTCGCGAAGGGGTAGTTGGCCGCCAGCACCTGGGCACGGGTCAGCGCGTTGAACATGGTGGACTTGCCGACGTTGGGCAGTCCGACGATTCCGATAGTAAGAGCCACGGGAGACGATTCTACCTTTTGCTAGGGGTGGGAGGTGAACTGGGTGCGCCGCGCACCTTTTGGCGCGTGGCGGAGCCGGGCGGGCAGTGCGCGCTTAACGCGAGGTGGTGGGGGTGCCGCGTCCGCCCAGGGCGCGGGAGTCATCCCCAGCTTCCTTGAGCTTGCCGCGGATTTCCTTGGGCAGCGAGAAGACGATGTCCTCCTCGGCCAAGGTGATTTCTTCCACGTCCCCAAAACCGTATTCGGCCAGCAGCTCCAGCACTTCCTGCACCAGCACGTCGGGCACGGAGGCCCCGGAGGTCACACCCACGGTGGAGACTCCCTCGAACCAGGACTCATCTACTTCGTGGGCGAAGTCCACCCGGTAGGCGGCCTTGGCGCCGTAGTCAAGGGACACCTCGACCAGGCGCACCGAGTTGGATGAGTTTGAGGAGCCCACCACGATCACCAGATCTGATTTGGGGGCAATTGTCTTGATGGCCACTTGTCGGTTGGTGGTGGCGTAGCAGATGTCGTCGCTGGGCGGGTCCTGCAGGTTCGGGAAGCGCTCCCGCAGCCGGCGCACGGTCTCCATGGTCTCGTCCACGCTCAGGGTGGTCTGCGAGAGCCAGATCAGCTTGTCCGGGTTCTTCACCTGGACGGTGTCGGCCTCTTCGGGGTTGTTCACGATGGTGGTGGCGTGCGGCGCCTCACCGTAGGTGCCCTCCACCTCCTCGTGGCCCTCGTGGCCGATGAGCAGGATTTCATAGTCATTCTTGGCAAAGCGCACCGCTTCGCGGTGCACCTTGGTCACCAGCGGGCAGGTGGCGTCGATGGTCTGCAGACCACGGTCCTCGGCGGAGCGCACCACGGCCGGGGAGACGCCGTGGGCGGAGAAGACCACCAGGGCGCCCTCGGGCACCTCATCGGTTTCCTCCACGAAGATCGCCCCGCGGGCCTCCAGCTCGGAGACCACGTGCAGGTTGTGCACGATCTGCTTGCGCACGTACACCGGCGGGCCGTAGTGCTCCAGCGCCTTTTCCACCGCCACCACGGCACGGTCCACCCCGGCGCAGTAGCCGCGCGGGGCAGCCAACAGCACCTTGCGCTGGTTCACATTCGGCGAAGCGTCGGCGATCTCCTGAGGTGAACGTCGGGTCCGCGGGATGCGGGGCATCGGCAGGGAAACCGGAATGGAAGTGGAAGTAGCCATGGCACTAGTCTACGAAGTGGACGCAAGTTAGCCCATGCTCATATGATGCGCACCACCGCCGCGCGCCTGTGAGGTTGGCCTCTGCCGGTCAAGACCAGGGCGCCGTGCGGCACGGAATTGTCGGTGCGGTGGTGTAGCGTCACAGGTGCGAACGGGGCCGGTCCAGGCCTTATTCGCCCCGGACCCAGGTGAGGAGAAGCGCGAATGGAATCCCGTGCCCCGGACACGATGCCGCTCACGGCCCGTGAAACCAGCCCGGAGAACCCGTGGCCGCTGCGCGTGCTCTCCGAGAAGCTGAAGGCCCATATTGAGAACTCCCCCATCTCCTGGGTGGAGGGCCAGCTGCTGGAGGCCAATATCCGCAACGGGCACGCCTACCTGACGCTGCGTGACGTGGATGCGGACTACTCCTTCTCGGTGACCGTGTGGGCCTCGGTGATGCGCGGGCTGGCCACCAAGCCGGAGGTGGGCTCCCGCGTGGTGGCCCGGGTGAAGCCGAATCTCTACACCAAGACCGGACGGTTGTCGCTGAACGCCACCGACCTGCGCCCGGTGGGACTCGGCGAGCTGCTGGCCCGGCTGGAGCGCCTGCGCCAGGCGCTCGGCGCGGAGGGGCTGTTTGCCCTGGAGCACAAGAAACCGCTGCCGGTGCTGCCACGAACCATCGGGCTGATCACCGGACGCGATTCGGATGCGGAGAAGGACGTGGTGCGCAACGCGACTCTGCGGTGGCCAGCGGCGCGCTTTAGGATCATCAACACCGCCGTGCAGGGCCGCGACGCCGCCTCCCAGGTGATGGCGGCGCTGGCCCAGCTGGATGCGGACCCGCAAATCGATGTCATTGTCATTGCCCGCGGCGGCGGGGCGCTGGAGGACCTGCTGCCGTTTTCCAGTGAGGAACTGGTGCGCGCGGTGTTCGCCGCAACCACCCCGGTGGTCTCCGCCATCGGGCACGAGGCGGATCGCCCGATCCTGGATGACGTGGCCGACCTTCGGGCCTCCACCCCCACGGACGCGGCCAAGCGCATCGTGCCGGATCTGCAGGAGGAGTTTGCCGGGCTGGCCCAGGCCCGGGACCGGCTGGATAGGGCCATCAACCACCAGCTGCAGCGTGAGGCCCAGCTGCTTGAATCGCTGCGTGCCCGCCCGGTCATGGCGTTCCCCGAAACCATGATCACCACCCGCCGCGAGGACCTCTCCCGCTGGCGGGAGCGGTCCACCCAGCTGCTGGGCCATCGGGTGGACCGGGCACGGGACGAGATCCGCCACCTGGCCACCCAGGTGCGGGCGCTCTCACCCCAGCAAACCCTGGACCGCGGCTACGCGGTCGCCCAGGACGCGTCCGGGGCCATCATTCGTGATGCCGCGGTCCTGGAGGCGGGGGCGGCGGTGCGGGTGCGCGTCGCGGCCGGCCGGTTCGACGCCCAGGTGCGCGATGTCCACCCGGAGCCTCGTGAGGCGTAGTCCCGCCCGGCGCCGCCCCATGTGAAACTTCCCAGACGCCCGTGAATGACAAGGATATGAAAATGACCCAGCAGCTCCCCGAAGACATCGTCCAGCTCAGCTACGAACAGGCCCGCGAGGAACTGGTCTCGGTGGTCAACCAATTGGAGACCGGCGGCGCCAGCCTGGAGCAGTCCCTGAAGCTGTGGGAGCGCGGTGAGGCGCTGGCCCTGCACTGCGAGAACTGGCTCAACGGCGTTTCCCAGCGCCTGGAGCAGGCGCGGCAGCGGGTTGAGGACATGGAGGACGAGGACTAGGTTCCCCACCCACCAACCTGCGCGCTGCTTCGGGGCACACGACCACCCCGCTGCCCGGCCGGGCAGAGCCAGCCTGGGGGCGCGGATCCGCACTCCGGCGGCAGCCTGCTGGCTAGTGCGCCGCTTCCAGCCGCGCCCGCTGTGCGGCGACATCGTAGGTGGCCTGCGGCCACTGCGGGTTGATCTCCCCCAGCACCTGCTGCAGCAGTTTGGCCACGCACCACCGGGCGGCCCACTTGTGGTCGGCCGGAACCACATACCATGGAGCCGCCTTGGTGTTGGTCCGGCTGATGGCGATCTCGTAGGCGCTCTGGTATTCGTCCCACAGCAGGCGGTCATCCACGTCCCCGGTGGCGAACTTCCAGTGCTTGGTTGGGTCATCCAGGCGGGCCATCAGCCGCTGGTACTGCTCCTCCCGGCTCAGGTGCAGGAACACCTTCAGCACCCGGGTGCCCTGGTTCACCAGGCGCTGTTCAAAGTCATTGATCCGCCCGTAGCGGGATTCGACTTCCTCGGCGGTGCTCAGCTTCCGCACCCGGTGAACCAGCACATCCTCATAGTGTGAACGGTCGAAGACACCAATCATCCCGGCCTGCGGCACCTGGCGTTCAATGCGCCACAGGAAGTCGTGGGCCTGTTCCTCCGGGGTCGGTGCCTTGAAGGAGTGGTGGGAGACGCCCTGCGGGTCCACCAGTCCCAGCACGTGGCGGACGATGCCGCCCTTGCCGGAGGTGTCCATCCCCTGCAGGATCAGCAGCACCGAATCCTTTGAGCCGCCGGCGATGGCCGAGGCGAACAGTTTTTCCTGATCATCGGAGAGCTGCTCGCCCAGGTGCTCCAGGGCCTTCGTCCCCTCGGCCTTGGATTGTGGTGCCTGCACCGGCCACCAGTGTGGCAGGCCGGTCTGGCGCTCGGCCAGGCGCGACTCGCCGCCAACCCGCATCCCCAGGATCAGGTCACTGTTTTCGACGTTGCCGTTCATGGTTGCACCACTTCCAGGTAGTTGGTCAGGCGTGGGAACGCCAGTCTGCCAAGAATTCCCCGATGCGCCCCACTGCGTCCTGCAGGTCGCGGACCGAGGGCAGGGTAACGAGCCGGAAATGGTCCGGGCGCACCCAGTTGAAGGCGGTTCCCTGGGTCACCAGGATCTTTTGGGCCTTGAGCAGTTCCAGGGCGAAGGTTTCGTCGTTGTGGATCGGATACACCTGCGGGTCCAGCTTCGGGAACATGTACAGGGCGCCCTTGGCCTTCTGCACCGAAACACCGGGGATCGCGGTCAGCAGGTCGTAGGCCGCATCGCGTTGTTCGCGCAGCCGACCGCCGGGCAGGATCAGGTCATTGATCGACTGGTACCCGCCGAGCGCAGTCTGGATGGCGTGCTGGGCCGGAACATTGGCGCACAGGCGCATGTTGGTCAGCAGGTTGATGCCCTCAATGTAGTCCCGCGCCTGCTGCTTCGGTCCGGAGATGGCCATCCACCCGGAGCGGAAACCGCACACCCGGTAGGCCTTGGAGAGCCCCGAGAAGGTCAAAACAAGTACGTCGTCGGCCAGGGAGGCCGTGTTCACGTGCACCGCATCGTCGTAGAGGATCTTTTCGTAGATCTCATCCGAAAAGACGACCAGGTTGTGCCGGCGGGCCAGCTCCAGGATCGCCTCGAGCGTCTGCTTCGGGTACACCGCCCCGGTGGGGTTGTTCGGGTTGATGATCACGATGCCCTTGGTGCGGGCGGTGATCTTCGATTCCATGTCCTCGATGTCCGGCAGCCAGCCCTCGGACTCGTCATTGAGGTAGTGCACCGGGGTGCCCCCGGCCAGGGACACCGAGGCGGTCCACAGCGGATAGTCGGGGGCCGGGATCAGGATCTCGTCCCCGTTGTTCAGCAGCGCATTCAGGCTCAGGGTGATCAGCTCGGACACCCCGTTGCCCAGGTACACGTCATCCACGCCAATGGTCTGGATGCCGCGGGTCTGGTAGTACTGGGACACCGCGGTGCGCGCCGAGAGGATGCCGCGGGAATCCGAGTAGCCCTGGGCGTTGGGCAGGTTGCGGATCATGTCCACCAGGATCGCGTCGGGGGCTTCAAAACCAAACGGGGCCGGGTTGCCGATGTTCAGCTTCAGGATGCGGTGCCCTTCGGCCTCCATCCGCTGGGCGTGCTCAAGCAGCGGTCCACGAATGTCGTATAGGACGTTGTGAAGCTTGGTGGACTGCTTGAATTCCGGCATGTTCCCTACTTTCTCACGCCGCAACTGTGCAAGTCTCGCGGCGCGTAATTCCATTTCAAACTTTTTTGGGCACCGGCCCGGGCGGCTACTGGGAGAGCCACTGCCAGCGTTCGGCGACGTCCTCGGCGCTGGCCGGCTCGGTGCCGTGGGTCATGCGCGACACGGCGGTGAGCGTATCCTCATCCAGCTTCGTGGTCACCTCGTTGATGGCGCGGGCCGCGCCCTCATCCACGTCCGCATCGCCCAGGGCGAGGACCGGTTCGCTGTCAAACAGCGCCTCGGTGCCGCCCACCGCCACAAAGCCCTCGTCTGCGATCAGCGCGTCGGCCTGGGAAAGCACCACCCCGTCCACCTCGGCGTTGCGCAACATGCCAGGCAGGCGGTCCGCGGTGGTGGCCTCCACCTTGGCGGCGGAGCAGTTGGCCCCATCCAGCCCCTTACGCAGCAGGGTGGCCGAAGCCTGCGGGGCGGCGAGCTTCAGGGACGGGCACTTCTGGGCCAGCTCCTTGTAGTCCTCCACGTCCTGCAGGGCCAGCTGCGCCCGGCTCATCACCAGCACCGAACCCAGGTCCCCGGGGCTGGCATCCAGTGCGCGGACATTTTCGGGTAGGGCGCCGGCGATCATCTTGGCGCTTTGCTCGCGGCTGAGCACCGCGCTGTCGGTGTTCTTCGTATCCGGCTTGGCCGGGGCCACCTGGTGGGCGGCGGTGCCGGCGCTGGTGATCACCAGGTCGACCTGCCCGGCCAGGACCTGAGCTGCCGGGTCCGCCACCGGGTCCAGCAGCGTGACCTGGTAGCCCTTCTGCTCCAGCTGGTCGGCGTAGATGGCCCCCAGCGCCCGGTAGGTGGGCTCGGAGTGGGTGGCCATGCGCAATTCGACCGCTTCGGTGGGCGGTGCGGGGTCTTGGGGGTTTCCGGTGCAGGCACTGAGGCTCAGGACCAGCACCGCGCCGGTGCAGAGGACCGGCAACACTTTGCGACGTTTCATACTTCCCTTAGCCTATGCCACGACCCGGTGTTTGGCCGGGTCACACGCAGTGTTCTAGTACAGCCGCAGCATCCTGTCGACGCGTTCAATGCGCGGCAGCTTGCTGATTTCCTCGCGGGTGAACCATTCGGCGCGGCTGGTGCTGCCGCCGACCTCGTGGCGCAGCGACCCGCCGCCGATGCTGGCCCGGTAGACAATCGCCACGGTCTGCATGGCGTGCGCGGTCTGCACATAGCGTTTGGCGGCCGGAATCACCCCGGTGGAGGCGTCCAACAGGACCAGGTCCTTCACGTGGTAGCCGGTCTCCTCAAAGACCTCGCGCGCCGCGCCCTGCTCAAGGTCCTCCCCCAGTTCAATTCCCCCGCCAGGCAGTGACCAGCGCGGCATGAAATGCGTGTCGCGGTGACGCATGTCCCACAGGGTCAGCAGGAAACGGCCCTCCGATTCCACCAGGCAGTAGGCGGCCAGTCGGGTGTCGTAGAGTTCGCCGGTGAATTCTGATTGTCGCGTCATAGGTTCAAATATAGTGATCCGCCACCCTGGTTTTCCTCCGGCGCACCCGCAACGTTTAGGCACATTGGATCCTGCGGCCGGCAGCCGACCCGGGCAGCTGGCGGCTGGCCGTGGATTGCGGGGAAGCGGGAATGTGATGAAATGTTGCTATGTCTTCGCACTCCGATTCGCACCCGAACACCGAACTTGATGAGGTTGACCGAATTATCATCGATGAGTTGGTCGGCAATGCGCGCATCTCCAACGCCAGACTGGCCCAGCGGGCCGGCATCGCCCCGTCCACGGCGCTGCTGCGCACCCGTTCGCTGGTGGAGCGCGGCATCATCACCGGATACCACGCGGAGATTTCCCTCACCGCGGTCGGCCGCACCGTGCAGGCGCTGATTTCGGTGAAGTTGCGGGCCCATGACCGGGAGAAGATTGACCGCTTCCGTGAACGCATCCCACAGCTTCCCGAGGTGCTGTCCATGTTCCACGTCTCCGGGGGCACCGACTACCTGCTGCACATTGCGGTGCGCTCCACCGAGGAATTGCGGGACTGGGTGCTGGATAACCTGGCCACGGACGAGTCGGTGGGCCACACGGAAACCACGCTGGTCTTTGGCCACCACAAGGGCAGCGGTGGGCCGCTGCTGGGTGAGGACGAACAGCTGTAGCCGTACATCGGCTAAAACCTACGACAACGGGCTGGGAACCAGTGGTTCCCAGCCCGTTGCTGTGTCGTGGTGCGGTGAAGTGCTAGGCCCGGCGGCGCTGCAGCACCGCGTCCAGGTTCAGCCGCTGCTTCGATCCCTCGGCCTCGGTCTTCGCCTTGGGCGCCGGGGCGGCCTTCTCGGCCTTGGCTGCCGCAGCCTTGGCGGCTTCCTCGCTGGCGGCCGGCTTCACCGGGGTCTCGGGGGCCTTTTCCTCGGCGGTGCCGCGGGCGGCGTCAAGCTTGGCGATGGCCGCCTTGTCTGCCGCGGAAACCTGCTTGGCGATCTCGCGGGCCTCCTCGGAAGCCTTCAGGCTGATCTTCGCGCTGGGGCGCAGCGGTTCGGCCTTCGGCAGCGGCTCGGGACGAACCTGCTCGGCGACCTGCTGACGGGTGGCTTCGGTGGCTTCGCGCACGGCAACGTACTTCGGCTTGGGCACCTCGGTCGGTTCCCAGGTGGCCGGCTGCTTCACGCCACCGTCGCCGCGGGCCACGCGCAGGGCCTCGGCACGCAGTTCCTCTGCGGTAATCGAGGGAGCCCGACGGCCGGAATCCGGTCGGGCGTCAAAAACCTTCTCGTCCTTCGCGGACTTGGCGATGACCTGGTTGCTGGAGTCCTCGAAGGCCGGGGTGTGCAGGGCCTGCTCACGTACCGCTTCCATGCGCTGCAGCAGCTTGCGGTTGCGGTCACGCACGGCCATGGTGCGCAGGGTGGCGAAGCTGGCCACTCCCAGGGCGAAGAGGAAGAACACCAGGCCGAAACCGATCGAGGTGAACGGGGCCAGCACCGCGGTGACCAGTGTCGCCACCAGGGCCAGCAAGCCGACGAGGGCCACGCTCAACCGTCCATAGCGCAGGCGAAGTTTTGGCTGGGCAGCTGAAACTTTTTTCTGCGGTGCGCTCTGCGACGTGGCAGCCATTGATTCCTCCATCACCGATTCCGGTCGGTCAACATTGAATCCAGGTCAGGGATTCTCGATTTAACCCTATGCAACCGATCACGCGGCGCTGGTCAAATGTCGCGGTGTGTCTACAAGTTTTCTGCCCAGTTGCCTCACATCAGCCCCCAAACCACGCCTCAGGGCCGCGGTTCAGGCCGGGATTCGTTGATACGTTCTAATAGTGTCCCGCTGAAGTCCTCTCGGTTCAGCGCGAAGGTGCGGTGATCCCGCCACTGCCCGTTGATGTGCAGGAAGCGTTCGCGCACCCCTTCGTCACGGAACCGCAGCTTTTCCACCACCCGCAGGCTGGCCGCGTTTTCGGGGCGGATATTGATTTCCAGCCGGTGCAGCCCCAGCTTTGCGTAGCTATAGTCCCCCACCAGGGCCACCGCCTCGGGGATGTAGCCGAACCCGGCGTGCCCGTGATCAATCCAGTAGCCAATCGAGGCGCTGCGCGCGGCCCCCAGTTGGATCCCGGACAGGGATACCTGCCCAATCAGCGGCGGGTTGGCCGCGTGCGGGTCCTTCAGGGTGACCACCCAGCAGTAGCCGGTCCCTTCCAGCGCGGACTGGCGTTGGGAGCGGACCATCTGTTGAAAGGTGGTGGTGGGGGTGCGTCCGGCGGGGTCGGTGGGATCCCATGGTTGCAGCCACTGGCTGTTGACCCAGCGCAGGTGCATCCACGCCTCGTAGTCCTTCCGGGTCAGCCCGCGCAGCAGCAACCGGTCGGACTCAAGCACGTCCAGTGCCGGACGCGGCAGCCAGGAGGAAAACATATGAGTATCGTATGCCGCCGCCGGCCCTGCGCCGCGCCTGACACATCGAAGGGCCACCGATATGACGCTGTGGATCCAGAGCGAATCGCCACCCCAGCAGGGCTGGGCGGGATGCGGACAAAAGGTACAGTAGCTTGCATGAGCCAGCACCCTTCGCATCGTTTGGAGCATCACCCGCCCGTGCCGCAGGACAAGCCCAGCTGGCGCCGGGCGATTCGCGCCGAGCGGCGACGGCTCTCCCCGGAGCTGCGCGCCGAGGAGGCTGCCCTCCTTCGCCAGCGGGTGCTGGAGGTGCTGGACGCGGCCCCCGAGGGGCATTCGAAGAAAGTGGCGGCATACTTTTCCTCCCCGGACGAGCCGGACACGGCCCCGTTGCTCCAGGAGCTGACCGGGCGCGGCTTCGAGGTCTACCTGCCGGTGTGCGAGCCGGGAGATGTCCTGTCCTGGACCCGCTGGGAGCCGGGCACCGAGATCGTGCAGAGCCGGGTGGCCCCGGTCAACGAACCGGTCGGACCGCGCCACGATGCCAGCTTGTTTGCCGAGATAGACCTGATGTTCATCCCCGCCCTGGCGGTGGATGCTGCCGGGCTGCGTCTGGGGCAGGGCGGGGGCTACTATGACCGGTTCCTGCCCAAGATTGACGGCTACCAGACCCGGATTGCGGCGCTGGTGCGCGATGACGAGTTCGTGGAGGCCGGCTCATTCGCCGTGGACCGCCATGACCGTCCGGTCGGAGTGGTGATCACGCCCTCGGCGATACGGCGCCTGGACAACGGGTTCTAGGGATCCTCCTCCCCTAGCATCCTCCACAAACCGCGGGCTCAGGCGCCCGGAACCGGGGCCGCGGTGGTGGCATGGGGCCATGAGCCGATTTCGCACCCCACGTGCCCCACGAATTCCGCGTCCCCGCCGCCGCCCAGCGTCCTCACGGGCCGAGCTGTTCCGTCGCTACCGCCGCCCGTTGGCGGTGGCCTTCGCCGTGCTGGCGGGCGCCTCGCTGCTCAGCGCCCTGGCTCCGGAGAGGACCAGCGACCAGCAGGTGCTGACCCTGGCCGTGGAGAAGTCCGCCGGGTCCCAGTTGCTGGCCCAGGACGTGGTGCTCTCACCGGTCAGCGGCCTGTCACAGGTCCCGGGGCTGCTCGATGACCCGCAACAGGCCATCGGCCAGCGCCTGGCGGTGGGTTTACCGGCCGGTGCATTGCTCAATGAACAGGTGTTGATTGGTCCACAGCTGCTGACCGGGATGCCGCCGGGCAGTGTGGCGGTGCCGATCCGGTTGTCGGATCCGGCTACCGTGGAGCTGCTGCACCCCGGGCAGCTGGTGGATATCGTGCTCAGCAGCGGGGACGGCTTCGAACAGGAGATCATCTCCCACACCATCGGCCGGCGCCTGCCGGTGCTGTGGGTGCCGCAGCGCGGCGAGGGTGATCCGCTGGGCTTGTTGCCGGCCTCCGGCACGCCCGGGGAGGGCATTGTGGTGGTGGCCGCCGACGGGGCCCAGGCCGATGAGCTCTCCGGGGCGGTCACCCGCGGCAAGGTTTCCGCCGTGCTGGTGAACTAGGGTGCGGCCGGCGGCATATCAGCCCCAGTGCGGCGGTTTTTCGCGGCGCATCCCCTCGGCCAGGTCATCAGGCTTCTCACCCCACCCGGCCGGGTCCTCGTCCTTGGCGCGCAGCTGTGAGAGCGGGTCCCCGGCCCCCGGGTCTTGCGCGGTGCCCGGTTCGTTGGCGGCCTGGCTGTGGGCCAGGGCGGTGTCCACACTGGCCGGACGCTCCAGCTGCCGGTAGCTGCCAGTCAATTCGGTGGCCACCGGCAGGTGCTGCGGCTGGGCCACGACCCGGGGGCGCCGCTTGCGCCGTGGCGCGGCTGCGGCGTCCCCGGACGGGCCCTGGTGTTCGTCGCTCACTTGTCGCCGGATTCGGTGCTGCGGCTGGCCGGCACCGGGGCCGGGATGCCGCCATCGGCGGGCTGGGCCGCCTGGGCCTGTCCCGGTTCCGGCTTCTGCCCCTGTTCGGCCCGCTTTTCCGGTTGCGCCTTCGGCTCGGCGGAGGGGCCTTCCCCGGCCTGCGACCCGGCGTCCTGGGCCCCGGGCTCGGAGTCCTGCCCCGGCTTCGGCGCCTTCACGGCGATGTCCCCGGTTTCCGGCTTCGGCGCGGGCTTGGTGCCGGACTCGGCCGCAGCGCCGGCCGGCGGGGCGGCGGTCACCGAGCTGGCGGACACCGGCTTGGCGACCGAAAGCTTGGCGCGCGGCTCGTCCGGCTCCTGGGTGCTGGGCTTGGCCAGGTTCAGGTAGGCGGCCAGCCGGTCGGCGACCGAGGTCGGGTCGGTGAACACGTCAATGGTCCACAGCGGCACGTACCGCCAGCCGTTCGTCTCGAAGAAGTCCGGACGCAGCCGGCTGCGCTCGCGCACCGTCAGGTGGCTGTAGTGTTCGGTGCCGTCGTACACCACGGCCAGCGGCGGGATCTGCCCGGACTCGGTTTCCAGCACGTGGGCGGACAAGTCCAGCACCCCGCGGTAGTCCTCGGTGACGATGGCGCCGCGTTCACGCAGCCGCTTGGCCAGGTCGGCCACCAGCGGGTCGTGGCGCAGCGAGCGGTTGGTGCTCACCCCGGAGTCCCCCGCGTGCACCCGGCCGAAGAGCTCGAAGAACTGCTTGGCCCCGCGGTACACGCGGTTCAGCTCCACGTCCTCGGGCAGCAGCCCGGAGACCAGGACCATGCGCTTGCGCGCCCGGGTCATCGCCGCAACGAACAGCGAATCCCCGTCGCTGCGGGACAGCGCACCAAATTCGTGCAGCGCCTTGCCGTGCGGGGTGCGTCCATAACCCCAGGCGAAGATCACCGCGTCACGGCGCAGCCCGATCAGCCGGTCCATGGTGGTGACCACGAACGGTTCGTGACTGGCCCGGAAGTGCTCCATCGCGTAGCGGTGGTTGGGCAGCTGCACCCGGATCGCCTCGGCGATCGCGGCGGCGTGCACCCGGTTGGAGGCAATGACCGCCAGCGACTCGTGGCCGTTGCGCCGGAAGTGGCTGAACACCAGGTCCACCACCGCGGCGACTTCCGCCGCCGTGGTCTGCACGCCCTCCTCGGAGCTGGACAGCGTCCCGGTGGCGTCCGGCACATAGTAGCTGGACAGTCGCGGGGCGGTGTAGGACAGCGAGCTGGCCCCGGGCAGCCGGGAGAGCTTGTCCTCGTAGTAGGCGTGGGAGAGCTGTTCGACCAGGCCTTCGTCGATGCCGCGGTAGACGGTGGACAGGGTCTGGGTGACCAGCACCTGGTTCAGTGCCTGCAGTGCGGAGATTTCGGTGCCGCGTTCGGCGACCCGGGCGGTGGGGTCCACCGACACCTCGAACGGCTTGGGGCCGCCGAGCATGGTGTCGCCCACGGCGATGACCTGGCTGGAGCGGCGGATCGCGTCCAGCACCTCACGCAGGGTCAGGTAGTTGGCCTCCAGCAGGATCACCGCGTCAAAGTCTGCCTCCTCGGGCAGCGCGGTGCCCAGCAGCAGCGGGGCGGCCACCCAGACCGGGGTCAGCGAGTTGGCCAGCGGGGCGCCCAGCGCCAGCAGGCCGGACACCGAGGGGGTGCCGTCCTTGAGCATGGCGCGCAGTTCGCGGCCCCCGGCACGGTGGTCGGCCAGGGCGCCCTTCCAGTTCTTGGCCAGCGCCCAGCGGATCCGTTCGGGCCCGGCGGCGATGTGGGCGCCGTCGGCCAGGCGGTAGTCGGCCTCGATCTTCTCCAGCTTCGCGCCGTCGTTCATGGCCAGGAAGTCATCCCCGGAGATCATCGCCTCCAGGGCGGACTGCCACCAGGCCAACTCCAGTTCGGCGTCGACCTCGTCCGCGTCGATCTCCCGCTCGGCGAAATCGGCGAGCAAATCCCCCAGCCCGGCCTCGGCCAGCTGTTCGGAGATGATGGTGCGTTCGGGCAGTTCCTTCAGGTCATCGGCGCGGTCCACCAGGCTGGCGATGGTGTTCATCAGCTCCTTGACCGGCATTTCGCGCAGGCGGGTGCCCAACCGGGTGGGCAGCATCCCGGCCAGCGAGTCGATGCGGGAGCCGGCGTCATGGTAGCCGGCCTCCACGTCCAGCAGCCCGCCGGGCACCTGCGGGTTGCGCTGGCTGGTGGCGTAGACGCGCCAGGCCTCACGCTGTTCGCTGATGGCCTGCAGGGCGGACTGCAGGTCCGGCACATGCATGCCGGGACGGACGTATTCCTTGGCGATCTTGCGCAGCCGGGAGCGGACAATGGAGCCCATCTCCACCCCGTGCTCGCGCCGCCACTGGCTGGAGGCGGTCGCCGCGATCAGGTCATCGATGTCGCCTTCGAAGATGTCCGGCTCGAACTTGTCCAGCGAGCCGCGCACGGCCACCAGCAGGGCCAGCTGGTCCCCCCACTTGTCGTAGGTCTCCTCCAGGCGGATCTGGGACTTCTGGGCGACCTCCACCATGTGCTCGTGCAGGATCGGCAGGTCCCGGCCCAGCCCCGAAGCCAGGGCCAGGGCCTGTTCGGTCTGCTCCTGGTTGCGCAGCGGTGCCCCGTGCCAGGGGCTGGAGGTGTGCTCCTTGCTGAACGCGCCAAGCTGGGCGGCGCGCTTGAGCTGCGCGGCGACGTGGCCGCGCTGGCCCATGGAGTCCAGCACCGAACGCTTCAGGCGCACCGTGGTGGACGGGGCCGGCTCCAGCGCGGAAAGCCGGGCCAGCTCCTGCATCGCCTGGTAGGGCGAGCAGCCCCAGCGGCTGCGCACCGTGTGCAGGGACTTGACGTGCTCCTGCAGGGCGGTGCGGTGTTCGCGCAGCTTGGCGAAGAGCTTCTGCTGGTGCGGTTCGGTGGCCTTTTCGTTGCGCAGGATGGCGCGGGTCAGCTGCCGGCGCAGCGCATCCGGGTCCTCGTTCGGGCCCAGCAGCAGGCTGGCGGCGTCCAGCTTCTCGTTGAAGCGGGTGACGAATTCCTCGGCGGCCGAACGCTGTTCGGCGATCACCAGCACGCGCTTGCCCTGGGCAGCGAGCACGGCGGCCGCGTTCAGCGCGGTCTGGGTGGCCCCGGTGCCGGCGGCGGCGTTCACGCTCACCGATTCCCCGGCGGCCACGTAGTCCAGCACCTTGGCCTGGGACTCGTCGGCGTCCAGCAGGTAGAGTTCGTCGGCCGGGTCGCGTTCATCGGAGCTGCGGCTGATCACCCGGGTGCCGGTGTGCACCCGCTGCGGGGCGCCGAGGGCGGGGGCCGGCTGCCCGGGGGCCGGGACCTCCCGCTTGGGTCCGCGGGCGCCCTCCTTGAAGCGTTCGGCCACGCGGCGCAGCCGGGAGCCGGGGTGGGCCGGGGCCTGCTCGTCCTCCTCGGCGCCGGCGCCCTGCGCCGCGTCCGCGGCATCCTGGGCGGTGTCCTGCCGGGCCGCGTCCTGGATGCCGGCGGCGTGTTCGGCGTGGTTGACCAGCCCGGCGATGACCGGGTGCCCGGCGCTGAGCTTGGCCGGGTCGGCCGGGTCGGTCAGATCCGCGAAGGTGGACAGCAGCAGGCGGTGGCCGATGACCACCCCGGGCACGTCGGCCAGCTGGTGGCGCAGCGCATCCATGCCGCGCACCGGGTCGAAGCGGGCGATGGAGTAGGCGGCGGCGTGCACCGCCTGGGTGTCAATGGCGGCGTGGTGGTCGGCCTCGACCTGGCGGATGAACGCCGGGGAGACGATGGCGCGGCCCACCAGCTGCACGTCGTAGTCGTCCTGGTCCAGGTGGCGGGTCAGCTTGATCCGCCCGAGCATGATCGGGGCGGACAGCGCCTCGCTGCGCCCCTCATGGGTGGCGCGCCAGTTCGCCACGCCCGCGGCCAGGTAGCCCACGTCGATGCCGCGCTCGTCCCACAGTTCATCGATCTTCGCGTCCAGCGCGCGGGCGGTGCGCTTGGCCACCGCGAACTGGTCCGCGTCATGCAGCAGGGTGGACAGGCGGGTGCGCCGCCCGGCCAGGAACTGGGCCAGGCCCGAGGGGTTGGCGTGGGTGATGTCGATGCTGTTGGAGGTCGACGGGGCGAACCGCAGCGTGGTGTCCGCGCCGGTCCCCTGCCCCAGGGTCTTTACCCAGCTGGCCACGCGTTCGGCGGCAGCAGTTCGGCCACTAGTCACGACTCTCATTCCCTTCGTTCGCTTCCCGTCGGCGGCGCCCGCCGATGCCGGGATCAGATTTTGCCCCCGTGCCGCGCGGTCGCCGCGGGCCGGTTTTGGCACACAACACGCCACTTCCTAAGGTAGTGCACGCACGGCCCGGTTCGGCTGTACGAAACACTGTTTAAGCGCCACGGGCGGAACCGGTGGCCGGCCGAGGCGGCGTGCGCCGCCGGCTGGCCTTTGTCCGATTCCGCCCGTGGGCGATCCGCTAGGGGCGGATTACTCCCATTCGATGGTTCCCGGGGGCTTGCTGGTCACATCCAGCACCACCCGGTTGACCCCGTCGACCTGGTTGGTGATCCGGTTGGAGATCCGGGCCAGCAGGTCGTAGGGCAGGCGGGACCAGTCCGCGGTCATCGCGTCCTCACTGGAGACCGGGCGCAGCACGATCGGGTGCCCGTAGGTGCGCCCATCGCCCTGCACGCCCACGCTGCGCACATCGGCCAGCAGCACGACCGGCATCTGCCAGACCTCGTCATCCAGTCCGGCGTTGGTCAGCTCCTCGCGGGCGATCGCGTCGGCCTTGCGCAGGATCGAGAGGCGTTCCTCGTTCACCGCACCGATAATGCGGATGCCCAGGCCCGGGCCGGGGAACGGCTGGCGTCCCACGATCTCCTCGGGCAGGCCCAGTTCGCGGCCCACCGCACGCACCTCGTCCTTGAACAGGGTGCGCAGCGGCTCAACCAGCTCGAACTGCAGGTCCTCGGGCAGCCCGCCCACGTTGTGGTGGCTCTTGATGTTCGCGGTGCCCTCGCCGCCGCCGGATTCGACGATGTCCGGGTACAGGGTGCCCTGCACCAGGAACTTCACCGGCTCCCCGGCCTCGGCTTCGGCTTCGACGATGGCCTTCTCCGCGGCCTCGAAGGCGCGGATGAATTCGCGGCCAATGATCTTGCGCTTGGTTTCCGGGTCGGTTACCCCGTCCAGGGCGCTCAGGAAGCGTTCGCGTTCGTCGGCGATGTACAGCTTCGCGCCGGTGGCGGCCACGAAGTCCTTCTCCACCTGCTCGGCTTCGCCTTCACGCAGCAGCCCGTGGTTCACGAACACGCAGGTTAGGTTGTCCCCGATGGCGCGCTGCACCAGGGCGGCGGCCACGGCGGAGTCCACGCCGCCGGACAGCCCGCAGATCGCCTTGCCGTCGCCCACCTGGGCGCGGATGCGTTCGATCTGCTCGTCGGCGATGGACCCGGCGGTCCATTCGGCCTCCAGGCCGGCGCCGTCGTAGAGGAAGTTCTCCAGCACGTTCTGCCCGAACTCGCAGTGCTTGACCTCCGGGTGCCACTGCACGCCGAAGAGCTTGCGCTCATCATCGGCGATCGCGGCGACCGGGGCGCCGGCGGTGGAGGCCAGCACCTCAAAGCCCTCCGGGGCCGCGGTGACCGAGTCACCGTGGCTCATCCACACCGTCGGTGGGGTGTGGGCCCCGGCCAGCACGGAGCGCGGGCCGCCGGAGAATTCGGTTTCGGTGCGGCCGTATTCGCGCAGACCGGTTTCGGCCACGGTGCCGCCCAGGGCGTTGGCCATGGCCTGGAAGCCGTAGCAGATGCCCAGGACCGGGACCCCGGCGTCAAACAGCTTCGGATCCACCCCCGGGGCGTTTTCCGCATAGACGCTGGACGGGCCGCCGGAAAGGATGATGGCGGCAGGTTCCTTGGCCAGCATCTGATCCAGGGGCATGGTGTGCGGGACGATCTCCGAGTACACGCGGGCCTCACGCACACGCCGAGCAATCAGCTGCGCGTATTGGGCCCCGTAGTCGACGACCAGAACCGGCTTATGTTCTGTGGTGAGGGGCGCAGTAGTCACGGATTCAAGTCTACTAGCTCACCGCGCCGGAAAAACCCCCGCACCCCTGTCATCCCCGTCACCAGCCGGGAACCGAAGGCGCTAGTAGCGCTTGGCGGCCTTGGGGAACGCGGCCAGTTCGGCCTGAACCTCACGGTGCACCTTGTGCTCCACGAAGAAGGAGAGGAACGGGACCACCCCGCCCAGGGCGATGGTGATGAAGCGCATGAACGGCCAGCGCATCATCGACCAGAGCCGGAAGTCGGAGAACAGGTAGACCACGTACATCCAGCCGTGCACGATCAGGATCAGCAGGGAGATGTTCACCCCGCCGGCAATCTCGGCGCGGTTGAACAGGCCCAGCGTGTTCGCGGTGCCATCCAGGTGGGTGCCCCCGGCGAACAGTTCCAGGCCCCAGAAGTACTTCAGGACCATCTCGGCCACCAGCAGCAGCAGCATCACACCGGTGGCGTAGGAGAGCACCTTGTAGAAGGCCAGCGCGTTGCGGATCTGGGTGGGGGTGCCGCCGAACTTGCGTGGGGTGCCGGGGGTGGTGGGGCTGGACATGCTTGGAGTGTTCCTTCCGCGAAGGGGCTTTGGGGCAAAGCCCCGAGGGGTCTTAGTGGTTCTGGGAGGTGCCGCGCGGGCCGGAGGACGAATGGTCTTCGCTGGCGTCCTGGCCGGTGGGCTCCTGGCCGGTGGGCTCCTGGCCGCGGCGGTGCTCGGCGGCGCCCTGCTCGGCCAGTTCATCCAGTTCGCGCTGGTAGTCATCGCGCACCAGGCGGTACCACAGGAAGAACGCGAAGCCGGCGAAGACCACCCATTCAATCCCGTAGAAGACGTTCAGCCAGTTCACGGTGGCTTCCTGCGGCTGGGTGCCGACAAAGATGTGGCTCAGCCCCGGCTCGGTGACCGGCCCGGCGTCGTTGGCCAGCTCGTGGATGGAGACGAATCCGGAGTACAGCGGCAGATCCCAGGTGTTGGCCAGCTGGGCGCTGGAGACCGCGGCGTAGTACGGTTCGCGCACGTCGCGCTGCAGCACCGGGCCCTCGGGCGGGATCAGCCGGCCGGTGATGGTGAACTGGCCCTCCGGGGTCGCCGGCGGGTCGTTCGGTTCGGCTTCCCAGCCGCGCACCACCGCGATGGCCTCATCGTCGGGGGCGCCGTCCACCGCGAACGCGCTGATCACCCAGTAGCCGGTCTGGCCCTCGTGCACGCGCTTTTCCACCAGGATCTCGGTGTCCGGCAGGAAGTGGCCCTGCATGGTGACAATCTGGTCCGCCTTCGTGCCCAGCAGTTCGGTGCCCGGCTGCACGTGCTCGGTCAGCGGCACCGGAACCTCGGTCTTCTCGGCCTTCACCGGGGGTTCGGTGGTGGAGGAACCGAACTGCCATCCGGAGAGCAGCACGAAGCCGGTGGCCACGATGAGGGCACCGAGCAGCGCGGCGATCCATTTGGGTTTGAAAGCGGTTTTCAGCACATCACTACCGTACTTCGATTGCTTGTAGAAGAGCCAATGCGCGGCGGGTGAGATTCTTCCCTTTGACCCCGCCTCCGTGGTGGCCAGGACCCGGCAGGGCGCCCACCGGCCAAGGGGGCGAACATGCCGGCGGCCGCCACCACACATGGTGTGGTGGCGGCCGATGGGTCCCCGCGCCTCGGCGCGGCGGGTTAGAAGCGGTCGGCCTCGTAGGGCGAGACCACGACGTCCACCCGCTGGAATTCCTTCAGCGTCGAGTAGCCGGTGGTGGCCATGGCCCGGCGCAGCGCGCCGACCAGGTTCGAGCTGCCGGTGGTTTCATGGGACGGGCCGAAGAGCAGCTGCTCCATCGGGGCGACCGTGCCCACCTTCACCCGGTCCCCGCGGGGACTGGCCTCGTGGACGGCCTCCATGCCCCAGTGCCAGCCGTCGCCCGGGGCCTCCTCGGCGCGGGCCAGGGCGGTGCCGAGCATGACGGCGTCGGCTCCCATGGCCAGGGCCTTGACCATGTCACCGGAGTTGCCCACCCCGCCGTCCGCGATGACGTGCACGTAGCGTCCGCCGGACTCCTCGATGTAGTCGCGGCGTGCCGCGGCCACCTCGGCGATGGCGGTGGCCATCGGGGCGTGGATGCCCAGGGTGCGCCGGGTGGTGCTGCTGGCCCCTCCCCCGAAGCCGACCAGCACACCGGCGGCGCCGGTGCGCATCAGGTGCATGGCCGGGGTGTAGCCGGCCGCGCCGCCGACGATGACCGGCACGTCCAGTTCGTAGATGAACTGCTTCAGGTTCAGCGGTTCGGTGGTCTTGGAGACGTGCTCGGCCGAGACGGTGGTGCCGCGGATGACGAAGATGTCCACCCCGGCGTCGATGACGGTCTGGTAGTGCTCCTGGGTGCGCTGCGGGGTCAGCGACCCGGCCACCACCACCCCGGACTCGCGGATCTGGGTGATCCGCTCGGTGATCAGTTCGGGCTGGATCGGTGCGGCGTACAGCTGCTGCAGCTTGCGGGTGATCGCCGGGTCGGCGCGGCGCGCGCTTTCCGAACGCAGCGCGGAGATTTCCTCAAGCACCGTGGTGGGGTCCTCGTAGCGGGTCCACAGCCCTTCCAGGTTCAGCACGCCCAGCCCGCCGAGCTGGCCCAGCTGGATGGCGGTGTCCGGGCTCATCACCGAATCCATCGGGGCGCCGAGGATGGGGGTGCTGAATTCGAAGGCGTCGATCTGCCAGGTGACCGAGACGTCCTTGGGGTCCCGGGTTCGCCGGTCCGGCACGATGGCCACGTCGTCTAGGGAGTATGCCTGGCTGGCGCGCTTGGAGCGGCCGATCTCAATCTCGTTAATCACTGCTCTAGGTTATCAAGTTCCCCTGCGGTTCACGGCTTTTGCGTCGCCACCGGCTGCGCCTGGCCGGTGCCGGTTCCCGGCAGTGAGGCCCGGATCCCGTCCAGCTGCGTAGCGGCGGCCTGTTCGGCGTCGGCCAGTGCCGCCAGCTGTTCGGCCAGCGCGGTGAAGCGCTGCGCCGGTGCCGGCCCGTCCCCGGGGGCCAGCAGGGCTGCGGTGAAGTCTTCCCAGTCCGCGGCCAGCTGCGTGTAGGCGGGCACGGACTGGGCCAGGGCGCCGAGCCCGGGCAGGGCGCTGGCCTCCTGCAGGAACTGGGCGTACAGTCCGCGCAGCCCATCGGCGGCGGCGAAGCGGGAGTCAGCAAAGAATCCGTGCAGCTGCTCCAGCGCCGAGTCGTAGAGCGCCGGCTTGGCCAGCATGGTGGCCCAGCCGGTGTCCCCGGTGGTGTCGGCCAGCCGTTCGGCCCAGCGCCGCATCCCGCTCACCCCGAAGTTGCGGGCGTAGTGCTGGGGCAGGCCGGGCAGCTCGGTGGTGCCCAGCATCCGCCCGGTGGTTTGGGCGATCGCCTCGCGCACATTGGCGGCCAGCGCGGCCGGGCGCGGCCCGCGACGGGAGGGCACCCAGGCGCTGAAGTTCCGGTCCCGCTTGTGCCGGGCGCGGGCTGCGGCCAGGTCGGAGTCGCTGATCTGCTGCAGCTCACCGCTGCCGTCATCGACCAGCAGCATCCCATCCAGTTCGCCGAGCACCGCCACATCGATGGTGTCCTCGGCTTCCACGCTGCCGGTGGCCACCCACGGCAGGGCGGCGCGGGTGACGCGCACCGCGATGGCCCGCCCGGCCTCCAGTGCGGCGTCCAGGTTCGCGCCGGCGGCCTGCTGGTTGCCGGTGGTGCGGATGCGCACCTTCGCCCCGCAGCGCTCCAGCAGGGTGGCGGTGAACGGTTCGGGGTGGGCGCGGGTAACCAAAGCCAGGTTCACGGTGTCGGCGTCCACGAAGCTGTGCAGCATGAACCCGATGCCGCCGGCCAGCCCTGCAAGCATCGCCTCGCTCAACGGTTCACCACTCAGCGGGTCCTTCACCCCGGACTGGGTGAGAATCCGGTGCCACAGGGCCGCATCATATTGGCGCACGTTCTGCGGCGCCGGGTATTCGGGCAGTTCCTCCGGAGCCGGCTCCCCCGCCGGGGCCGCGCCCTGCTGGCGTGCGGCGGCATGCTGGGCGGACTTCGGCTCGGGCCGCCCGTCCAGGATTGCCTTGCGGGCGGTGGTGTAGCTTTCGCCGGTGCGCTCCATCCGGGCCCGGACAAGCTTCTTCAGGTTCTTGGGCAGGGTCTTGGCCTGGCTCTTGGGGTGTTTCGCCGGGTTCTTCGCTGCCGCGCGGGACGGGCGGTTGGGGTGGGCCACGGGGTGGATGTCCTTCCTTCACTGGTGCCCGTCCATCATGTCACGTTCGGTGCGCTGCGGCGCATAGACTGGGGCCAGTCTCCCGGGCCCGGCCGGCGGGCGGGTGATGGGGCACAAGGGGGCGCACATGGGCAGGGACGGCAGGAAAGGTCGACTCATCATCTGGCTGGCGGCGGCGGGTTACCT
>Ga0153920_1000037_pt1 | contig 60062 bp, 105 predicted proteins | sample TSNJ004MetaG_FD_104713 | JGI IMG/M metagenome (GOLD analysis project Ga0153920, IMG submission 104713) | Attine ant fungus gardens microbial communities from New Jersey, USA - TSNJ004 MetaG | ecosystem: Host-associated > Fungi > Mycelium > Unclassified | place: USA: New Jersey, Brendon T. Byrne...
GTCTTCACTGCCTGCGCCAATGGGCTGCTTAATGCTGCGGATGTGCCGCTTGCGCCGGCGCCTGTCTGATCTGCCAGCGCTTCGCCGCTTGACAGCCCCACATTGGACAGGGCTGCGTTGAACAGGTTGCCAAATGGATCCACTATGCCGTTTACAGCCGGCGTGATGTCCGCACTTTCCTTAAAGTTGGTGACGACCTCATTGGCTGCGCCTGAACCGATGCCGCCCCAGTCAGCCGATATTGAAGCTTCGTTCCCTGCCAGATATGCGTCATATATGGCGTTGGCTGTCGCTTCATCCATGCCCGTGGAAAGCAAGTACTCCTTATAGCCCTCGCCTGCCAAATAGGCGTTCGTCTCATATGACTCGACGAGTGCCCGCAGCTCTTCATCTGTGGCATCCTTGAAGGCAGAGACGATTGACATGGACTCTTCGGAGCCATCGCTCAATATGTCGATGACAGATCCTTGCACGCCACGTTCCATTAAGGTTTTCAAACCATCATAATACCCTGACACCATCGTCTGGTTATTTTTTAAAGTATCCAGAACGCTTTGTGCCGTGATTTCAGAATCCAACTCAAGCTGTTTTGTCATGCTTGTAGAGGAGTCCGCTACTGATTGCATCGAGCCAATGATAATATCTGCCGATGCCTGTAATGCTTCGCTCAAATCATCATATGCGCTTATTTGAGAAATCACGCTGTTTTCGGCCGCTTCCGCTTCTGCTTTATATGAATCAACCATAACATTTTCAACATATTCAGATGAGGTCGCTAAAGATTCTTTTTGGTCTTGTAATTGCTTTTCAGTAACGGTTATTTCTTCTATTCTGTTTTTATATTCTTTATGACTAATCTCGGAATTTGTGTAATAAGCCGTCTCCACATCTTGCAATTGCTTTTGTGCATTTATTAATTGTTCCTCAACTTCTATTTGTTCCTTTAATATCTCCGTATATCGATCTTGCGCCGCTTGCGCTTTTGCCTGTTCCTTATATGCCTTTATTTTTATGTATATAGCTTCTGTGGACATATTTAGCGTATCGGTTTCATAATCGTATTCCAGATTTAAATCTTGCATGGAATCATTAAGCGCATTAACATATGCTCTTAATTCCGATTTTTGTTCTGCGGACCTATTTTCAACTCCTACCAGCTTAGTTACTTTGTCAGCTAATTTTTCGGATGCCGCAATTTCCGCATCAATAGATTTAACACTATTATCATAAGCAGCACTGCTAGCTTCAAGAGAATCATATAGCTCATCGGTTGCGCTTGCCAGATTTTCATTTTCTGCTTTTAATTCTCTTGATGCTTCCGATTCCCTGTTAAGCCATACAATTAATCCTGCTACTGCAGCAGACAATGCAGTTATGCCAGCAATCACAACGCCTATTGGATTTGCTTTCCATGCAGCATTAAAAAGTAGTGCGGCTGCGGTAGCGATTCCCGTTGTTCCAGACAGGACACCAAGCGCAATTGTTTTTACTGTAACGGCTCCCGTGCTTGCTAATAATTGTGCTGTTTCTGCTGCTGTCGCTGCTGTGCCAGCAGCTGTAATTATATTTCCTGCCGCATCAATTGTCATTCCGGCTTTTTTAGCAGCCGCCCTAGTCGCTTCGGCTGTGGCATTGGCTCCCAACGATATAGTCATGACGCCAGTCACAGCATTGGCCGCCGCCATAGCATTTTTTGACAATTCTATAGCTGACGTGACTTTCTTTATAGTGTTTGCTATTCCCATTGCCGCATTATAAGCCACAAAACCTGCAGTTACTGCTGCCAATGAGGGTACAATTATATCCAGATTTTTTCCTATGAATTTAATAGCGGGGGCAGCCGTTTTAATAATAAAACCTGCGCCATTGGCGATAATATTCAAAAAACCTTCAAAGCCCTTACCTACAATCTCAATCGACTGCTGCAAATTCGGCAAGCTGTTTTCTGTCAGATTCTTATCGATCGAGCTGATTATGTTAGTGACGCCACGGGTTATAGCTATTTGCATATTAGTCCATGATGTTCCAATACCTCCAGACGCTTCTTTCGCCATGTCAGCGAATCCACCTGTGGCCGTGCTCAATTCGACCAGTTTAGCGTTCATTTGATCAAACGTTATTTGCCCTGATTTCAATGCATCGTATAAGTCATTTGACGATGCGCCGGCTCCTAGCATCTCCGTGGATACTTCACGTAATGCGAACCCCATCGTTTCTTGCAGCGTCCTCCAACTAATGACATCCGCTTTGCCCTTAGACAGCATTTGCACATATTGAGTTGTTCCCCTTGTAACATCCGTGGTTGTTGCGCCGCTTGCTATCATGGCATTGTTTAAAGCTAATGTTGTATCTGTGGATTCCTCAAGATTTCCGGTTAATACCGTAAGCTTTTGCGCATTAGATACGATATCGTTTAATGACGTTGGCAATCCCTGAATTCCAGTGCTTAATTTATCTGTAGCGGTTGATGCATCAGCAGCACTAAACCCCATTAATTGCAGAACTTTGGGAAATCGGTTTAACGTATCATATCTTTCCACTGCACCGCCAATAGAATTCGAAACCATCTGAAAGGCTGCGCTTACGACCTTTATTCCCGCTACTGTGCTTATAAGATTTTTGACGCTCGACGTAAAACCGCCCGTATTTTCTTTCGCTTGGTTGATGCCTGACTTAAAACCATCGTCTTTCAGCCCGATGGTCGCATAAAGTTCAAAGATATTTATGTTAAGCCCTCCTTTCATCTGAAGTTCGGCATTTAAAAATGACCATTAAGGGTCTTACCATGCATTGATAAGCTCATCAAGAATGGCTTTCCCGTTCAATTCCTTTTGCGCATTGATGTTTGTATTTGACTCGCAATAGCGTTTGTTGTTTTGGAAGCGCATGTTGTTTACCAAAGCCCAAAGCATGTCAGTTACAAAATTCTCTAACTGCGTCTCGTGGTTATATTTCTCCACAAGATAGGTATAGACGGTTTTTTGTGGTATTGGGCTTATTTCGGCTAAATAGCGGACAGTACGGCTTGCACCAATACATCCGATGACATAAAAAAACTTTGCATGTCTTCATCATTCATCATTTCTGCGATTTGAAGATTCGCTTCGCTCCGCTTCCATTTCTTTATTTCTGATGGTTTGGTTTTGTTAAGAGCTGCAAATATCACGCAAATATTATCATAATGATTGTGTATCAATCTTTTTGTCAGTTCTTTTGAAGACTCCACACGGCTTTTTACAAATTGCTTCCTCTCGTCTTCTTCCATATTTTTGTAATCAGCATTAATATTCAGCAAATTATTAAATAATTTTGCGGTCTCTTCATCTTTCATTATTTTTTCAGCGACTGGCGCAATTATTAATTCTGCGCCACGGCTGTCCTCTAATGTCATATTTCCCAGTTTCATTTATTTACCTCCATCATCCCTAATGTTAAGGGGCTACTATTGTTCCTGTATCAATAATCCCACCAATCATATCTACAAAAAATATTTCCACGGGTAAATGCTCAATATCCGAAAAATCAGCATTTTTGGGATTAATGGTTATCGGTAACACGGCTTCTCCGTTTGATGTCGTTGTTATCTCTCCGGTAAGCCTGCTAAGCGTGTTGAACATGGCGACCATCAAATATCCATACTTAGTCGTGCTGATCCATGCATGGTTTTTTGCATAATCCTCATTAGAAAATTGCTGCTTTATCCTCATTGCCGTGATCTGGTCACCGACCTCAACAAATTCTGCGCTTGGAAAAGCTTCCTGGAAGGTTTGGGGGGTGAATTGAACCAATGAACCGCCCATGCTCACATCCCAGCTTTCAACCGTTTCATCACCCACGAATGATACAATTTCTGTTCCGTCGATTTCGGTCTTTCTTGTAGTTGGCATAATATTGATATTGATGCCGCCACGTGTTCCTCCTAGATTCTGCTTTGTCGGAAGGGCGGCGTTAAAAGCTTCCTTGAAAGCTATAGGCGTTGTGATAGCTTCATATTCAAAATCCTTAATAATCGCACCAGCGCCCAATTGAAGATAATTGAAGGTCTGTGATGTTACGCCGTTTAATATTCTCTCCATAATTATTTGTTCTCCTTTTCTGTATTGTTAAAAAACGTTGATTTTGTTTGAGTTGACTTCTTTTTATCTGGCATTTCATTTTTATTTTTCAACTCACTTGCCTTTACTGGTTTTGCATTTTTCCATGCTTCGCTGAAGCTCATAATGAATTCCTCCTGATTTTTAATATTTTTTGACAAGACATTCCAAAGCCTTTTCATAGGCTTCTACCTTGCCTTGTAATTTTTGAACAGTATCTTCCAACGATTCTGGCTGTATTTGATTTTCATACGCAATCTGAATACAGCGATCTAGCAGATCATTTGCGTCATCCGTCAATACGGCTGACATTACATCTTTGTACTGATTAAGTAAAATTATTAATTCTTGCATAAGACCTCCTTACAGAACATAGCTTCGAATTTCGACATTTATGTACATGACCTTGATGTCCGGCTCATCCATAGGCTGCAGCTGCATGAATGGCTTACCCCTATATACGCTAATAGCCCCTTTATTCTCCGGAAGCCTTAATATTCTGCCTTCATTTGGTATCGCCGTCTCTACGTGCTCACACAAGCCCAAAACCTGCCCTATAGATTGGCTGCGTGTCCAAATGCGCAATTGGTTAAGGCTGCTTTGGAAAATATCAGTCCTCGCAATGTTATATGTGCCATAGGGCATCTCGACAGGCTGCTCCACTCCATTTTTATTGATGAATCGCAGCGGCACGCTGTTTTCAGGGAAGAATAGAAGATTGCTCCCAAAGTCCGATTCAAATGGAATCATGGTTCTTAAAAATTGAAAATATGTGCTAGTTAACGCTGATATTGCCCCCAACGGCATCACCTTCTTTCAGGCAAAATAAAAAGAGCCTACGCTCCCGAATTACCGGTACCGGTAGGCTCAATGGCTCATTCTTCTCCTATTCTAATCTCTATTTCTGATTTGCATTTTTTACATTTAATAAATATCTCCTTGCCGCTTGCATTGCTTGATGCCATGCATATTTTTTGACCGCATTTAGGGCAGTGATACCAAGTCCTGTTTTCCTCTGATTTTTGATCCGTCAATTAGCCACCGCCTCTTTTGCCATAAGTTCAGCCATAAGCTTCCGCAATTTCTTAGCATTTTCATTTCTTTTTTTAACCTTATATTGCGACTGTTTTTTATCAATGTCTTTTGTAAGGGCTTCTTGCTGCATAAGCAGCCCCCTGATCTCTGCATTTGTGTAAAAGACTGTGATTTTTGCGCCACATTCTTGGCACTCGGCGTAAACATGCTCAATATTGTCATGGATTTCATCGGTCTTGTATGTGACTGGTGTTACTTCGCCGCATTTATCGCATTTGGCTATCCTTTTTTGTTCCTCCATCACATGCCACCTTCTTTTATGCCTGTTATGAATCCATCAAATATTAAGCCACCTTTATAGCAAGAGATGAAAGATGGGCTGCAATTAATCCTTGCCGTAGGCGAATTACGGATATGTTTGAGCCGCATCTTTTCAAGCAAATTAAGATCATTCATCATTAAACGTAATGCGGTTTTATTTTGGACCAACGCCAATCGCAATCTTTTGCATTCTTTTTTAGCATTATATATGCCATAATATTTTATTTTTTTATTGTATTCCTTTTGCGCTTCATCATTTATGATTTTTTCATAATTTTCCAAAAAGTCACTGGCGCATCTTATTGCAGAATCATAATCATAATAATGGCTGTCATAAAAATCATCTATGATTATGAATAATTCATCCATATATGCTAGAGAATTAGAAGATATCAATCCCTCTATCCTGCCTATTTTTTCTTTAGCGTGGACAAATATATATTTGCTTTCAGCGTGTATATCTCTTTTGCCTTCGGCGTACTCCTTCCATGTTTTTAATAATAATTCCTTGTCCTCAATTTCCCTTTCCATAAATATTATCTTTTCATATTTAGTTATTTTTTGGCTCATAAGGGCTCCTTCTTATATTGGGAGGACATATTCCTCTGCTCTCCCTACTTTGAAATCTAAAGTGCTGGATTTTGGGGCAATGCTTGAGTCTGGATCTACTGTAACCCTTAATATTCTCCCACCCTTTCTTAATTTGAAGACAGAATGGAAATCCATCGGCAAATCCTTATGTACTGTGATATTATAGCTTATCGACTCGTTTTTCTGTTCAGCCAACAGTTGTGTCACGCTTCCAGAAAGTTCAACCAGCACATCAAATTCGGCTCCCTCGACATATTGTGTAGAGACTCCCCCGAAGGCATCGGGAATGCTTTTTTTGTCTAAAAACACCGCTTTTTCTGCATACGACAATGGACTAGGCATGGGTTATACCTCCTTATATTTTTTATAGGGCATTAACTTTTTTGAACAATTCTAGCAATTTAGGAAATTTAATTGCTATCCATTCAACAAGATTTTCATCACGTGAATATTCACTCATTCCAGATTCGAATAAAATTGAGTGAGTGATTTCATGCCTGAGGACTTCTTTATATCTTTCTCTTTTTTCATGCTCATTGCATTCATCGGAAAGCATCTTTGAAGCCTTACGGATTTTGATTTTTTTATCATATATAAAGCATTCCCCATCTGCATTTTCCTGAAAGTTATGCTTTTTATAGTGTACTATTTTATATTCTGTTCCTAGTATGTTGATCTTTTTTTTTGGCATTTTTATATCCTCAATGTAAACATTCTTGTTCTATGCGGTCTTAACGATTGACTAAATACATTTTGCCATCTTGGAGGGATCCCTTCTGGGTTGGTCGCTTTAGTATAGGAGTATCCAGCAAAAGACTCTGCCATTAATAACGCCTGTTTTGGATCTTTTTCCGTCAAATCAGCATATTTTTCTATATTTTTAGATAATTGTATAAAATCTTTTGGTATCTTAAGAGGGCATATCGCCCCGTCAAAAATCTCATTTTGCACACTATGCTCAATCTCTGAAACGGGTTCCCACCAACGCACATCAGTGCCAGGAACAAACACATTTGCGTTTATAAGAGACACATAACGTATATTATCATGAGTAACACGATCTCCGATATTATATGAGTCCACCAGTCCAGTCGGTTTAATCCATGTAGGATAATCCTCATTATGTATAGACACATCAATATATCCTTCGCCAATATTTTCAATCTTGTATATACCATCATTAAGAATTGAGTCATATATGCGGACATATTGCCCGATAATAAAATTGCTGCTATCAATAGTCTTAATAACTCCATTATCAATTGTAAAATGCCCTTTGTAAGCAATAACTCTTCCTAATTGATTAAATAAGTGAAAATAATTATTGATAGATCTACAAATTGTATAAAGCAAAAGCATCACCGTCCTTTCTTGGCATAATAAAAGCACCTATCGTTTTGATAGATGCTATATTGTTAAGCTATTTACGGTTTCAAATATTTCATTTACATTGCCTTGCAAAGATAATTTGAACATCGAACTATTTTATTTTTCGGATAACCTTCTTTTTCATATGTTATTTCAGTTTTACAATCAATTTTTAGTGGACAATATTCATCTTTTTGAACGCAACCACCGCCATGATAAAAACAATCAAAATACATTTTATTTCTACCATCAGGTAAAGGCTTTCTAATTATTTTCATCATTCCCCGCCTTTCAGATATTTCTTAATCTGCTCTTTCATCCATTGACTAAATGTAAGTTTATCAGCCTTTAGTTTTTCGTCAAGCTGTTCTGCGGTATCTTTAGGACATCTAAATTGATAACGTTTGTATTTTTTCCGTTCCCATTCGGCTTCTTTTTTTAAGTTAAGCATTGGCACTCAAGGCGTCTTCGGCTTGTTCCGGTGTCGCAAAATAAACTTTCCCCCACATGGGTTTTATTTTAGTTAGCATATCTTCGATGCTTGCTAAACGTTGAAACACTTTGCCCATATGCCCATCAGCCATATAGATTTTTTCGCCTATTTTACATGGCAATACAATCAATCGCTTATCATGTTCAGCAAGCATAATTTCCGCTAATCTTTCACCTGTTGCGAAACCTTTTTCATCATCGAATATCACTAGCCGCCCTTGTGATTCTGCGCCCAACCTAGCCCTGTAAGGCACGGCCGTTCCTATTGTCCCCCGTTCCGAATTACGGCTCTGTTGCCTTAATTGATCCATCTCTGCTTTAAGGGAAATAAGCGTTGCTTCTTGGTTTGCGATATATTCGCATTGTTCTTTTGTGGTCATTTTCGCCCACACGTCTTCTTGTTCACAACAAGATAAATCATTTACTGTTAATCTTTCCATGCTCAAAACTCCTTTTCTTTTATTATACAATACTGGCACATGTATGTAAATATCTATCTTATTAGCGACAAGCTAGTGACAAATATCCTATTAAACGTTGATGAATAGGCATTTTCTTTTAAATGCATCTTAATTTTTTCTTACAAATATTTTAACTCAACTTTTTAAGGATATTAATTATTTTTCTGCGAGTCAAATTCTCGACTTCAATATTTTTTTCAATTGCAAGTGTCATTAATTCTTCATCACTCATGCAATCATAATCCGGAACAGAACTGGGAGCGGTAGTTTCCTGCCGCCCCATTGCTTCACCTTCTTTTTTAGCCGCTTCTTGTTCTTGTGTCAGCCGCCTTCGCCTATTGAAAGCTGTTAAACTCATGATAGTACCTCCTATACGGTGTGACGCAACAAAATAGCCCCAATATTTTTGCGGTCATACACTCTGTTCCAATTGGCTCCATCTTTTAGTTCTGTGTTGTTTGGGGCTGTTCCAGTCATATTCGCCCCAGTCCATGCGACACCAAGCATATGCAATACGAACGCCCTGCGGTTGATTAAGAAATCATCTCCTAAAAGAGCATCTCTATCCGTTTCTACTGGAGTCAAGTCAACCGGTGTTCCATCACCTCGTGCAATTATTCCATTCGCAAGAAGATATGTATCGTACACATTTCCGGTATGAGGAACGGTATCATCAGTTATGGTTCTATACCCTAGATATGTGGGAATAACGATTTCCCCACGTGCATTAGGAATATAATCAATTAAATTTTGTTTTTGCAATTCCGTATAAACTGCGCTGTGCATGACGAATGCGGCCAGCTGATCAGCGGCATCACCCAAAAGCTGCTTGGCATCTAATGTGTTATCGGCGCTTATTTTTTCAGTGCTTTTATCAAGAACATGTTCTGCCGCCATAGTTGTGCTTGCAAACACGCCGGTCAAAGTGCTGATCAATATCTTTTGCTCTTCACGAACCCACCATTCCGCTAACATGGATGCGATTGCATCAATTGCGCTATCGCCGGCTATAGCGGAAGCCAGTTCATTCGCTGACCACGCCTTACCTCTAAGCTGCAAAATGGCTACGTCTTGTTCCGTACCGATTCCGCCAGGCGTTAACGGGTTGACATCACTTAAGATTTCGGAATCACCACTGATTCTTTTCCAGAATGGAAGATTTATAGTTCTTCCCCCGCCTGAAACAAGTTCGTTTAATTTTTCGTTTTGTGTAATCAATCCACTGTTAATCAATGCGGATTTCTCAATAATTGCTTCACGTAAATAAGCCGCAAAGACTTTTGGTTCAATAATATCTGCTATTCTTGTTGCCATAATATTTTAATCTCCTTTAATTATAAATTTACTCCTGCTGCTTTTGCCATTGCAGTAGCTTTTGCAGGGTCTTCCTTGTAAATACGTATCTGCTCCTCAAGGTTGCGATTTTCTTTCAACCAAGGGTTTTTCTCGCCGTTTGTACCTGCTGGCGGCGTCGCCACTTGTACCCCTTTAATTTCGGTTATTCCAAAACGGGCCGCATATTTTTCTTGATATGGCTTGATGTAATTATCCTTATTTTTAATGTCGTCTTCTTTGTCATTCAACTCCATTGCACCGTAATCAAGAATATCAAGCATAAAATCGTCAATATCACATTTTCGCACTTGCTTTTCAAGTAGCAATTTTTCACCTAAATTACGTTTCTTTCTTAAAATTGATTCGGTTTCACTTGCCGCTTTAAGATCATCAAGTTCCTTTTGCTTTATTGCAATATCGGTATCATATTTAGACTTCATATCATCATATTGCTTTTTATAAGTGTCTGCGTCAGTTGCCTTTCCTTGTAATTCACTAATATTAGCTTCCAGTTCAAGAATCTTTTCCGTTTTCTTTGAATACTGCTCTTTAGGGATAAATTCTTTTCCTTGCTCGATTTTAATCTCTTTCTCTATTGTCTTTAAGGTTTTATCTGTTATTTCCACACCATCAGGCAAATTTTCCTTGATTATTTGCAATATATCCATTGTCTTAACTCCTCTGACTGTTAAGGTTGTCAACCTAGAGTATTTTGTTTACGAGTTACTTTTTATATAATTTCTCCAGTAGCTTTTATAGTGGTTCTACACTAGGAGATTTTTATATAATAAAAAGACACTCATTTGAGCATCTTTAAAAGCTGAATTTTCATTTTATTTTTGATAAGATCTGGTTTTCTATATTGTTTAAACTTATTGAGTCGTATATATCCCTTACCACTTCCTTGATGGTCTTGCCCTCGTATGCTCCTGATTTTGCTTTTTCTATGACTGAAACCGGGATAGGGATGCATAATGACAAGTCCAGCGCCTTCCTTTGATTGGATATGGCGTCTAGCTGATCATATAAGTATTGCGCTTCTTCCGGAATATCTTCTTTTTTCCCGGTCGGGTCATATATCTTGATCGCTTCGGATAGCTTTGCTTCTCGTGCCATCATCTTATCTGATTCCGTTTTGATATCTGGATAAATGTAATACAAAATATCGCCATCCTTTCTTAAATCATTAAATTTTGCCTTGAATAGTAATAGGACTTTCACCATCGGTATAATACACAAAAGAATTAATTAAGCCAATAACGTCTATAAATTTAGGATTATCATCTTTATAGATTTTGTACCCATCTTTTAATATTACAAGATCATCATCATCATTCATGCAAGCGATCACTTCCCCATCATCCGTGGTTACAATAATATTCACAGCCAATATTCCCCCTTTCTTGATTAGTTGGCTAGCGACAAACTAGTGACAAATCCATTTAAAATCCCTTATTTTAACAAGTTTTTCATTAACTCTTACTTAAACCCCTTCGAAAGGTTTTCCGAAGATACTTCTTCCCATATTTTACGGTTTTCTAGGATGGCGTCTTTAAGATATGGTCTTGCTGCCATTTTCATGGTTCCATTGTGAACCCAATTCGCATAATTTAAGGAGTTGCCAATATCCACTGATCGTTCATGGACTTTATAGTTTACGTCACGGATCAGGTCACCAGTCAAATAAATCGGTCTGTAATATCTTTTTTTCATATAGTCTGTCGTGACCTCAACCGCTGCTTCTCCAATCGCCGTTAATGCTCTGGGAATATTATGTTCGAATTGCTTGAGAACCTCTTTTGAGTTGTCTTTTAATGTATATCCGGCTGTTTTCCCATTAGCCATGAATATCACCTCTGTTTTTAAAAAATCATTTTAATTTATTGTTTTTACATCGACCTATCCGCAATAGGCGGAATAGTTATCTCAATCAGCTCCCTCCGTTTTTCCTCTCGTTGATTGTGATATTCCTTAAACGATTCGCCTGAAAACTTAGCTCTATGCGCTGCCAGTGCGGGTGAGGTGAATCTCACCATAGGCTTTTCATAGCAATGGCAGTTGATCACGTTTGCCGCATCCCCTTTTGGGTCGCCTGGATATGCCAAGCCGATGGAAAAATCTTCCCCTGCTGCAACAATCTCCCCATTTGCAATAATATGTAAATCCCTCGTGTTTATCATTCTTGCCACCCATTGTTTGTCCATTTCTATTCCCATAGATTGCGCTTCATTTATCCCCATATTCCTGCCTTGGCTTTGGATACGGGTTCTTTCCGTTTGTGCCACCCTTCTGGCTTGCTTGACGCTCTGCCCCGTGACATTCCGTATGCGTTTGATGATTTGCCGTTGACTCTCCCCATTTACGGTGGCTATTGCCAATTCATTTCCTAATCTCTGCACTATTTGAGCATCTTTACCCAGATTGTTGTATGCTATTTTGGAGAAAGGCGACTGCTCACTGTTAATGATTGCCGCTATCTGGTTCTTATCATATATGGTGAAGTTTAAATTCAATCCTGTCTGCTTGCTGACGGTCCATCCTGTATAATCATTATTCAGCCCATATATGTTAGTCATTTCTCCTTGAATCATTTTAGCCGCTGTCTCCCCAGTCTGCGCAAGCTCGGAAGCTATATTATTTATAATGTTCGTGGTGCGCTTGACCTGTGCCGCCCAAGCCGTCCTTTGGGCTATCGGCGCATCAGGGGGCAGGGAAGTCAATTTTTTTATGGCGGCATTATTATTTTCAACGGCTGTTTTATATGACTGTGAATAAATCGACTGCAAGCGTTTATCAAGGGCCTTCATCCGTCTCTCTGTTTCTATTGTTCCCGCATCTGCCATAATCAGCCACCACCATCATTTGCGGCTTCTTCATCCTCGATCACTTCATTAATCTCTTCGTCATCATCTTCATCTATGCCTAGCTGTTCCTTTGCAAATCTATCTAATATTATATCCACCAATATATCCGGTATTACAGGGTTTATTTCCAACGCTGTCCGGTGGTCTAAGTCTGCACGCATCATGTAAATATTCGTTATCATTTCCGTATCATTCGTTATTGACCGTCTCTTAAATTGTGCTTCCACCTTATCCGATACGCCTATTAAATTTAACAAATTGTGGACGAAATCGGCACATTGCCACTCGAACAAATCAGCTTTTAAATCCAGATCCGATTTTGCCACATTTATGGCTACATTTGTCAAAGTTCCACCTTTTATGGAATCCATGTCCAATCCCATAAAGTCAGAATAAATCAATTTTCGATAAATATCCAATGCGGCTTGTTTTGCCTGATACGGAATCTCGATAACGTGGCTTGTAGCATCACTGCCACTGCTGTCGCCATGTTCCGTCACTATTGCCCTGAACGCTTCCATTTCCTTGATCAATTCAGGCACGCTATCGCCGCCATAATTTTTGATCGCCCAGTAGACGCCCTCGATCAGGGTTATGCTGTCTGCCAGATCACTGTTAATAAAATCATAGGCATCAACCATGCTTTTCATGCCTGGAGTCAGTTCGCTGCGCTTCAATTCATTAGCCCACAGCGGAAAAATCGGTATTTTTAAGTAGTTTTCAGTATCAATTATTTCTGAACTGATTCCATCCGTGCGAATCTTGTAAATATACGGCATTTTTTCTTCCCGTATAGCCAAAGTCTCGTTTTCAGATTCGTCATATTTTGTTATTCCACTCTCCTCATACAATTCAACAAAGAGCGGTTTATCTGGCGCCAACCTCCAGAATCTAATACCGGCTCTTAAATCCCCATTTCCTTCATCAAATAATGGAACAAATTCGGTAGCCCTAAACACATATAATTTATTCAGATTCCAAAATCCCCAATTGACTCCATCAACTAAAGCTTGAATTCCCATTTTTTGTAAAGTGCTGTCAAACCTCAATCCCAATTTTCCTTTAATGCCCTCGGGCAATGTGACGCCGTTTCCCAACAGATATTGGGATAGTTGCTTCACTAATTTGGGAAAAAATCCACTACAGATCTTATGGAATTTAACCTTACTGTCAATCAGCCCGTGTTTTTGCAAATATGTAAGCCGGCGCAATATCTCAATATTCTTGCCGGCGTAATAGGCTTGGGCGTCCATAGCTTCGGTATACATTGGAGATCCGATATATTCGTTTATTGCGGTTTTGATAAATGAAGTACGGTCTGTATCGCTTGAAATTTTTTCAAAATCATTAAAAGTTAATATTTATATCACCTCTGTTCTTTATCTGGAAGCTGACATAGGGAATCGAACCCTAACCACTCGCTCACAAGGCGAACGCACTGCCTGTTTTTACGGTATCAGCATATTTTTATCAACTGGAGTGCCTATGTTAACTCACCCAGTTGCATCGGCACGAAAAAAGGCATCTTAGTGAGATGCCTTTAAATATCAATATTTATCTTCGTGCTACTAGATATAGATTCAGATATATGCTTCCGCAATATTCATCATCATGTGCAATCCTACTATGATCAGATTCATGGTATAAAGATCTTATATTTTCTATGTCGCAGCATTCTCTTTTACAATCTTTCAGATATTCATCATAATTCCCGTCATCCATCATATACGAGAACTCTTCGACAAGTACCCCGAATATTGAACAACCTCTGCCTACCCATAATCTATCTGCAAGAAATTTATTTGCGACATAATCAAATGCGTCTACTTCTGTGCTGTCATACATGGTGATTGTTTTTTCTGGCAAGCAAGCAATATCAAACAAATCCCAATCCGTGCTATATAACGAATAATGTTTATGATGATCATTTTGTTTTATCCATATGCATATTGGGGAATCCGCCCCAAATGGGTAATGATCGGAACATATTATCGTTTCCTCATATCCATCACATATCTTTTTTATCCATTCTTCCGCATTTTGGATCTCATCAAATACCCTTTGCCTATATTCCCTTATTGAAAGAAGCTTAACCTCTTTTTCCATTTTTCTCTCCTTTAATATGATTATTAGTGACACATTAGTGACAAACATTCTTTATAAACTGCATAAATCAAGCATTTCTTTTAAGTACATATTAAACTCCGATAATCTCGTGTATCCTTGTTATTTCGCCCTTGATAAATGCTGTACTTGGCGGTCTACTCCTTGCATCATCTGGAGTGCCATTGACATAGCAAGACACAACCATGAAGCAATCATCGAACTGTATAATAACGGCGGCAGATTCTCCCTTTTCAAATGCTTCCCTGCATTTTATATCTGCTGATACTGCATATTCAAAGGCTTCCCTAGTTGGGGATTTCGTTTCCATCATGTTTAGTTTATTTATGATTTCATCATATTTATTAGATATTTCTTTCATATATCCTCCTTAATCCGCACAATAAAGCACCTATCCATGATAGACGCTAGTATATATATATTATAAAAGCACCCGATAATCAGATGCTTATGCCTTATTAAAAAACTATACCCTTGAGCCATTCCGGTTAATAATGCCTTAAATATATCATATTAATTTTATCTCCAAACAAGTCTATTTTCACAAAATTCATTACTACAATTTTTTTGATTTTCTAACACAATTTCATGGCAATTAGGACATTCATATTGTCTATTTTTATTTAATTGTGGACAACAATATTTTGTTTCACAATCATATACAAGCTGTTCGGATTCCTTCTCTGTTAATCCGCTTTTTAGCAAGTGGTCAATCCACTCATCATGGCTACGATTAAGGCTTATAGCAAAAGTTGCTTCTTCCATAGTTAACATGTTGCACTCCTCGGCTTGTTTATAATCAAAAATGCCATATTGAATCTTTCGCCATTCTTCATAAGATTCTTTGTTCATAAATTTCGTTACAAAAGCATCCACTACAGAAGAAAAGCAAGCCCATTTTTTATTATATTCTACATTATATCTTGGCATATATCCTCCCTAGTCCGCATAATAAAAAGTCGCTAGTAGTCACTAGATACGACGGTTCAGCAAGATATATTTTAGGACCCTCACCTCCGTCCGGCTTTCAACAGGTCACGTTGTCAGCTCCTCCCCGTAAATCCGGCTCGACTTTTTAGCATAATAAAATGTCTATCCATGATAGACCGTCATAAATAATCCATCTGCTCTATGTCTTCCTTTTTGATATTATCCCATGTTTCTTCGCTGAATCCCTGCATAACTTTAGAATCTGACGAGCAAGGACAATATGCACCATGTTCAACACATACTGACCAATAACCACAACCATTTTCTAACAAATCTCTATCATATCGCTCTTTTTTGGTCATCATATCATCATTTCCCTTTCTTCTTTTTCTTCCTGCTCTTCCCTGCTGCTGAATATGCAATAGCTACGGCTTGAGAAGGCTTCTTTCCAGACTTGATTTCGATTGCAATGTTTTTTTGTATTGTCTTTTTGCTTGAACCTTTTTTGAGTGGCATATCATTCACCCACAATCCGGATATCTTCACCAAGCTGCTCACTCAATATGGATTCGGCTAATTCTTTACTGATTTCCCTTAGTTCGGAACGCTTCCATATTTTTTTATATATCAATGCTTTTTCTATGTCTTTACCAGACATGTCAATTCCGGTATCGCAATAATTATATTTGTAGATTGCTTTTATTTTATCAAAATGGATGCCATTCTCTTTTAATGCATTTTCGAAATTAATAGCAGACACTCGGTCATTCGATAAGGATACGCTAGTAATTATATAAAAATTATCATCTTCTTTTAATTTAACTGCCATTCCGGTTCTTAAATCCGGCATTTCATTATTCATAGTTTCCTCCATAACTTTTTTAATTTCATCAAAGTCTTTTTTAAAATCAATCGCTACTTTACCCAAGAAATAATTAAACGAATCTAACAAATCAACTGCAGATATCTTGGATACGCCCTTACAATTGTTGCATGTCTCCGTTCCGTTATTAGTTGTCCATTCTCCGCATATATTGCATCTTACACACATAATTATACCTCCCTCAATTATTTATTTTAAGATTCATCCCTTTTATGCCATCCGTATTTCCTAGCGGATAATCTTTTAAATTATTGCATTTACCGATTCTCTTTACCTTGCATGGAAGCTCAACTTCATACAAAGCCATTTCACCGATTTCCTCTTCCTTGGTCAAGTACATTGTTAGTGTTGCATTTTTGTCAAGCATATCATTTCTTAAATCTTTTTCTATCAAATCCCTATTTTCTTCTAGCCATTCTTTATAAGTTCTATTAAATGCGGCTTGTTTTGCCTGATATGGAATCTCGATAACGTATTTAGACATTTATTAGTCCTCCCTTTTCTCCTTATTTTTGAATTATTATTCACAATTATTCATTTAATTTTGTCTTAAGCCGATATATTTTATACCAAATGAATATTTACGTGTGGTTATGCATATTTATTCTATATTTGCTCTCGCATTCCATTTCATTATGGCAAGTTCCTTGTCATAATATGTTTTTGTCAAAACACCGCAATCATGGCAAAATATACGGTATTTATTATCTTCCCTAAAATTATTCTCCGCAGCGGACAATATCGCTTCACTACCACAGAACGGACACGCTTTTAATTCATCATTCATTATTGTCACCTCTATAATTCTTGCATTTCGGACAAACATCCTGACATTCTTTTGTGCAAACAGGATTGTTCATTGGGTCGCATTCCTCGCATGGGGAACGTAATTCCATGCTTTTTAACGGACAATTTTCCGGTATGACTTCCGGCACTCTGGATAGTCCGCTTGAATATCCATATTCGCGTTCATCTTTTTTCTTTCCAAACGCACCCTTTGAACAAATATGAACAAAACTTCCATCCCGCCCATCATTGCCAAACGTTCTCCCATTTGTTAGAAAAGGACATTCATTACAGTTAGTTATTTCAAATTCCAATAATACTTTCATTGTTTCCCTCCGTTCTTAACACTTCCTTAAATTAAATCCCTTGTTTTATGAGCTTTTCGGCTTGTTTTGTCGCTAGCTTGTCGCTAATAAGATTATTTTTAATGGTTTTCCTTAAGCATGTCATAAAATTTTATCACGTCTCCGCTCAATCTTTCACGGGTTTCCAGCTTGCCTCCCTTGATTTATCAAACCGCACGAACTCGTTGTGTAATGCGCTTTTCCATTAGTTTGTACACATTCTCATTTTTATGTTTATTGCTGTGACATATGGCGCATAGTGTTTGCAAATTTTCGGGGTTATTATTTCCCCCGTTTTCCCTATGTACGATGTGGTGTATATTTAAATCGTTTTTTGCACCACATTCTACACACATGTAATTATCTCTTTTAAGAATATCGTCTCTAATGATTTTATATTCTCGCTTATATTTATTTCTCTTTTTCCTTTCTTTTTGTCTTTTAACTTTTGAATTAATCAATTCTATTTCTTTTTTTGATGGCGATTTTTCTTTTGTTTCTTTTTGCTTTTTGTCCATTTCTGATTGTTTATGTTTTTCGAAAAACCATTCTGAATTACAATAGTATGAACAAAAATCATTTGATAAATCTGACTTTTCCTCAAACATTTTTCCACAAGCTCGGCATTTAACAATTCTATAAAACTCCAAATTTCCATTTTCCAAATATCTAAACATGATAAATAATAACCTCCTACCCTAAAATTGCACGAAAAAGAGAGGCGGGTTGAACCTCTCTAACAGCTTGCAAACTGTTCGCACATATATAAAAAGCCTTTCAGCCAATTATCATTATCATAATGCACAATTTATCTTTTCCCTAGCTGGTCAAACAGGCTCGGTCTCGCTGCCGCCTTGTCCAGCTTCCTGATGATGCTTGCTGCGGAATCAGGTGAGTCATCATGTTCCGCATCTTCTGTATAGTCTAGGATTTCATTTATGTATTCGGGGTCTGTATCCTCTAGGAATATGATGTTCTTCCAATGCTTGCGCAAATATGTGGATATCTTTAGGTATTTATTCATGCTTTCGTGATAGCCTACCGCTTTCTCTTTCCTGTTCCTGATCTCCTTTGCTAAATATCCCTTGTCCGCATTGTCCTCAACATGGACGCTTCCGCATTTATAATGCTCCTTAATGGCCAGGAAGCTGTCCAGGCACTTGTCTATATGCATCTTTCTGAGCTTGCCAAGCATATATATTTTATCGCCGTCTCTCTTGGCCAGCGTGAATGCGCTGCCATCCTCGCCGCCGTACGCAGCGTCTATATGGGCTATCCCATTATGCAATAGGCTTTCATCATCCGTGAACACAGGATTGCTTTCAAACAATGCGTTTTCGCTTGCTATATGCTCTAATCCGTAATTTGCGGCGAAAAGGCTTGGCGTCAGGTCACCCCTTTTTTCCTCAATCTCCTCTTTCGTCATCAGCCCGGCGGTATAGCAGTCATATCTTTGGATGTTTGGCATCAGAGTTGAGATCACATCATCCTTATGCCACGGGGTGGCGGTATTCGTTATCTTGCCGCCCCTGTTCTTGACGTTCTGGAGCTCATAATATATCTGTTTCGTATGCTCCCTCTCAGCCTTGGATATGCGGTCTTTCAGGTTGCATATATCGTCTGTCCTTATCCGGTCAAAGTGCTTTCCGGTTATACTTGTTCCCATGCCAATTCCCAACAATTGAGCCGTTCCGCTGACTCTGTTCACGAGATTTGTTTTTATTTCGCTCGAATTGGATTTTAAGACCTGCAGGGGCTTACCGTAAATTTTGCTCGTGATGAACTGCATTGCTTCGCTTGACAATATTTTTTTCGTCTGGGCTATGACCTCCATGACGTCCGTGTCTGTCTTGCGCATGAACAAGGTCGTCAGGTTGGGGAACAGCGCAATATCTATGCTCATGGCCAAAGAAACGCAGGTCGTCTTGTATGAACCCCTATGAGCCAATAAAGTCTCATCATCATCATTTTGCACAAGGCTCTTTATCCATTCATTATGTAGTTCGGTTAAATCCTTGAAGCCAACCCAATGCCCTAGCTTGATCGGCTCATTTAACAATAAATCTATATATCTTTTCTGCTCCTGGTCTATTTAGATCACCGTCTTTTCCCAATCATCGAAATTCCTTTCAAAAGAAATGATATCATCAAAAAAGTCTTTGTAGAAACGAGCCAAATCGGAATTGACAGTGATCGTGGTGTTCTCCGTCCTTGGGTTCGTGTTGATGTTGGCTGAGCTTTCAATAACAAAATCAAATTTGTCTCCAAATCCAGCTAATATCTTAGAATGGTTTCTGAATATGGCTGCCCTACCGCCGTATTCATCCATCACCCTGCACAGCTGCGCCCATTCATTGTAGTAAGTTCCCTTGAATATCTCGCCTACATAGCAATCCAGCTTCTTTATGCGCCCTATCTTTAGATACCTCTCGATCTCCTCGATGTCCTGTAAAGCCATGCACCAAGTCGACAATATGCAGTATTTAAGCTTTTGCTGCCTTAGCACGAGCTTAAGGAACGACAGGCTATCAATATCCCCGCCGGAAATGACGTGGTATGCGCATCCCTCCTCAAAATCCCAATCGACCATATTCTCAAGCTCCGTCTCACTCTTGAAGCGTCTGAAAAACTGCGCTTCCCGTGTCTTATGCGCCCTTGTCCTTACTTTAGCGGTGCTCCTTTTTGGCTCCGCATCGACCTCAGGCTTAGGTTTATCCCCAAATATGCCATCAAGTTCAAACTCAAGGTTCATTCCTCTCACCCTTCACATAGTTTTCTATCTCACTTACGATCATGCTTGTATTTTTAGATATCTCAATCTCCTGAACATCCCTTTGGTCTAGATATTGCTTGCCTAGCCATATCCCCATCGTGGCGTTTGTTTCTGCTAGCCTGAACTGGCTCCTTCGTAATGAGATCTTGCCTTTTGACCGTTTTTGCTTGAAAACGTCCTTGAATTTCATTCCATATTCTTGCTCACTCCATTTTTCGATTATGTCTTCAGAGCAATGAAACCAATCGGATATTTCTATAAGCGTGCACTGCATTGCGCATAGCTGCTCAAACTCATTTTTGTCTATCTCTATTTTTGGCCTGCCTGCCTTGGTTTTTGATTTTAAACTTATTCCGTATGTCTCCTCATGCCACCGCTTTAACGCCGGATGCCCAACTCCTAAGCATTTGGCAATATTTATTATGGATAATCCTGCATCCCTTAGCTTCTCGAATTCCTTTTTGCTTATTTCTTTTTTTGGTCTTCCCCTTGCCATGCCTTCACCTACTTCCACATCTTTTCAACTTTTGCATATGTCTTTAAATATCTTGTTGGCAGAGTCTCCTTTGTAAATTCCCCAAACAGCTTTTTTACATAGAAATATTTTTCCAGGGTCGCCTGCTTGACTGGGGAGCTTGCCGTTTTGAATTTTTTTGATCTTGTGATTCTTTCAAAATTGTCTGAATCATCCTCTGTTCCCCTCCACACTATGGCCGATTGTATTACCGTGGAAAGGCCTTCTGTCGCCATGCTCTCCACTGCCCACATGGCGTTGCCCTGATAAAACACGCCCCCCTTTAATCCCTTTCCAAGCTCATTCCCTATCAACCCACGGTAATTGACGTAGCTCATTTTTTCACATGCCATTGGCGTTGCCGGCATGGCCCTGAATGGGGTGGATTGCAACAGTATTGCTGTCTGCTTGTCCTGATGCTTGAAGCTTGAATCCGCTCTTTTGATGTCCTCTAAAAATTCCATCCTGTCTTCTTTTTCCTCTGTCGGGTATCCGATCACGTTATAGAATTTGACTTGGTGCGGCTTCTCGCATTTGGCCAGCTTTATTAAAAAGTCTATAAGAATATCCCTAGTTATTTTTTTATTCACCATGAACCTTAAGCGTTCGCTTAATCCATCAATTGCGGTCGTCCGTAGCTTATTCAAGTCGACTTCTATTCCATTGGCCATGTCCAGCATTGCCCTTTCCCTATCTCTTCCGCCGTTCCATAAGCCGCTGTATTCAAATGCCTTGTCTTGCGCACATATTCTATGCCACGTGTATCCACAGAAAAGGCACTTATGGTTACATCCTATTATGTCCTCCCTATATTCCTGCCCATTTTCGAGCCTTATCGGATGCGGGTATATTTCGCTGACTTGATTGATCATATATTTCTTGTCAACCGAAAACGTCTTGCTGTTAATGACCGAAGGATGCTCGAATTCGCCGTATTTGTCCAACCCCTTTATAAGCTCGTCATTTATGCCCTCTCCCCTTCCAAGAATAAAATAGTCTATGTAAGGCAGGAATGGCCTAACGTTCAGAACCCCTGTTCCGCCAGCCACGACTTTATAATTTCCTTTCTGCCATGCAGTGCGCTCAGCGACAAAATCGTAAAAGTCATAATCGCTGGTGATCGATACCAGCACAACATCATATTCATGCACCGTTGCGCTTCCGGCGTACTCCACTTCGTAGCCCGCCCTCTTTATTATGTCTATCGCAACGCTCAGTCCGGCAAATAGCCTAACGTTAAAGTTTTCATTTTTGTATGCCTTTTTGGCAAATTTACTTTGTACGTAAGCGCATATCTTCACTGCTCCACCTCGAATTGAAAGCCGCACTTTGGGCAATTGTATATTTTGCAGTCAGGTTTATTTTCTGTGGAATTATCCAGATCTAATCCCTCCACCGGTGAACCAATATTTAAAATAAACCCGAATTCTGACATATCGATGTTTAACAAATCATCAAGCTCATCAATTAGGAGATCAATATCCCATTCGGATTCGTTGGTTTTATTATCGGCTAATCTTAAAGCCTTGACTTGTTCTTCTGTCAGATCATCCGCTATGACGCATGGAACGGTTTTAGATTTTAATTTTTTAAGGGCTTCCCACCGGCAATGGCCTATGATTATGTTGTCTTCATTGTCTATGACCAGCGGTTGCCTGAACCCGAATTTTTTAATGCTATTCGCTACATAGTCAATCTGTTCTTTGGTATGCTTCTTGGCATTTTTTGAATATGGCTTCAATTCGTTGATATTTTTATTTATGATCTCCATTGCATCACCTCACTAATATGGCTGCCAACATTTAACCGCCTTGGCAGCTAGGCTTACCCATAGGGATTTTAGTTGATTTGTTTATTGCCGACCACAGGGGCAAAGGAATTCTAAGCGTTTGCCTACTCCTATTCAGGAACCCAGCCTTATCCATCGTCAGCCGGCAATAAAAATATCCCAGCGATTGCCTGTATGCATATATAAAAGGCTATATCACGGGGATATGTACATAAATCATCAAATTGCTAGACAGCCGCCGAGCCATGACACTCGACAGCCGTATATATTACACAAGGGAGGGAAAAGAGGGTGATAAATGGTTTTGCCCACTTATCTACTTACTACATAACCACATTTTTTTTGATTTGTCGTCTCATGATTTTATCATTTTCTCTTTTCTCTTTTCAATAATGGTAGAATTGATAAAATTTAATAACGTCGTAATATCTTTATTTATTAAATTATCTGGTATTCTAACAATTTCCCATTCTTCACCTAATTCCTCAATTATAGCCATATCCCTCTTCTTATCCTCTTCTGCACGCTTTCCGGCGTGAAATATTGAACCATCTACCTCAATTATCACCTTCTGTTCTTGAAGCATAAAATCCACACGGTATGCCCTGCCACATTTGACTTGATGCATTGGATTTAATCCATTTTTTATAAGCTCTATCCCGACCATTATTTCTTCTGTGCTATCAAACCAACCATCATTATGTAACGCTTCTTCAACACATGCTATGGCATAATCATAAGAATTTATGCTTCCAACTTTAAGTATTCTTCTTACTGCTTCTTTAAATTTACGTTCTTTTGTTTTTGAATTTTTTATAACACGCTTTTTTGATTTATCCATGCGTTTTAATATTTCTTTAGTCTCCCTACATTCCTTGCAAAAGTAGTGTTCGTTTCTGTCATAAGAAGCTTTCTTTACCTCTTTTCCGCATATGGAACAAGGAGGGAAATATTCTGGGATAGCATAGTCTCTTTTATTATCACTAATTCTTATTCCATCTTCAATAGCTTCTGGATAACTCATGCTTTAATCACTCTCCTTAAAGATCTATGCCGCCATACATGCACAAAGTCAGGCTATATAACGCTTTATCTTTTATCCTATATATGTGTGCCTTTTCATAATCCAGCTCTTCGCACAGGCATTCTATCGGTTTTTTAATTGGGTTTATGTAAAGCCTGTCCAGAATTTTATATTGAGCATCATCAAGCATGGCTAACCCGTTGTCCAACATGCGCACTCGCAATTCCGTGCTCCTTATCTGATTGTTAAGCCTGCCCTGTTCGGATATTATATTAACCCATTTTTCTTCCTGCCTGTTTATGTCGCTGTTTTGCACCGGCTCGCTGTCCGACATTCCCCCTAGAGACGTCTTTTCACACTCCAGTGCTTCAAGCTTAAGCTTCATGCTGTCAAGGCTCTGCTTGCGCTTATTATGCCCTCTCAAGTCTTCAATTACCATATCTTTATAATCCAATATTTAGACCTCCATTCTTTTATCTGTCTGCCGAGTTTATTAATCATTTAATTTATTTATAATCTTCCCGCAAAATATATTTGTCACTCAGCACTTTTTGTATCTTGAATTTCGTCAAACAAATACCAATGATCGCCATTTTCAAACATATTATATGCAATGCTTTCGCCCGCTTCATCATCATAATCAAAATTTGCCCAAGTATTATCATTCACGCTCGTCTGATTCCAAGCAACAGCAATACAATTTTCATCATCAGCCATTATCTTCAAGATTTCCGCTTGTTCTTTTAGGCTTGTTTCTCCTTCAAAATTTTTAAAGGCTTTTATGAGTTCTGAAAATTTTTCTTTTTTGACGATAACCTTATCGTACGTAGTTCCTAAAACAATGCGGTCTATATCGCTTATGTTGTCACTATTAAATAAATCCCAAACTTCTTTTATGGTATTTGCGTCCGTCTGGTAATAAGCTGATAAGTATCTTTTTCCCAATATATTCCATATAGCCATAGCTCCTCGCCAAGAATTTCTTACACTTGCTTGAAGATAAGCGTTTCCTTTTTTATCGAAACCACATATTTCTGTATAACTCATTATTCAATATCCTCCTTTATTGTTGTGTTATTTACATAATATCCGCACTATTTTGTTATTGAGCTTTGCCATGCATTTTCCACAAATCATTACTGTGTTAAACCCTATTGCGTCTGTCGAAAACCTAAGGTCATAAATTTGTTTCACATCTTCCAGCGTTCCACAGCTATTGCACACCCCATTGTGTTTTGTCTTTCTGATTTCAATCATAGTCAATCTCCAATATTTCTCCCCAGCCGCAATAGAAATCTGGTTCAGGGGATGTATTTGTCCTCACGCATATCAGGCCATTTTTCTTGCATTCGCTTCTGATCACGAAATATGATTCGCAATCTTTACACCGCACCACCTTGCCTAGCTCTTCCGGCATCCCTATATCTTCATATCTTGCTAGCTCATCAATAATCAAGGCATAAGTGCAGTTTTGTCTACTGCAATCATCAGTGCTTTGAAATTCACAATAGTGGCATGGGCTTCGCATTTCATAACGTTTTGTGCACGTTGCAACTCCATTAATTCGTTCTGTTAATCTGCTCATTATCATTCTCCTTTAAGTACTTATTCATACTCCCACAGTCGCAAGGTTTGTTACAGTCGCATATTCCTCCACACAGTAACAATTCCTCCGGAACTGGAACCCCAATAACATGTTCGGATACATAATATTGGCATCCACAGCAAGGGCTATCTTTATCTAACAAAAATCTTGGCTCCTTATTCTTGATTGATTTGTCCATGTTTTACCCTCCAAGCAATGATTTATAAAGCATTTCTCTTTCTTGGTTCAGCGATTCCCTTTCTTGGTAGCACTCTTCTTGCGTCAAGGAACCCATTTTGTAGGCATTTCTTATTATGCGTATATCCTCTGTAATTTGGTCAAATCTTTTCCAGTCTTTTTCTGCCTGCGATTTTTTATTACTTAACTCATTTTTCCATTTTTCCCATAAATCTGTTTTGAATGTTTTCCATTCGACATCGGGGAGCGTGACGGTAAGGTTATCTCTGCATTTATCATCAATATTTAACGGTGGTTTTATGGTATTGATGAAATAAATCTCATATAAGTTCATATCCGCTTCCGTAGAAAATTCTGCATATTCTATTTTCGAGACATGGTCTATGTCAATCGTCCGGTGCATTGGCTTGCTGCTAAGATGCCCTCTGATGCGTGTCTGTAGTGGCTGCTTTGTCCGACCTACATATACAACAATATCATCGTAAAATATTTTGTATAAAATGAATCCTTGTATTTTCAAGCATCATCATCCTTTCTTATATATTTTCCTTTCCAGGTACATTTTCTTTTCACTCAACAGACTTGTAAATCTGTTTTTGATTTGACTTTCAAAATCTTCTTTGATTTTTAACAGACATGGCAAATTCATGTTTTATTCTCCTTTTTTCAAAATTTATTTATGTAAAAATTAATCATTTTTACAAATTCATGACATATATATTTTTTATTCATCATTACAATAATACCACCCCTTTCCACACGACTTTAGCATCCCTGCCGGCATGTAGCCGCCACATTTCACCGTCAAAGCTAGGAATCAAACCCATGTTCCATAAATCTATGGCTGCTTGGAACGGGTTGCCTTCAAAATCAAAGTCACAGTGCTTCCATTCATTTTTTTCTAAGTTGAAAAATGAGGAGATGTAAGAATATACAAAATCATTCACAGAATCCCATATAGATCTGTATGCAGAACTCCCTACAGAATCCCATACAGAATCCCCTACAGAATCCCATACAGAAGTCACTACAGAACCCCATATAAAACCCCTTACAGAATTACATGCAGAACCCCCTACAGAACCTATTATAGAATCCCTTACATAATCCCTTACAGAATTAATTATGCAGATCCTTGCAACACTCCATCTCTTTAACAACCTAATATGCTCCTCTGTGACCTCGCCATCAAACCTAATGTCGGTGAGTGGGTTGACGATAGGCTTTATGACTAGTTTAGGGCAAATCTCCTTGAAGTCTAGCACCCTGACCTGCCTTTCGACCTCATCGGAGTCATCCCAGCCATTGATCTGGTCTACCGTGAATTTTCCGGTCAATGGGTTGAACTCATATTTATTCCTGCCATCCGCCCTGACGACATTGAACCCAAAATAATCGTTAATGCTCGTGTGGCTGTCGGGGTTGTAGTCCAGCTCCCCAGAGATGCACTTTTTCCTTAACTCCCAATCAAAATATTTGATGTTTCCCTTCCCATCTGATGTCAAGCTGAAAAAGTCGCACATATTTATTTCCTCCTTCTACCTATTCCGCATTGTGAGTTCGGCAAGCACTAAAGCTATGCCAAAAAGCACTTCGTTTACGTTGCTATAATTGTCTAAAATTATAAAAACTAAATAATATAATAATCCAATTGCTATCTGTATTAAAAATTTTTTCATATCTCATTCTCACTTTATTGTTTTTTTTGTATATGTTAATAAAGTCTTTGTGAAATCCATTGCTGCATGTGATATAAAACGTTCACATGTATCAAACAGGTCAACCGTCTCATGTTTTACCTTGCATCTGATAATATATCTTTCTCCTATATCTCGTGCATGTTTACAAAATCTACATTCATTTGCGTTCATTTAATCTGCTCCCTTCTCGATCATCTATTTCATCCTCGAAATACATACGTTCACAAGTTTTATTAGCATATCGCTCTATGCAATCAGCATCAATACAGATCTCATTATACTCACAATCAAAGCAGCATAAATATCCTTGTTTGTGGCTAGAATGGCATTGTAATCCATTACATTTCCTCATTTTGAATCCCCCTTTGGCAATTTCGGCTTATATGGTTTTGATAGCGGCATCCATGCAATCACTTCATAGGTTTCGCTTAAATCACCCCATTCGCCATCTATTGTGCAATCACATGCGACATATATTTCATCATGTTCACGATCCCATACTGTTACATTCACTGGTTCAGAGGATTTATATCTATCGCAATCAACAACCGCAAGCGTATCACTATCGAATATATCTCGTGTTTCTTCATGCTCATCCGGTAATCCCTCTGATACTGGCGTCCAACTGTTTGTGTCATTTACATGATTTACTTTATCGTTTTTAACCTTTCTTGCACAATTAGGGCAATACTTAAAATCATGTCCATATCCTTCGGTATCGTAAATACAACCGCATTTACTGCATTTACTGCATTTAACCTCCCACTGATTAATCTTAATAAATTCACAATGGTCAAGTTTTCTTACTGACTTGGTTAAAATCGCTAATGCAATGTTTGTTGCGGGATCAAGATCATTAAGAGAAAAGCAATCATATCCCTTTTTTTCACAGTCTTCTTCCATGTGTTTTGTGCAATTTAAAACAACATATTCTAGTGCCTTACAATTCCTATATGCTTTTAATATCTCAATTGCTCTTTGCCTAGTCATTTTTATTTTCCTCCTAAATTACATCAATTTTCGCAAATCATCTTTTATATAATAATTTCGGTTGTATTCCTTGCATAGTTTTTCGCATTCTCGCCCGAATGCGCCCCAATCAATTTCTGACGTAACATAATTGAGTTTGCCTATTTTATAAGCATCTATATATCCGCCATGAAGCTTTATAGAATTATAGACTTCCTCGACAAAATATACTGGCTCTAAACTTACCCATGTTTTTACGCCCAAAGCATGAGCATTTGACAAAGATTTAATGCGCTCCGTAAATGGTGCCGCTTTTGGTTCGTTATCTTGTAGCCATTCCCCACGCCCTGTGATTGTAGTTCCGAACCAATCTCCATTATCAAGCAAATCAAAATCACGTAAAGTGCGGTTCCCTCCTTTTGTGAGAATCCGAACATGGTTCCCGCTATTTTTGATAATTTCAATGACTTCACGGGTGACGCTTGTGTCAATTTCGGCAGGATATGGGTCGCACGTAAAGCATAGTTGTATCTCACGGTCTTTTATATCTTCCGCTACTAATTGCTTCTTTAATGCATCTACAATATCTTTGCGTGGCTCCACAACGGCAAATTGCTCCTTGGTCTTACGCAATACCTTTGGCGCATAGCAATATGTACAGCCATGATTGCATCCGGTATAAATATTAATCGCTAAATCACAATATTCTTTTGCTTTCCCTCTGGGTTCATATATTGGCTTCATTTTAATTTTTCCTCCTTGTCATTTTGGTAATAACGTTAACGATCATTCATGGATTGTAATCGCTTTAAGTTGCTGTATTTTCTGCCTTTCTTGCAGTGGTGGCAAGAGCCATGATTTCGGCATGTTCTGTCGACTGCTTTTGCCCTTTTATATCGCTTCCGCTTTTCCTTGCCATGCGCTATCTCTTTATCAAGACTCATTATTATTTCCTTTCCTAATTTATGTAGTCGGCCAAACTCATTTGTTTATCGTAATTCATCCATAGCACTTCTGTTCTTTTTAACCCCATCTCTGCTGTAGTGTTTTTATACGCCTTTCCCCACTCCTTTAAATAGTCATTGTACATATCATTGTCGTATCCGGAAATCAACACTTTTCCGGGATGATTAAATATTATTTCCAAAAGCTCAAAATGATCATCATCTTTCATTTCATGCTTATATAAATTGTTTTTCCTAGTGCCTAATAGATATGGTGGGTCAACATACATGAATACATCTTGCGTATAGTATCTTTTTATCAATTCTACGGCCGGCAGATTCTCGATCTGCACGCCTTGAAGCCTTTCATTTGCCATTTTTAAGGTATCTGGCAATGTCGCCCATCTCCTAGCCGGATTTGGTGATACCGATTGTTGCCCCGATTTAAACCCATTGTGATAAAGATTAGCACATCCAAATCCTTGCCAACACCGCACGCAGAATTTTCTCGCCCTCTCTACGGCTGAATCAGATTCCGTGTAAGAATTATCGTATTCATCCCGACTATATGGCGTCAACTCTATTAATTTAATTAATTCATCCGGTGAATCCCTCAATACTTTAAAATAATTAGTAATTTCGCCATGTAAATCATTCACCGTCTCTATGTGGCTTCTGTTTTTGTTGAATAGCACTGCTCCACTTCCAAAAAATGGCTCTAAATACACTTTATGATCGGGAATATATCCACAAATCCAATTAGCTAATCTGTTTTTTGCGCCTGGATAACTTAATACTGCTTTGATTTTTATTACCCCCTTCCTACTAATTTATGTAGTTTTCGATGCTCATTTGTTCAGGGTATTGTCTTCTTGTTTCACTATCTCCATTTTTGCTGTGTCAAGTATTCCATTTTCATCAACACATGGGAATAAATCATATCCTCGCCAGCAGAAGACAATGTCTTCAATGGCAACTTTCGCATATTCATCGTCAAAATCGGGATGGGATTTAACCGTTCTTGTCACTCTTTTAAAGCGTACGTCAAATTCCCTTACCTCCCCATTGTCTAGCTCAATCCTTGTCTTATCGCCAACATTGATAGGCGTTCCATTTTTATCAATATATCCCATTATTATAATTTCCTCCTTATCTTTCTATCCCTAAGTCAAATATCGTCATTTGCGATCTTTCCGCCTGCAGGCGGTTGTTCCCGAGCTTGTAATAGTGCTCGTCAATCTCGAATCCCACATAATCAAATCCCAGGCGGTGGCAAGCTATCAAGCTTGATGCGCTGCCGACGTGGGTGTCGAGTATCTTGTCGCCCGGCTTCGCATAATTTGTCAGGAGCCACTCGTAGAGGGGTATGGGCTTTTGGTTTGGGTGTATGCGGCACTCCTTGTTTTTCATGTCTCCCTGGAGCATCCCATTCCAGCGGAACCGGAACATCCTCACCGCCGTGCTGAAGCTCGTCCATGCCAGCTCGCAGTCCGCAAAGTCGCTAGCGCCGTTATCTTTATCCCACACTATCCAGCATGGGCTGTCGACGGGGTTACGGCTTATGTAGTGGTTTGCTCCCCACATGATCTGATTTTTGGATACCCTCGCAAGCTCCTTAAAGTATTCCGGATCCGGCGGGCTGTCATCGTTGCCGTGGTAGTCTATGTAGTTTTTCGCTCTCGCCAGCTTGCTCCGGGTTCCGTTTTTGCTGCCGCTCTCGCCGATCCCGTATTGCGGGTCCGCTATCGCCAGCTCGAAATAGCCATCCGGAAATTGCGACATCCCTTCCATGCAGTCCATATTGTAATAATTGTTAAGCTTCAGCATTTTCCCTCCTTAATCAAACGGCAGACTATGCGCATCTGAATAATGCATTTTGTTGATATGATCAATCATTTCATTTTTTGCTTTTCCCTTGATATGATTAATCATATTTTGATCAACATAAGTAATGACTTTTTTAAGCGGCAAGTATCCGCCCTGCTTCATGGCGACATCTTTAGCTCCATCACCTTCAATTATGCCCGTGGTTGCTATCGCTATCATTTCTCCGTGCATTGTGTCCACTTGCAAAAGATCGCCTTTTGATATATACATACCTTCCCCGACCTCAAAAACATATTCCTTAATGCTATCTTCATGTTTTGCGAATATGATTCTCACTGCTGCACCTCCCTCAATTTCTTGAATATGCCCACTGTCTTATCCCATTCGTCAAGCAGCTCTTTTGGGAATCCGTCATGAGCCTTACGCTCTCGTGGCTCATATGTGCCATTGCTTATCTTTTGTATAGTCGTTAATGATATGCCTGTTCTTTTGTGTATCTCTATCCTCGTGAAGCCATCTTTTAATAAATCCATTATTATCGCTATTTTCTCTTGTTTAATTATTTTCATGAAGTCAATCCTTTTCCTCTCCTATCTTGGCATCTGGATTTTGTTTGATTAATACCATTTGATTTGATGCTAGATATTTGTTTTTTTCGTCAATCACGAATTTTGGTAGTTGAAATTGATTTTTAGCTTCTTTTACCATCCCTTGATATGCGGATTTAAAATGTGCCCGATCAGCGACCTCATTATCAGTTATGCATAATTTCCTGAATCCGAATCTTTTGACAACTTGTCTAGTAAGGTCATCCAAGCTTGCAAGGGCTTCCTCCTCACGGTATTGACCATAAAATCTTATAGCTTTCATGACCTCTCCCCATGCCCCATCCCAGTCATGCAAGACCTGCATCCTGTTGGCGCATTGCTCCCGTATCTCGGATATTGCAGGAGCATATTTGTTAGTGCTGATATGCTCAAGCACGGCATTTTGAACAAGGCTATAATCTAAGTCCTCCAGCATTCTGAACCATAAATCCATTGCCGTTTTGCCGTTTAGCACGTTCGCATTAGGGTAAGCTTCTTTTATTGCCACGGCTATATTAGTGAATTCCTGCTTATTCATTAGCCCACCTCTCTAAGCTGTCAGCATATTCTTGTGTCGTCAGTTTTGCCTTATTGGCATTATTTAAGGGAAATATGCCTTTCCATCCATTAATGATCGATTGCTCTAAGATCTCGATCTTGATATCATTGTCGCTTGCCATGTCATCAAGCTTCTTGATTGCTAAATCAACAGCGTGTGATGTCATGGGTGACTTCATTTGTTTCCTAGCTTCCACATACGAAGCAAACGCAGCGTTTAGTTTTTCATCGGATGGGTAATAAATCACTGATTCTTTTTTTACTTTACTTTCCTTTACTTTACTTTCTTTTACTTTACTTTCCTTTATGCCTTTATTCTCGGAATTATCGCTATTATTCCTAGAATTATCATCATTATTCTCGGAATTATCGTAATAATGCATTACTTTAATAAAAGGTTCCGTTTCTTCGCTTTCCAAAAGCCAAAACCTATCAATTATTATTGGGTTCTTTTTCGCCCTCGTTTTGACGGCTAACTGGAACCTTTTCTGTATTCCGGCAGAAGTAAGAACCTTGTCCGACTGGAAAAGTTTATTATCAAACAGTGACCGTTCTAGCAAGAAGTTCATTACTTGCTTCACCAAATTACTCTCCAGATTCAATTCATCTGAAATAATGTATTCATAATCATTATCAATCTTTAAATAATAGCCGTTATCATATATTTCACAAAGGAGATATATGTATAAGATAATTCCGTTTATTCCATATCGGGATTTCAATATCTTTATCTTTTTATCAGAAAAGAATTTGACATCGAAGGAAAAGTAATCAAGTCCTTTTTTCCTCACTGCTCCCAATCTATCACCTGCTTTGCTATATATTTGTCTTTGGTATGCCAGCTTCGTATTCCTTGTAAATCTCCATGAAGTCATCCAGATCAAGCGTGACCACCCATCTACAATCATTTTTGCGCCACATAACGACTGGAATTAGACCTTCTTTGGCATCATTTTTTGATTGATCTAGGGCATCATACAGATTGAGCTTCTCCTTGCGCTTGCATTCTATATGTATGTTTGGAAGACCTATGACATCCGCATCGCCGCTTAGCCCTGAATACTGCTGCCCTCGCCGGCAAGCATACCCATATTCCCTTAACTTCCTCGCAAGCTCACGTTCCCCTGCTGCGCCTTTCTGTCTGCTATTTAACATGCCGGTTTTCTCCATTCTTGCCAATTGATTCCAAAATTTTTGAGCGTCCTTCTTGCAGAGCGTAAAGCCCATCCGATGCTCTTGAGCCTGCTCTCCTCTTGTCTGACGAATCTTATGAGGAGCTTTCTGTCATGGGCGTCATTCATGTCAGGTATCGCATAACCCTGACCATCCTGCAAGTTTAAGATGGGTATCTTCCTTCTAGCTTTGTGTATCTCTTGCCTGACTTTCCGGTCTGACATGCCTGTCATCTGCACTAGATATTTCCTTTTAATAGCGTTTTTAGAGCCTGTAGGGATATAATCCAAAATATCCATTTTTCTCCTTTCCGGAATATGGTGAGAGACCAATCAGCACCATATTCCTTGTGACTGTGATATAACATTGCAACAGATATTTATATGTTAAGATTTACTGGTTACCATTTTGAATAATACAAGTCGTCTTCATTCCATTCCGGATATAAGCTGATCAAGTATTCTTTAAATAATCCCATCATTTCGCCCCTCCGTCCTTGATGTCCGTTGTCCAGCATATTGTGGTGGTAACGGCATCCTATCGCCGCATTTTCAGCTATCCCAATCCCCCCTCTGGACTTAGGGATGTAGTGCATAGCATCAAGCATGTATTGGCATTCAGTCGGCAAATGATATGCCATTTTGCAAAATATACAGCCACCATCACGTTTTAATAAGATTTTTTTTGTTTTCGATGATATGCTACAAATTTTTGATCTTTTGCTTTTCGTATCTCTCACCCCACAATGCTTTCATATGCTCTATTTCGTCTGGTGTTGCCGTTTCAATATCCAATTCTTTGCATTTGCTTACCACTCCGTCTATCAGGATGCTCATTTCTTTCGTATCGTAATTTGAGGATCCTATATAGCAGATCAGCGTAACAAGTGTCTTATTGTTAGTCTGCTTGCGGTCTACCTCTTCGACCAGTTTCCATTCCTTCTTGAACCTGTCAACTGCCGCTTCGACCATGCCGGCGACCGTATACTGCCCGTAATCCTTAAGCATCATCAGGTAGATGTCATCTTTAGTATATTTGTTAACATCTAAATCCTGATTGAGCTTTTCGGCTATCTTGCCTAGCAGCAACCACATATACCGGTTTGCGTCGATTGATCTGCTATTCCTATATTTCTTTATATCGATCGACAATTTGTCGCATCCCTTATACCTCTCGAATAACCCCCTGGAATCCTCATTTACCGACAGAGACAGGTTGTACTTGCCAGTGGCATAATCCTTGCTTAAGCCTATTATCTTTCCTGTGTAAGCCATCTGATCACCTACTGACCCATATACGATTCGATCACAAAATTATAATTCGTGTGGCTGCATTTTTTCCATCTATCCCAGAAGTCTATTGTCTTGCTCCCCGGTCTCTCTTTTGCTAGATCAACATGTATTTTAAGTGGTATTGGTGCTGCATCTCCAATAACGATGACATCCCCAGGGCTAAACATTGTGGTGCTGTCTATTATGCTCTCATTGCCATCTGGAAGCATTCCTTTTATCATGCTCTTGTCATTCTCATTATTCAGCTTTGACACAATAAAGTTTGCGCATTGTGCCATTATGGTTTTGTTCAATTCAGATGGACGCTGTGTGGCTGGAAATAGGGTTATGCCAAATTTTCTGCCCTCTTTAGCTATATCTTCAAATGTCTCTGTCATGCGCCGTTCCGATGCCGACAACTGGAAATTATTGGGTATGTATACATGGGCTTCGTCACATACAATGGTTATAGGGCAAGCAGTATCCATAGCACAATTGCGTTGGATATCATATATTAACTTCGCAATAACGCCAATAATTGATATTGCCACATCGTGAGGTATTTCAGACAAATCTATATTTTTTACCGGCTTATCATTACTTATAATCAAATTGACAACCTGATTTAGATATGTCTGGCTGTTTTCGGAAAAGAGAAACGAATATCTAACATCATCTTTTTTCGTTTCCAATATATTGATTATAGATGATAACTTTCCATTGAAATCGCCTTTTATGGTCTTTTGCATCCCTGCTTTTTCACCTGTTTTGTAACATTCCCCTGTGGACACTTTTTCTTCATTTAATAACTTTAATTCTTCCAACAAAAGCAAGTAATCAAAATACATTGGCTTATTTTCATTACCATCCGGACACACTTTGTTGTAACACTTCCTTAATGCCGCCATAGTGATGGATGATGTCTCCTCCTTGATCTTTAATATATTTGATACCATATCTGAAAAACCAAACATCCATATGGGAAAGGAAAAACCTGCCCCGATTTTTATGTTTCTGGCATAAGACAACTTGCTATACTCACCGTGGATATCAAACAATATAATATTCGCACATGGAAGCTTAGCCGTCTCCTCCAGTATTTTAGCTACCGTTTCGGATTTGCCTGATCCAGTGTTACCAACAATGCAAGCATGCCGTTGATAAAATTTATTGCCATCAATAAAGGCTTTACAATCATAAGATGCATATTTACCAAGACAAAAACCATTTTCGTCTGCTGTTCCGATCATTTCAGTAAATAATTCCGGATTGATTCCCTCTGCATTTATATTCGTGGTTGGATATTCATCTATCGCTTTTTTAAACTTGCCATCTTTTAAGCAGCCTATGATTGAGCATTCAATCACCTTGATGCTCTCTGGCGTTAAAATGTACTCATCTTCGCCTATGCCGGAGCTTTTATCAGTATCCACCAATGATGTAACGATCGTAACAAGCTTTACCTTGCTGTCTGAAATCAGTATAAGGTCATTGATGCGGACATTTTGAAATTCGAACACATCTGTTTTTATTTGTATCTTATCGCTTAATATTTTTATAAGCTTCACTTTGCCACCTCCAAGAGTTCATTATAATTTCTAATGCTTGCGTTTTTAGTCTGCTTGCAATAATCGCATATCCCACACCGTCTAGCTTCTAATATACCGCTTTTTACCCCAATATACCGGTTCATGTTCTGTTCGACCTCGGCTAATGCCGCATCAAGCGTTTCCTGCTGTATTTGAAAGATGTCAATATCAATGACTCTTTCCTTCGTCGCCGGGGCAAGATAAAATGGAATCTTTTCATTTAAGGCGATCTCTACGCCTTTTTGGTAGACAGCACCTTGAATGTCATACCTCCAAAAAGGGATGCTTCTGAAATTAGCGACAATCTTTAAATCTGTTATGCATTTACCTTGAAGATAACTGTCCATTTTTGCCTTCCACTCCGTGCCAAACATCTCAAATATTATAATTCTTTGCTTTTCACCACTTAAAAACTTCATGAACTTCTTATCGCTTTTGATTCTATTGATGATTTCATTTGCTTTTTTAAACTCACTCCTCAAATCATTCTTTCGGGTATATACCTCTGGGTGCCAGCGCATGAAATCATCAAGCGTTCCCTCAAAATAGGAGTCCACAAATGATCCGACAAGCATTGCGCGCGTCATTGGCTGTTGGTATTCTCCTGCTATTTTAGCCAGAGCCATAGCTTCGCATCTTGCGAAATCCTTATATTGTGATACGCTAAAGTACTTTGCGCTTGCTTCCTTTCCATAATAATTATCATTTTCCAGATTCACTTGTCATATCCTCCGATACATTTCCACCTATTTCAGTATTTTCAAAGGGATCTTGTATGTCAATTTGCTTATTATCGGCATAATCCTCATTGCCAATCTTGTCATACACCTTCTGATCATCTTGAATTGCCATCTGCATCTCAATGCTCAAGTATCCCCATCGGCTTAGAAGCAACTTAAGGACTGTCTTCTTAGCCATAGCGTCAAAGTCGGTAGACCATTTAGATGCAGTCCATCCCTCTTTCTTATCTTTTTTATACGCCGATGAATATTGCAATGCATGGTTTTGGCATTCATCTGTAGTCATGTACAATTCCTTTCTAAATCCAGAAAGCAACTTAAACCATGCATAATACCCGATTATCTTTTCTTTTTTACCTTCCTTTCGCTGTTGGCACTTGGAAAGGTCTTGCACTAATTTCAATTCCCCCGTGATTGGGTTAAATGATGTGATCTCATCATCATATACCTCCGAAACATTCATGTTCTCATATGCGCTACTTCTAATGGCTAGTTGCACAAATCCTTTATACATCATTTGAAATTGCGCATTAAACTTTTTTGATTTGTTATCATAATATGGCACGATAGCGGCAAACCCAAGATTGCTATCAATTGGCAAATCATAAGTTGCCGCCACGAATGCGGCAGACAAGATTGAATTTGCTTCGCATTTTTGCAGCTGTTGACTTCCGCTCACCACATTTATGATGGTTGCCATGTATTGATTTGCTTTCTGCCCCAGCACGTCATTAAATCTTTTCTTGACACTTTCGTTTGCTAGTGTCATCTTAATTTGCTGTATTACGCTTGTCTCATTTTTTGACATTTTCTATCTCCCTTACTTTCCTGATAATATGAATCTTCACAATTGGCTTCATCAGCTTCAATTTCGGCTTCTCTAGCCAACTTCTCCATTTTTGCATCATATATTACAAATTGATCATAATTATCGGGTATATTGTCCATTGCAATTCCTCCCTTTCCGTGCTATAATGCACATATAAAATATTTTTTAACTACTTGAATCCCTCTGTTCTGGCAGTGGGGTTCCTTTTATGAGTGCGTTTAACATTTCAAGGCATTCCGCATATTTTTCTTGATCAAATTCAGTATCCATGTCAAAATGTACCCATGCTATTATCTCGCATTCAGGGCAAGAGCCTTTATCTAAAGACCATTTATGGACACATATATCAAACTGTTTACAATATCCAAGATAATCATAGCTGGCAGAATATTCCTCGCTGTCAACCTCTTCGCACAGTTCAATCAGCTGCTGTTTCATTTCCTCATTACATTTTTGTATATTGTTGTCGGACCTTTTTTTTATATCCATTATCTCTAACAATCCCTTTTCCTCCATTCATCAATTTTATAGATTATCCAGATCATGCCCCACATGGCACAAATCCCACCTAGGCATACATAGAGACCTATGCCGCCCCTTATGTCCGATATTTGGCCAGCTGTCATCCCCATGCATATGAGCATGTAGGATATCAAAAACCCGATCTGAAATGACTTTAAAAGATTAACAAATTTTTGTCGCATTTCTTCGCTTCCTATTCCATTCATCCGATTTGAATATATGCCCTGTATACTCATAAAATAATTTTGGTGATATGTAAGTGTCCTTCTTGCCGCCTGTTCCCCTTTCCACACAGCCGATTGGAAGCTTTCCGGATTCAATCAGATCTTCTAAGAATCTAGGGTTCTTCTTCATGATCTTTGCGGCGATATAAACTGGAATCCTGCCACCATCAAATTCTGGCGGCTTTGCCATCTTGGCTATCTTTTTGGCTATAGCTTTGATAAGATTGTCCTTGTCATGGCATTTCCAATCTTTAGCTATTTTTTCGGATATGGCTTCAATAAGATCTTTCTTAAATTTCTCGTCCGATAAAAGCTCCCTTGTCATCTGCTCCATATGCATTGTTTAGCCCCCCAGTACTTTAGATATTTTTTCAAGGATTTCAATAAGCTTGTCATTTTGTCTTTCTAATCTGTTGCTCTGGTGATACAGCTTGTCTTTTTCTTTTGTTACGGTATAATAAACATCATGCAAAATTTTGTAGCTTGTCTCCATTTCACTTAATTTCTCTTTCAGCTCATTGATTCTTTCTTCCGCTTCCACTTTGCTACCTCCTTGTAATTTTTTTTTGATTGTTCACTCAATATCTCTGGTTCACTCATAAATCGTGGCTCATTCATTGCAATTGATACTTTCTACATCGATGATTCATTCTCACTTCCTGATACTATCCCAATTATTGATTCATTCAGCTTACATGATACTGTCGCATTAGGTGATTCATTCGACCAATATGATGTTCTCTTGTATTATGATTCATTCATTTCATCTGTAATTATCGCTCGCCGTGATCCATTCAAGAAAATTGGTGCTCTCAAATCTATTGGCTCATTCTGATTTCTTGGTACTCTCACGGGTCATGATTCATTCAGGCTAATTGATGTTGTCTAATACTGTGATTCATTCCAGATTGATGGTACTCTCACATCCAGTGATTCATTCTGCTTTTTTGGTACTCTCATTAGCTTTGATTCACTAAAAATTAGGAACATAAATCTTATGCGCATGTCCTAATATTTCGATTGCGAACGGCTTCGGCGGCTTCTCCCCAAAATGATTTATGTACATTACTTCGTGCAGATGTGACAGGAATATCTTTGTGGCATAACGCTCCGCCCTCTGCTGTATGTGACCAAGTGGAAGCTTACCCTCTGAGTACCACTTATAGGCTTCCGTATCCTTGCCGATCTTCGTGGTGGCCAGCTTGTTCTTAGCCTGTTCCGCATATTCGCCGGCTTCGTTTCTCCCCATCTCCAACTCTTTGCGTTCCTTGTAAATATGCCCATAAACGTCATTTTCACGATTGGAGACCTTGACGAATGACTGCCCGATCTTCCAGCACAAGACCTTTAATTTAGCGTTCCACGGTCTCTTCTCTCCCTTGCCCCATGTGGTGTTGGGGTTAAGACCGGCAAAGCTCCATATGTGCCCTGCCGTGGGTGCCTTTTCGATGTCGATATGCGCCAATAGCCCCGCCGCCAAGACAGGCCCTATTCCCACTATAGACAAAGCCCACTTGCCTGACTCATCATTTTCGGCGTAAACCTTCAAGGTCTTCTTGATCTCCTCCTCAATAGTCCTCAGTTCATCAAATACATATGATATGATCTCATTGGGCTCTTCGGACTCGTTAGATGCCCTCACCTGTGCGGCTGCGGCAATGCGGTAATTCTGGAATTGATAGTATGTGTCCACTAGATATCTCGCTTCCGCTTTATCTAGCTTTTTGGCTGACTGCTTGATGTCCTTTGTTAATTTCTGGATTTTTTGAAGCTCCATGATTGTTTTCCTTTCCCTTATGAATGTTTTTTATATTACATCTTTTCATATATTATTTTAACGTGCCCCCCCACAATAATTAGAGCACTTTGCTATTTTATTATTTGGATATTTGTCGCCAGTATAGCTGATTTGATGCACTTGGCAATCGCTGTCGGCGGGGCAAAACTTACTTAATTGCACGCATCCGGCACATGATGTTTTCCGATCTTTACCACGGCAAAGACATTCCATAATACGCTCCATCCTTAATCCTCCTTGATAAATATTTTTGTGTGATTAATAATCATCATCAAGATGTCGCCTATATTCTATAGTTGTCTTTTGGATGACATCAAGTAATATATCGGTATCGAGATTGATTTTAAAATATCGCTTAGGAGGGCATCCCTTCACAGTCATATCTATTAATTTGAGTTTCATCAGCTTATTTATAGCCTTGCTCTGCTGATATTTTGTCAAGGTTATTCCGTTCTCCATATCATCAACGGTGTTGTAGAAATAACCATCTTTATCGAGTGCCTTTCGTTCTTCAAAATAATGATGCCGACTAACTAATTCTCCATAGATGGTCGCCTCATGCAGCCCGATTGTTCTCGCCAGATTTTTGTTAATAACTATGCGATTATTTGGAATCAACAACTCTAATATTGTCATGTTTGTTTTTCCTTCCCTAATGGATGTTTTTAAGTTTCCCATAAATTATCCTTTTCGACTCAATAAGAATTCGCTATAGTCCATAATGCAAGCCTTGCATTCATCGAGGATTGCCAGCATCTGTGAAGATGTAAAATCTTTAGCCATTAATATTCCTATCATTTCATTTGACAGCGTCTTTATTGTAGCTCCTAATTCTTTTCTTGCGATTTCTGATCTTTCATATTGAGTGACTGCACTTTTATTCGCTTCTGTTTCAGATACTCCCTTTCTCCCGCCCTCCATCTCTTCCTTCCGTGCCCCGACAGCCTCCTTGACTATATCCTTGAATGTATTGTTCATTGAATTGAATAATATATCCATCAACCTTACGCTATGGTAGGAATTATATCCGACAGGAAATCTATCACCGGAAAGCGTTTTGTCCGGTATCATGATTGCAGCAGTGGAATAATCCGTGGTAATAGCTATTAGGTAGCCGAAATCTTTATTTCCGATAATCTTATTAAGGGTATCCATCTGCCATGTTGCTTTATTCCTCTCATTTATTTCTGATAGTGTCTTTATTGCATCGTCGGATAAGCCCAATGATCTCCCTATATCAACATTTTCTTTTTTTTCAGATTCGACGCCATCCAATAAATACTCATATGGCACGCTAAAGAAATCTGATATTTTCTTTAAATAATAAATATCAGGCATGGTTTTACCATCTTTCCACTGGGCGACACTTTGTCTAGATATGCATAGTTCCCTTGCCAATGTTTCTTGTGTCACTCCATGCCTTTCAAGCAATTTCCGTAATTGCGTTGGAAATATGCTTTCGTATCCGTATCCGATTTCCGATTTTTTAATTCTTGCTTTTTTTGCATTTTCCACGTTTCGAACTCCTATTGTTAATTTCTAATGTATTGTTATTATGTCTATTTATATTGCATTTATATTTCTCTTGCGTTGTACTAATTTTAGTGGTAGATATTAACATTATTCTATCCCCTTTCTTTTTAAAACCTCATTTACTTTATCTATTTGACGTTCATAATCAAATACTTTTCGTGATAGTTCTTCAATTATTTTATCTTTTTCATTATGTGGATAAATTTTAATATTTGTTAATCCAAGAAGATAATCAGCAGATATATTAAAATGTTTTGCAAGATTTATTATACATTGTGTTTTTAAATCTCTTGCACCATTTTCCCATTGGTTTACAGTCTCTCTTTTTACGCCTAATTCATTCGCTAAATGTTTCTGAGTTTCTTTATTTTCTATTCTTAATTGACGTATTATTTCCCCTATTCCCACTGGCCTTCCTCCTTATCCTGCCTTCTTGTTATCGGTTTCCTTCAACTGCTCAACTTTAAAAGCAATCCCTTCGCCAAAGCTTAATAAACGCTCTCGTTCTTCTTTTGTTAAAGATGGGATGATCTTTTCGAATGTCTCCAAAATTTTTCGTTCATCTTTTTTTAGTGTTTCCACGTAATCACCTCTTTTATTGTTTGCTATGAGTCAAGTATACTACTCTTTGAGACATTTGTCAAATACTTTTTTGTGAAAAGTGTTGCAATGAGTCACTAAATATGTTAATGTAATATTAGGAGGTGAGACAATGAATAACAGACTTAGAAAAATAAGAAATCATTATGAACTTTCTCAAGAGGAATTTGGCAATAAAATAATGATAAAACGTTCTCATGTTTCGTCATTAGAGAATGGCACTCGTGCAATAACTGATCGAGTGATAATTGATATATGCAGAGAATTTAATGTAAACGAGGAATGGCTTAGGTCTGGCACAGGGGAAATGTTTATAAAATTAGACAGAGATATAGAGTTGACGACATGGGCTTCCAAAATTACAAGAAGTGATTATGACATCCCTTTTGCAAGGAAATTCGTACATATGTTGTCGCAATTGGACAAGGATGACTGGAAAGCAATTGAGAAAATGGCTATCATGCTGTCAGAGGGCAAAAAAGAAGACTAGGCATAAAGCCTAGCCAATTTTGCCTTTTATGTAAGCGTAGATCAATTCCAAATCCCTTTTGTTTGATATTGACTCCAATAATTTGATAATTAGCTTCCTTAACTTGTCATCTTCCATAAATATGTACCTCCTTGTGATTCGAACATTTGTTTGTTTAAGTATAGCATTTCTATTGTATAAGTACAACAGTTTTTTATAAAAAAATGATTCATTAATACTATACAATATTTATATATAATTGTCTGTCGATATCTGTAGGACAAAATAAATTTATAAAATCTTTATATATTAAGAATAATGGAAGGGAGATGTAAGGGATGGAAAGAAAAGAATATAAAGGGTATGGCGGTTGGAAGATAATTATTGATGGGAACAATCTTTTCATCAAACAATTATTTATAAAGGAAAATTGCACTTTTGATGATGTCACTATAATCACGAAGGAAGAACCGACATTGTTAAAGAATGGAACAATAAAAATTTTCACAAAGAAACAGAATATCGTTCCATATCAACTTAATTTTTCAAAGAGTAATCAAGAAATGCTTGATGAGATATATGAAATCTTGTTAGAAAAAGCACCTCATGCAAGCGCACTTAATGTGGTTAGGGATGCATTATTGATCGGAGACGTTGAGGATGCCTTAAAGGTCTTAAATGAAAGAAATGTCAATATTGACATGGATGAATTTAATATTTTATATGAAAACGATAAATTTAAAGCGAGAAATTATTTGCAACAACTGATTGAGGATGACAATGCGATATTAGAGACAGGTAATGAAAGCAGCTCTATGAAATATTGCCCTGAATGTGGAACAAAAATCGATGGAGTGAAATTTTGTCCAGAATGCGGAAATCCAATTGCATCAAAAAATATAAATGGAACTTATAAAGAATCAGCGTCAGCAATTATAAATCAAAAAATGACTCCAACAAATATGCCGACAACAAATATATCTATATCAAATAAAAAACATATGTCTTGCCCTTCATGTGGAAGCACAAATATCCAGATAATGGGCAATGACCGAAAGGGATTTTCTGCCAGTAAGGCTATCGGAGGGGCAATATTGACTGGTGGCATTGGCACGCTTGCCGGATTTTCTGGAAAGAAAGGGAAATATGATTGCTTTTGCTCTAACTGTGGATACAGATTTAAGATTAAATAAACACATAGGAGGAAATTAGATAAGGAAGAGGGGAAATAATATTAAAACAAGAACCGCCCCTGCTGATGACAGAAGCGGTTCCGGAAACTATATAGACAAGAGCCTATATAATACCTCGACAAGCATATTATATCATGGCTCGACACTATACGCAAGGTTTCGGGCTATTTTTATAGCCCTATTAAGAAAGGGGAAACAAGCCATGACGACACTATTATTAGAGCCAAATCAGAAAAAGCCGAAAAAACACATACGGTTGCCGAATGGGTTTGGCAGCATCGTGACGCTATCGGGAAGCAGGAGGAGACCGTTCCAGGCAAGGAAGACGCTAGGATTCAATGAGAAAAACTATCCCATCTACAAGACGATCGGGTATTTCGAGGACTGGATGGACGCATACACCGCACTGGTGATCTACAACCAGAATAATGGGGCATCAGTCATCAAATATGAAAAGCCCATGACGTCCGAAAATGACATCACGTTTAAGGAGGTGTATGACCGTTGGTATCAGAGGAAGTACAATAACCAAAACAAAAAATTGTCACGAAGCTCGGAAGATTGTGCAAGGGCGGCATATAAGAAATGCAAGAATCTTCATGATATTAAGATGTCAGACATCAAAGCCGCCGACATGCAGCGAATATTAGATGATTTCAGCCTGTCACATGCGACTATGGAGCACATCAAAAACCTAATGCGGCAAACGTCTAAATATGCGCTTGAATTTGACATAATCCATAAGGATTATTCCGAATTCATTACGATCAATAAAAGGGATGACGATGAATCAGGAGTGCCCTTCATAGCCGCAGAAATCGCCTTATTATGGGATAATATCGACAAGCCATACGTAGATACAATATTGATATTTATTTATTCTGGATGGCGTGCCAACGAGCTCTTAAAGATGCCATTGGGCAATATATCCATGTCCGACAAAACCATGATTGGCGGCAACAAGACACGATCAGGGAAGGGGAGAACCGTGCCAATCCACCCCAAAATATCTGGCTTAGTCGAGAAACGATATAGTGAGGGTGGAAGCCGTTTGCTGATGCGTGATGGCAAGCCCGTAACATATGATGTTTATCGAAAGATATTTAAGGGCGTATTACTTGACTTAGGGATAGACCATACCCATACCGCACATGATTGCCGCCACACATTTTCGACAATGCTCAGTGATGCCGGATGCGACCCGTTGGCAAGAAAGCTACTGCTGGGGCATAGCATATCCGATCTTACCGACAGAGTATACACGCATAAGGATATTTCTTTTTTAAGAGAGGAGATTGAAAAAATTTAATTGTCACTAGCTTGTCGCTAGTTGAACCGATTCGTACTGATTGTAAATATTCGAAATGATGCTTGAACACGTGATAATCAATGGGTCTAATAAACATATTTGTTAATCGCATATAGCTATTATTTTAATTTAACATTAATCTAGCAGGAACGCAGAGCCGCTAAAACAAATGGTTTAGCGAAATATCTGTCTCTAGTATGTCGCTAGCGCAAAGACTGTACACATTATAACCTATTGATTTATCCATGATATAATATGCTAATGATTCTGCCAATGATATTGATATTTTTTCTGATCGTCCGATAAATATACCAATATTATTATTGTTAAAATGCACAATATAAAAGTTTAAAGTTGTATAATATTTTAGTCTATGATCTATTGACAATGCGCATAGTCTATGTTATAATGAATTATAAGATAAAACAAGGAGGAAAATGAATGACACAGCAATGATGGAAAGAATATCAAAATATTTAAAAGATGATGAAAGCATAACGGTAAACGTGGCACACAGTGGAGCATGGAATGGAGCGAATGTATATTTAGTAACAAGAAAAGGATTCGATTTTATAAGACATGAGTGGGAATCACACGGAACACTAAGGGCAGCTTATAGAAGATATGTAATGGACAGGAGATAAATAAAGGAGAAAAGCACACCACCACCCCGGCGGCATCTGGGGAGAATCGGAGGAATGAAAAATGCTAAATTTAAAACAAATTGTTGAACTATATGGTGAAGGTAATAATATAATAATTGATTGCAAACGCACATTGATTAAGGGTAACAAAGAACAAATTTTAAAAAGCAATTTATCAAACTTTGACATTAAGCCGAGAGCGTTTGATTTGACAGAAAAGAAAGGGCATCTAATTATATACATGGATTAAAAACATTATTGTCTGACCTATCGGGTACCCGGGGAGAATTGGAGTAAGACATGAATAAGGATAGGAGAAAAAATCTGCAAGCAGTTATTGACGCAATTACGGAAGCAAATGAAACTCTTGAAACACTCAAAGAGGAAGAAGAAGAATATAGGGATAACATGCCTGAAAATCTACAAGATTCGGAGCGGTATGAAAAGGCTGATGCTGCCTGCGACAGTCTGGATGAAGCTATTAGCAATTTGGAGGAAGCCATAGGAGATATTGAAACAGCTATCGAATAAAGCATTGTTCCTGGCGGTATCCGGGGAGAAAGAGAGGATAAAATGACAGCATTGTATGAAGGAACACGAAACAAACTTGATTATGTGTGTACCAAAATGCGAAACATACTTAGCGATTTCTGGTATGAGAATATCTTAAATCAAAGATTTGCGCCGAATGCTCACGCTGCGGCAAGTCTTGAAGATGAAATTGACATAGTAGAACGGATTGCGCACGGCGGTTATTTGAGCCGGGGTGAATGGGAATTAGTACTAAAATATACAGTATTAGCGGATGAATTTAGAGCAATGAAAGCAACGAAATAAATGTTACCTGTCCTATCGGGTATACGGGGAGAAAGAAGAATATTATGAAAAGGAGGTATATGAGGAAAATAATGTCATTTAATTATTCAACAAAACCATTAAATCATTGTTAGATTTGCACAGTTTACAGCTATATGTTTGTACAACATTATTATCTATAACCTATTGACAATACGCATAGTCTATGTTATAATTAGTTATAAGATAAAACAAGGAGGAAAATAAAATGACTGAGGAAATGGTATTAAAAAATTTGGAAGAACTTATAGGCAATGAATTTGACACTGATGAGATCATATGTGCTTTTGAAGATTTTGAAGAAGATGGAGAAACAGAAGTGATAGTGGAAAAAAGCAGCAATGCCGGTTATGACATGATCGCTTATATAAACACAGAGGATTCCACACAATATTTATTTACTTTAGATAACGGAGTTATCGAAAGCGTCAAAACCGCATAATTAAGGAAAAAGATTATGGAGAAGATTTGTAATAATTGTGGAGACAAATATTATACTTCCGTTGTGCAGGGCAAGTACTGCCCTGCGTGCAGGGCACAACGCCAGAAGCAGCTGTATGATGAAAAATATAGCAAGGACAGGGAACTGATCAAGAAAAACAGATGTTATCATAGACTCTACTACCAATTTGTAACAAGGCGTATAAAGCATAGTCTTGAACCGTTGGCCGTTCCTAGCGTCAGCGAGTATATGGACGATCCCTCAAAATGGGATGAGCTCCTTAAAAGGGATATGCGTGATGCCCGCAAAGAAAACACTTGTCATGTGTGCGGCAAAAAGTTTCCCTTAGGGTTAAAGACCAAATACTGCAGTAAAGAATGCGAACGTATCGCAAGGAAGACGGCAAGAATCAAATATGACTCTGGACGTTATGTCAAGATTGTTAAAAAAAATAAGACAAAGCCAAAGAAAAAAAGAAAGACTCCGGAAGATAAGATTGATGCAGAAATAAGACGTAAAGCATATAATAAATTATATGCGCAACTGTACTATCAAAATGTCACGAAGCGCAAGCGGCACGGGTTGGAGCCTTTAGACGATCTAGATATCGTAAAAATGTGCCAACAGATTAAGCAGAAAATTCCTTTTTAAGCTATTTTGTCAATTTCGCACAGATAAATATCTTATTATTATGCAATATTTTAGTCTATTATCTATTGACAATGCGCATGGTCTGTGTTATAATTAGTTATAGAATAAAACAAGGAGGAAAATAAAATGAACGAAGAGATTAAAGCAATGATTGACAAGATGGTGGAGAATTTAAATGATATGGCATGGAGCGATTACCACATCAACCTCGGCGCAGAAAGGAAGGCGAGGGCGGTCGAGAAGGAAGACAGAATTGTCTTAAGAATTGATTGCTACACATTACACGGAAAATATAAAGGCAACTATAAAGCCGGTTATTACGATCTTAAGAACGAACGCTACGTTGTCGGCCAGTATGACGACATCAACGCCGAGACGTCGGAATGGCTCAAATAATCAAATATAGGAGGATGCAAGGATGAAGAAAGTGATAAGAGGACTGCTTTACAACACGGACACGGCCGCCTTGGTCGGCAAATGGGATAACGGCTATCTGCCGACCGACCGCACCTACTACGAGGAGGTCCTTTACAAGAAAAAGACGGGCGAGTACTTCATACACGGCGAGGGTGGCGCCTTATCTAAATACGCCAAGTGGTCCGGCAACAGCGGCGGTGGTGGCGAAGAGATACGACCATACACCTTAGACGAAGCAAAGGCATGGAGTGAGGAGCATTTGACGGGTGACCATTACATAAAGGAGTTCGGAGATCCAGAAGAGACTCATGGCAGCAAAGTGGCCCTGAACCTGACCGTGTCTCCGGACATCAAGGCAAGGCTTGAGAGGATGCGGCAGGACACGGGCAAAAGCATCAGCCAAAACATAGAAGATATAATCAATGCTTTATAAAAACTGATTTGTAAGATGTATATAAAATTTATTTTTAATTTTGTGCAATATTTTAGTCTACAATCTATTGACATTGCGCATACTCTATGTTATAATTAGTTATAAGTTAAAACAAGGAGGAACAAGTAATGAATACATTTGAAGATTACACAACGAAAGAGTTAGAAAAATTATTGAAAGAGGGCATTGAATATATAAATGCCGACACAGGAAGACACCTCACACAAGAGCAATTGACAGCCATACATGAGAGGGAATATCAAGCATACTTAGAAGAATGTGAGGAAAATGAAGAAGAGCCAAAAAGCTTTGATGAATTTGAAGCAGGCGGCGATTGTGACATGGAGTCCATATACATTGAATTATGCACGAGAGAATCAAATGAATAAGGCGAAAGACATAACCGGCCAAAAGTTTGGCCGGTTAATTGCTAAGAAATATATTCATAAAGATAAGAGATCATATTGGGAATGCGAATGCAGCTGTGGCAATAGCATTGCTGTGCGCATTGACAGCTTAATCGCCGGAAAAACTATGAGTTGTGGATGCCTAACTGCTGAATTGCGAAAGGCTAAAGCTAAAGAAAAGGCCGATCAATTCAAGCCCATAGAGAGAAATAATAATATGCTTTCACGTGCTTGCAGGGAATGCAATGTTGCGTTTTTGGGTGGTCCTCATGCGTGGTATTGCCCTGAATGCAGGGAATCCCGTAAGCGAAAAGCCAAACAGCAACATTATGAACGCAAAAGAAAAGGCATGGCGGTCAAAATAGGTGATGCCATGATGTGTGAGATGTGTGGCGAAAAAATTATTAGAAATTCAGGAGTGCAAAGATTTTGCCCTAAATGTGCCGATTTACATCTAAAAATGATAGACAACCAACAATCTTTGGAATGGAAAAAGAAAAATCCAGAGAAAGCAAAGGAAGCAAATAAAAAGATGTTAGCTTATAGGGCTGCATATGATGAAGCAAAGGATTCAGGAATTGTAGGAATCATATGGTCTAAAGACCGTAGGAAATGGCGTGTCCGCCCATATGATCTTGAGACCAAAAAGCAATTTGACCTCGGAACGTTTTCGGATTTAGATCAAGCTATGGATGTTCTTGAAAAGTGGAAAAATAAAAACAATTGAAATATCAATTAAAATAGGCTCCCATATAAGAGAGTCTATTTTTTTATAATTAATGTAATTTGGCTAACAAAATATTGTGGCGTGTCCTAAGATCTTGCAGTTCTGCATCTGGCAATCCATCTTCCCTAGCGATCTTGACAAGTATTTCACTGTGCTGCAATTCGTCAGAAGCGATCTTTTTATATTCCTTGTTTTTTGTCTCTAACCATTTTTCATAATATGTGTTGGCATCATTCAGCTCTTTCGATATCTGATTGATTATCCATTCATTTTTCACACCCATGTCAGCCCCTGATTCTTCCATTTGGGGCATTTTGTCTGACTGATCAATATCTTTATCATCTTCGGCCATTAGATGCCCCTGTAGGTCATATAACGCATTCAATAATATTGCGTTCTTCTCATTAGCTTCACCGTCTAGCAACTCTGGAATAAAAGTTTTGATATCTTCAAGCCATGTTTTTCTGCTCATAAGACCACCGCCTACTTTTTGCCTTCTTCTTTTTTCTTGTATTTCTCATGGATTTTTCCATCTAGATCGTATTGATCATGCATGGACTTTGTTTCCTCGAATCTGCGGTACCACCTTCCGGCTTTCTCGTGGTTTTTAGTCATCTTTCTCAACGCTTTTTTGGCTGTCTTGTTACCTACTCCTGCAAGCATCCGGTACTCGTTGTTGAACATGGCAAGCTTTTCTATGTCCTTGCCTAGCTTCATATCCCAATTCTTAAGATGGTCGATCAACCCGCTTGTGGAATAATTGAAATCCTCATATTCGGTATCAAGGGTGAACCTGAATTTGTCATAAGCTTCGTTTTCTAAACATAGATGCCAATTTAAAAAACATCGTGTGTTATAGCGGTGAAGACGCTTAAATCCATTAAATCCTGCCGCCTGACACATCTTCATCGATTTGTCATTAAAACACTTATGCCATAATAAAACCTTATCTATCTCCATTAAGATATCTGGAATCTTCATTTCGGCATTCATTGGGTTTTTTCTCATATCTTCATAAGGCATGATTCATACCCCCTTAACATATTTTCGTGATGACGACTTCGACATTGCTGAAAACTGCGCCTACGCCAGTATCAACAAAAGTTAAAGAAACTGAATTCCCACATGCGCAATGTTCTCGGGTGACACATACGGCGGTTTCAAAATCCATATTGACGATATCGGTTGTCGCCGTGCTGTCCTCTGATGCTTCTGCTGCCGGATAAAGCAAACCATTCACAAATAATTGGACTGTTATCACGCCGGCAGTGCCGCTTTCCGCTGCGTCAGCGTTAAAATGGACTATGTAGATCCCGGGCTTATTTAAATTGATTGAAGTTGTTCCGGCTGAATGTGTCACCGTACAGCCGGTGAGGATTCGATTGGTATTAAACACCAATGGTGCTCCTGTGATAAGGGTCTGGTCTGTATTTGTATATGTATCTAACATAATATTACTTCCTTTCTGTTAATAAAAAATAAGTGTGGATTTTACCCACACATGTTTACGGTGCGGATATGCACTCTTCACTTTATTTTGTTGTTGATCTGCTTTAATATCTCCAATGTTTCTTTTCCGCTTTTTGCGCTCTTTTCATTATTTCTGACATTTTGCGAATTAAGGCTTACATTCATTTGGTTCAATTGGACATTCCTGATATTTAGATAAACAATGTCTATCGTGAGCAAGAGTATGAAGGTGTTTATCCCAAAATTAAGCCATCCAGGCTTGTCATTCCTCTGGCTTGGATACTGGCTGACTTGGTACATTGGCATCACCTGTCTTTCCGGCTCCATTCAGCAGGTCAATCCCCTGCCCTGCTATTTGCTGCAACCCGATCATCACTTGATTGCGCATCTTTTCATTTCCGGCAAGATATCCAAGTATCAATGGCAATATTGCGCTATTCACATTGTCACCTCCTGTAAGGTTCAGGGTAGGTTTAACTACCCTGAATTGTTTTGATATTACTTACACTGAGCAGCAGCAGGAATCTTCAAAACGTCCTCTACGGGGGAATTCCCTGCAATCCCTATCTAAGTCTCTAGTGAGCGGAACTACGCACTCGCTCCATACGGGCGGTCTTTTGGGAAGTTCACAAGACAATGCACTTATCATACTATCCGTCTTGCAGAACATCTTATCGATGTTATTATTTGTGCAAGCGATTGCCTGTGACAGTTGGTCGAACTTCCTCTCTGTGAAGGCTTCTCCCTTCATTGTTTGAATTGCGGCGTTTTTCTCTGCAATCGTATCACGCAGGTCTTGAATATAATTCTGCTCGATCAAAGCTCTGGTTTTTTCGCCTTCGCAATGGGTAGCTTCCCTGTCCATGCATCCTTGTGCGATCACGTCTTTGTCGACTGCTCCAATCTCTTTACAGATGTGGAAATCTTGCTCCCAATTGCTTTCATCCTTGTATGTAGGCTGCACGCATGGGCCACATCCGCCGCCGAAAGCCGGATAAGGCGTAGCATAACCGTCATGATGGTTTCTGCCATCATCCTTGAATAGAACAAACAGGATGAGCAATACGATGATGATCAAACCGCAGCTTCCACCACCGAAGCCGCCGAAGCCATAGCCTCCACCGCCCATGATGTTTTCTTCTACGCTATTTTGAAATGCCATAATTTGGTACTCCTTTCATTTTTTATTTATGTCAAGGCTTTATGCCGTTTGACCATTATAATTTCGGATATTTGCCCGAATTAAAGCCATTGCTTGGCTTACTTTTCCGCTGACTAGAATCAGGCAAATCATTGGAACCAACTGAATTACCAATCTTGTCAATCATGGATTTCAAGGAGTTTTGCGACATACCTAATTTGCCAGCATATTTCCCATATTTGCCAAACATTGAATTTATGAAGTTTTTATCGACGCCGGCATTTTTTAAGGCTTCAATCCCTGCATCAGGGTTGTTCATCACTTTCGGAATCATTTTTTTTCCTTGTTGTATTGCGGATTTTATTTGATGTTGGCTTCTTCCCGTCATTTTCGCTATCGCTCCTGACTGTGTTTCTGCCAAGCCCAGTAGATTTTCTATCCATCCCATTTTCTGTAACTCCTTTCAATTCTTTGACCTCTGCGTTAAGTGCGCCGATTGCTTCCAACAATTGCTTATTGATCGATGCCTGCTGTTCGGCTTGCTCCTGCGCTAGCCGCAACTGTTCGGCGGCTATCTCCTCTGGTGTCTTTTGTGGAACTATTTCCCCTAGCTCGACCAATTTGTTGAAGTAATTATCAATGACCTCCTGCATCTCACTTATCTGCTTTAAGAGCATGTTCTCACGCTCATTATCTATACCAACCTTGCTTGTAGCCCCTCGGTATCCTGCGTTATAAATATCGCCGCTTTCATTGATCATTCCGGTAAATACATTTTCTGCGCTGTATCTTGCGTAACTCTCTTCATATGCCATGAAAGACCTCCTATGTTTTTTTGATAACTTGCTCAGCTAAGACAAGATTTTCCAATGCCTTCAAATCATTTTTCGACTCGAAATAGTCATAAATCCCACGGGCATCTTTTTCGCTATGCCCTATATTTTCCAATATTTTAATTATCCATTCTTTATTCATAAGTTAATTTTATCGTTAAAACCGTGGGAAAACTTGCAAGCAAAATGCTTATAAAATGCACGTAATCCGCAATTTTTACGCAAAAAAATAAGGGCTACCCAAATTATCTTGGGTAACCCTAAATGACTTTCAATATTTTTTTTATGACCGCTTTTGACAGATTGCTCACGGTCCGTTCGGACACGTTCATCTTTAAGCTTATCTCTATGTTGCTTTTGCCTTTTGACCGCAAATTAAAATATTCCGATTCGTCCGGTAAAAAATTGCAATTTTCCTCGAAATATAGAATCTCGCTCTTGACGAACTCTGATATTTTTAAGCGTTTGCCCATTGCACCGCTCCAATCGTAATGATAATATCATTTCTTTTTTTTCTTGATGGCCATGCCTTTTGCGCCATTTTTCTTTTTCTTCATCTTAATTATTTGTTTTGCCATTATTTATATCACCATCTCTTCCTACGAAATTATTTGTTCCATCGTCTGATGTCTGCTCATAGCTGACAAAATCGTATTGGGTGAATTTGTGAATCCAGTACGTATTGGTTATCAGCAATGCCATGATCAGGGCTATGATAAGAATCCATAATTTTTTAATAGTATCTTTAGTGTGACAAAGAACTTCCGTTGCAAGGCTTATGTTATCTATCTTTTCCTCTACTTTTTCAATTTTATCGTCGATGTTCATCGAATCTCCTTATTTATGGTTTACGCTTTGGTATTGTTTGATTATGTTCATCTCGTAAGTGTTGATCAATCCGCTCATGGAGATACGAAACGTTGTCCTTGAATGATTTCTTCAACTCTTTGAGCGCATTGTCTGAATTTTCCTCCGTCTTATTTACTGCAGCTTTTATCTCTTCCAAATCGCCACGGATATATTTCATTTCTACTTTGATTTCCGTGGAAAAAGCCCCCCATCTCTCTCCTTCTTTTTCGTGGGTGGAGCCGCCACTTCTTGTCATGGAGATTACTGAAAGCAGGCAGCTGACGACTGCCACGATTAAAGTTATTGTGCCTGGGTCTATGCCTGATGCTAATATCATGCTATCACTTCCTATCTAGCCATCTGCCGGAATGCCTAAAATGTATTCCGGCAGATATGCTATTTTTATCTTAATTGAATTTTTTGAGCATTGACAGCATAGTATTTAACCCAACAATGCCATCCGCACTAAGTCCATTAGCCTTTTGATATGCCAGTGCCGCCGCCTTTGACTTTTTGCCAAAATAGCCGTCCGCATTTCCACAATTGTAACTTAAGTCATTAAGCATCTGTTGCACGACTTTTACATATGCGCCATAAGGCTCCACACCTCCATAATATGCCAGATTGTGCGCCGTAATAACCTTTTGCGTAGCTGGTCCGCATGACTTATCAATTATAAGGTTGGACTTATAGGAAGTGTTTAAGGCTGTCTGCACAAGCCCAACCCTGTTATTCTTTATATATGTGGTTCCTGCGCTTGCGGTCGTGCTGGAACCGCTTGTGACAGTGCTTGTCGTAGCTCCTGTTATAAGTGCCTTGAAATTAGTCCATTGAGAAGGTACCCGGACGAAGGGCTCCGGACAGCTCTTATGGGTCACGTCATAATGGCGTAAGACATTTGCGATCGGAATATTGTACTTATTCATCAAGTATTTGACCAATTCAGCCGTATTCTTTTGCGTTGTTTCGGGAATATAATATTTCCCATCTGAACCAATCCTGCTGCACATCTCAATGCCTATCGTATTGCTATTTCTTGCGTATGCGTGATAATATTTGCCTGATGTTCCGATATGCCATGCAATATTTTTATCATCCACTGATTGCCAAATGGATGTTTCATCAACAAAAAGATTTGCTGATGCACCCCTATAAGTGGACTTAAAATAGGCAGTGTTGTTATACGCCGTGTCTCCATTGTTTGCGGTGTAGTGCACGGCAATATATTTTACCCTTGAGATATTGCCGGCATTGTAGTTGATGACTGATAGATTTTTATTGATATTAAGCATCCTCTGTCACCATTCCTTCATGACCGTCAAAACCCATCATGTCTGGGTCTAGGCTATCTTGAAATGCCCTGATTTCCTTTGCCGTCATTTCATCGACGGATTTTTCGGGGGCGATTCCCTTCTTAAGTGCTTCACTTGAATATTTTTCCATTCTTATCCTCGCTTTCTTTGCATAAAAATAGAGCGGTTACTCGCTCTTGGGTTCCGTGTACGTAAGTGCCTGATCACTATCTGATACCCCGCTTGTCGTGGGGTCATTCAGCGCATTCCACACGCTTACAACGACTAGCGACAGCACATAGGGATTGCTTACCGCTCCTATTAACAGACTGCCTACGGCACCCCATGACGTCATATCTTGGGCCGTCAATCCGGCATAAGCCAAGATTGGCGTCAAAATCGCCAAGATCAGCTGAAAAATAAAAATTGGGTTTTTTAATCTCACTGGTAAATTTAGTTTCATGATTTTTCTCCTTTTCGTATTGGGTTTATTTATCATTATTTATACAAAAGTACCATCGGCTTTCATTATGTACCCTCCAGAACTTCTTGTGTTTAGCGTGGTTCCGGTCAAGGTGGCCGCACTGGTCATTTGATGAATTGCACCCCCATTATTTGCCATATATGCGATATTATTACCAGTTCCAGAATTATTGTTCGTGATAATTTTCCCATATGCACAGTATATCGCCCTATTTTTGTTTGAAAATACATTTCCGTTATTGACGAACACCAAACTAGTCGCATAAGCTCGGATTCCGTAGTTATCTGCGGTTGCAGAGCTTCCGGATGTTGCCGTATTATTATTAAGGACTACCCTCAAGGAACTATTGTATTCAATTTGAAAACAAAAAGTCGTTCCTGTTGTCGTTCTTAATCCTTCCACGCTGAAATCCCTCAATGTATTTTCCCTTATTATCACATTGGATACATTATGGGTTGTTGCTCCAGATACTGATGCCCCAATTATGCTTATCGTGCCAACTCCCATAAACTTTTCTATTACTATTTCCCCTGCATAAGTACCGGCGTTTACATTAATAATGACATTGTGGTTAATTACCTTCGGAAGTGAATCAATAGTTGCTTGGAGATCTGCTATATTTACAGTGATCTCTATGTCTTCTATTGTTGATGCTACTTTTATGCCTGAAATCTCCTTATCTAGAATTCCCATATTTGAATTGACATCCGCAGTTTGAATAGTGTCTGATGGAGACCATATACCCAATCCAATATTGTCTGTTTGCAGTGATGTAGCCATTTTTACTCATTCCTTCTTTCTACTAAATTATCAAATTGATTTGCTGTTAATTGTAATAAGTCAAACTCTAGTGCTGTCATTTGCTTTTCGTCTGCATAAGCTGCAGTTAATCCTTGTTGGACTCTTGCTAATGTCAGCCAACCTATGCCATCAAATATCTGAAATCTGCCTTCATTTAGACGCATTCCGTGGACGGTATCGACTGTTAGAGTCAATCGCTCATGTTGATCTATCCTGTTAAATAAATTAGTTGCTTGGTTTTCGTCTAGCGTGTTCTGCAAGTCGGAAAACCATGAGTTGAATTGTGCTTCAAAACTTGACGTGTTTGAGTTGAACCAATTATTCATGTTAGCAAGGCTTGTGTCCTTAAAAGTAGTAAGCCACTCCTCCAACCCATCAATATTTTCATTTTTGAAGGTTGTTATCCATTCCGTTAATATTGCCACCTTTTCTTCTGCGCTTGTCTGCAATTCAGAGAACCAAGCCCACCATGAATCATATAAGTTTTGCGTTGGTATGCTTTTGATGCCACTCTCCACAATTCCGCATAAATTTTGGTCTAGCCGCCTGTCTCCAGTCAACATGGCTTGCGTTATGACAAGCGTTCCTGCCGGTATCCTGACATCCATTATCGCCAATTCCCACGATGATGCGGTGCGGTCTATCGACGGGGCAACAGGATTTGAGGATTCAGTGCCTTTTTTTATCATCAAATATGGATGCGTGCCTACCTCGGTGACATTCCAATGGACGACTATTCTGTCTATTCGGGGCAGCGTGTTGCCGGCTAGCTGATGCGTCAATACCTCAACCGCATCATTCGTGTAGCATATCCCCAAGAATTTAGATGGCGTCATCCACGCTGCGCCTGTGGAGATGTTGACATTCATCCCACCTCCAGGCGTCACTATAAGATCGGTGTCCGAACTGAATATGCCATTTGTGCGCCCATATATCCATCTACCGGCTGTGTTGGCATCATATGTATGCCCGTTGATCGGTATTCCTAGCTGAGCCATAATCTCATCTCTCCTATCGCTGTGATCGTGGGCTCCCCCAAGATCAGATATATTTTCGATACATTTTTTTCTATCCGGTGCTCAAATCCGGTGATGCGTGTGGTAAGTTGCATTTGATATCTTTGGCTGCGGCACGTGACGATATCTCCCAAATCATATTTGACGCCAAAATCTTTTAAGGCGGTGATCTCTGACTTGAAGCTGACTAATTGGTTGTGCTCATTAAGCTTCGCTATCCCCCTGGCCCTTAAAGTATTCAAATATTGCGCTTGGGTCTGGTAATTCTCTGCGCTTGGGTCATCCTGCCATTGCAGGTCACGAGCATCAATCGGCAGCTCAAAGCGGTTTCTCCCTGTTGCGGTGCCGACAATCACATACATCCTTGCCGTACCTTCACCCTGGCCAAAAACGTAGGCGACATTTTTGAACACACTCTTGTCATCTATGATCGTCACATCACCCAATGAGCCCCACTCATCCGAAAAAGTCGCCGGCGTATTTGTCGTCTGATTAATTGATCTATTGACGCCTTTATAAATGTCTAAAACATGGCGCTTATTTACATAATCAAAAAGCATCCTTATCCCAAGCCCAGATGTGGCGCAAACCTCTGGAAATATCTCAAGGAACAGCTTATTCGTATATTGGCTATCGACCGTTTCGGTGAATCCTTTCAGATCCCCTAATCTTATATCCGGAAGCGATCTTAGGTTGTTCGTCCATATCGTCCTCATGCCTGTTTCTGCGTTCGTGAAATTGAACGTTCCCAACAAGAAACGCTTGTCTATCAATTCCAATGTCGTGTATCCGCTAACGGTTATTGAGCTTGTCTTGCTGTCGAATTCACGGTATTTTATGACCATTGCCGTTTTCTTGCCCTTCATATATACAAAAAATTCCTCTTGCAGCATTGCCACATTTTTAGTCGTGTCGCCCGTGATCAGCGTAAATACCCCCCTGTTCTGATACTCCTCTTGCCAAGACAGATATTTATAAGAGGAGATGCCGCCCTTTAAAACAAAATCCTGATCATATACCCACAGATTCATCTTCCACGCACCCATGCAGTTCCGACATTATGGAATATCATAACATCTAGGCTGCCCTTTCCCTCTTCCGCATCGTATGCTATTATATTGTCGCCGGGGTGCATACGGTACAGATCGCTTTCAATATCGAAATAACCAATAATATCAGTCACGCTATCATTTATGTCAGAGACCACGGATGGCCCATCCGATTTAATCGTGACGATTATCCTTTCATTCAGAGCCATCGTCTTCTTTATCCTAAGGTACTCATACGTGACCGCATTGGTTATTTTTGGATATTTCACGCCCGCCGCATTCGCCCTGAATATGATGCCATACAACGCTTCAACATTGCCTTTATTTTCCACATTAGTAAAAAGTGCAGATATGCGTGTTCCAAAGGTGTATGGCTTTGTCAGATCCCAAAATACAAATTGCGGCTCAATCCCAACAAGGCTGGTTGTCGTCTGCTCCGTCTTGCTGAAATATGGGTATGAGGCACGAACAGCAAATTGGAACCTTGCGCTATAATCCCGCTGCTCAACGTGCGGCGTCTCTGTCGGATAGACGGTTATTGTCCATTCGTCATTGTAAATCAGCTCCGCTTCGATCTCCGGAAGGATCGTATTCAACAGCAATGCCGCTTTATCATTCGAATAGCCTAAGAATGCCCCTTCTATCGTCAATGTTTTTTCATCGACAGCAACGCCATTTACAGTTGTTCCGATTTGATTTATGCCCTGTGACGTGGACAGGTTGACAAAATTTTCTGTCAACCCATCTATGCTGCTTATCACAATGCCGGTGGGGAAGTCAAATTCAATCTCCCCGCCGTTTGCGTTTTTATATTTAATATTTCCTATCATGTCAGTGACCACCTCGCCCTTCTGAATGCCGCTAATGTGGCGTCCGCCTGCTCTCCTGCGGATGCCGGAGCGGCTTGCAGGTATTGATTAATCGTCGTATCGCCGCTATTGCCATTATTTGCCGGAGCGGCCGTTGTGAACGCTGACCGTTCATTTCCTGCATTTGCTAAAACATTCGTTCCAACAATAAAGTCAGACGGATTGAACGAAAACATATTTTCCATCGTGTCATACAGTTCGTTTTCCCTTGATACTGCGCCTTGGATGAACCCCAGCACCGCATTGATTCCAGATTTAGCCAGCTCCCTTGACGGCGAATGCTCATCTAACGCGTTGGCCGCCGCCTTTTTGGCTTGATAGAAGAGGTTGTACATA
>Ga0153920_1000039_pt1 | contig 59328 bp, 47 predicted proteins | sample TSNJ004MetaG_FD_104713 | JGI IMG/M metagenome (GOLD analysis project Ga0153920, IMG submission 104713) | Attine ant fungus gardens microbial communities from New Jersey, USA - TSNJ004 MetaG | ecosystem: Host-associated > Fungi > Mycelium > Unclassified | place: USA: New Jersey, Brendon T. Byrne...
GAACGGGGACGGCCGGGCCTTGAAGATGGCGACAAGCAACGCCACTGCGGTGAGGGAGCGTTCTCCGCCGGAGAGGAGGGAGAGTCGCTTGATTTTCTTGCCGGCAGGGCGGGCTTCGACTTCAATACCGGTGGTCAACATGTTCTCGGGGTCGGTCAGGACAAGTTGTCCCTCGCCGCCCGGGAACAGTCGGTCAAAAATTCTCTTGAATTGGGTTGCCGTGTCGTTGTAGGCCTCTGTGAACACTCGTTCAACATGGTCGTCAACGTCTTGAATGATTTGTTCTAGGTCTGCTCGGGATTTCTTCAAGTCATCAAGTTGCCCGGAGAGGAACTTGTGTCGCTCCTCCAATGCAGCGAACTCCTCCAAGGCCAGGGGGTTGACCTTGCCCAGTGCACCCAGATCGCGTTCGGCCTTCTTCAGCCGCTTTTCCTGCTCCAGGCGGTCAAAGGGTTTGGTTCCCACAGGATTGCCGTCCTCGTCAACGCTCTGACGCAGTTCGGCCCATTTATCCTCCGGATCAAACGCTTCGGGAATCAGCTGATCAGGACCGTAGTTCTCGATCAAGTATTCCGGGGTATACCCCAGTTCCTCTAGCGCGCGGTTTTCAACGTTCTCAATGCGCATCCGTAGTTCGGCGCGCGCCATTTCATCACGGTGCGCAGCATCCGATAGGTGCGTTAATTCCGCTGAAAGTTTCTCAACCTCGGCACGCTGGCTGGTGAGCAGCTCCTCGATCTCGTTCTTGTGTTCCTGCAGCTCACTGCGCTCACTGTCGGCCATCTGGACAGAGACATCAATGAACTGCAGGATCCGAGTCGCTGCGGTTTCCACCTGGGCGGCGTTCGTTGCTTGGGCACGGCGCTCTTCGGCCCTCCGTGCAGCTACTTCGCGATGGGTCCGTTCGGCTGCTGCCGTGCGTTTGAGTCCTTCGATACGGGAGCGCAGGGACGTGACGCGCTCTTCACTGCTACGCAGTGCCAGACGCGCTTCCAGTTCCTGTTGACGTGCGGCAGCGGCCGCATCCGCCATGGCAGCCCGCGACGCGTCATCAACGGATTCGTCTTCGTGATCTTCGGACGCCATCTCCATGCGCTCGGTGATCTCTTCGAGCGATTCCTGCTCGATGCTCAGCTTTTCCTCCGCCGCGAAAATTCTTGCGCGTAGGGCCTGACGCTGTGCCTCGGCATTGCGCAGCTTCTCCCCCAACTCGGCCAGATAGCTAGTGAGCTCGGTAATACCCGCGTCGGAATCCCGCAGGGCAGCGAGCGCTTCATCGTGAGCGTTTTCAGAGGCGTGAAGGGCCGGTTCCCGCTCGGCGAGTTCACGTTCCAGACGCTCCAGTTCGGAACTTGTTTGGCTCAGTTCTGTTTGGGTGGATTCGATCAATGCCTGCTGGGCAATTAGGGAAGCGCCTGCGCTGTTGCCCACGGAGCTACGTGCCGCGGATACGTTGATTCCGTCAAAGGTGGTGAAGCAGGCATCCGTGTATTGGAGTGCCATTTCGCGGGCGGTGTTCAAGTCCTCGACAACGTAGTGGTTGGCGAGCAACCGGTCTAGTAGCGAGGCGATTTCCGGGCGGCTGGTCACGACCTCGCGGGCAGTGATGAGACCGTCGACGCGGGGCACTACTGATGCTCCGTTCGCCGATATATGGATCAACGAGACGTTGGCCTCTTGTTGATCGGAGAGTTCCTCGATCAAGTCCAAGGCACCGGTGATGTCAGAGGCAACGAGTTCTTCGGAGCTATCCCGAAGGATGGCTGAGATGGCCTTTTCATAGCCATCGGCTGCGGAGATCAGTTCCCCTAGCCGTCCCAGCAAGAGCTCGCCGTGTGCTTCGAGGAGCTCTGCGGATGAATCGTCCTGGGCATTCAGCTTCAGCGCTTCGAGGCGCGAGGTGAGCCCGGATACCCGAACAGAGAGTTCACGCTCCCGCTCCGAGTCCAAGCGTTGCGCATGTTGCAGGGCATGGAACTCCCCCGCGGCGTCCTCATACGCACTGTTCAGTTCCTCTTCGGCCTCCTGCCGTTCCACGAGTTCCTGGGACAAGGATTCAAAAGATTGGCGGTCGGCGGCAAGGTTTGCGTCAAACGACTCGTCACTGTCCTTGAGCCGGACGATTTCTGCGCTGGTGACATCCACTCGGCTTCGTGCGGAGGCGACCTGGGAAGCTAAACGTGCCATGCCTTCACGGCGGTCGGCCGCGGCACGCAGCAGGGAGGCCATTCGCTGTTGTTCAGCGCGGGCGGCTTCTTCGGCGGTTTCCTTTGCCTCGACGGCTTCAGCGAGGATCTCATGACGGTCCTCAACTGCTTCTTCCAGTTCGGCGAGTTCTTCACCCAGCCGCTCGGCCTGGGCGTCCAACCGGTCGGGGTCCCGGTTGCTGTCGAAGTGCGTTGGGTTTGATGCCAGCAGTGAGGAGCGTTCTCGCGCCAACGCGGCCATGGACCGGTAGCGCTCCTGCAGGGTTGTGAGGCTAACCCAGGTTTCCTGGATTCTGGCAAGACGGGGGGTGGCCTGCGATAGCTTCGCCTCGAGATTCCCCACATACTGGCGTGCGTGCTCCAACTGGGAACTGGTCTCCTGCTGCGCAGCCTGAATTTTGGCTTCGTCGCTGATGTCTTGGGCCAACTTGTTGTTTAGCGTCACCAGGTCATCAGCAAGCAGGCGTGCCTTGGCATCCCGCACCTCCAGTTGAACGCTTTGGGCACGACGGGCAATTTTGGCCTGGCGTCCCAACGGCGCCAATTGTCGGCGTACTTCCGCACTCAGGTCTTCCAGGCGGTCCAGGTTTCCCTGCATGGCCTGGAGCTTGCGCAAGGTCTTTTCCTTGCGCCGGCGGTGCTTGAGCACTCCGGCGGCCTCTTCAATGAAACCGCGCCGGTCTTCGGCAGTGGCGTGCAGGATTCTGTCGAGCTGCCCCTGGCCGACAATGACGTGCATCTCGCGACCGAGCCCGGAATCGGACAAGAGTTCCTGAATATCCAATAGGCGGCAGGAGTTTCCATTGATCGCGTATTCTGAACCCCCTGACCGGAACAACGTGCGTGAGATCGTGACTTCGGCATAGTCGATGGGCAACTGGCCATCGGTGTTGTCTATGGTCAGGGAAACGTGGGCACGACCCAACGGTGGACGTCCGGAGGTGCCGGCAAAAATGACATCCTCCATCTTGCCACCACGCAGGGTTTTGGCTCCCTGTTCCCCCATCACCCACGCCAGCGCGTCCACCACGTTGGACTTGCCGGACCCATTGGGGCCAACCACCGCGGTGACACCCGGTTCAAACTCAAAGGTCGTCGCCGAGGCAAAAGACTTGAACCCGCGTACGGTAAGTGTCTTTAGATGCACGGTGGAGGATTCCTGAGTTCTATGTTGGGGTTATAGGCTGGTGCTGGCTCGTCAAGAACCACGAGAGGCTTGGTGAGGCAATTCTATCGAAGCCCACCCCACAACCGGGGGAAGCGGCGCGTAGGACTGCATGAAAGTAAGCGAAGAGATTGGAATCCAAGTGAGTGTTCTTTCGCAGATTGAGCAATGGCCGACCGACAATGCGGTCAGCGCCGTGATCGATGGTTCCGGACAGATGCTTGATTCTGTCGGCGACCTGAACCGTAAGTACCCGCTGGCCTCGGTGACCAAGTTGCTCAGCGCCTATGCCTTCCTGCTTGCATTGGAAGAAGAAGCCATCAGTCTGGACGACCCTGCGGGCCCCGAAGGCTCCACGGTGCATCACCTGCTGGCCCACACCTCCGGCTATGACTTCGACAGCGAAACCATCCGCTTCAAGCCAGGCAGCCGCCGTGGGTACTCCAATACCGGGTTCGAGGTGCTGGCTGAGCACCTGCAGCGTTCTAGCGGCATTGAATTCAGTGAATACATTTCAGAAGCGCTGTTCCTCCCATTGGGGATGAACGACACCACGTTGGATGGCAGCAGCGCCAAGGACGGGATCTCGACTGCGGCAGATCTGTCCCGATTTGCGGCGCAATTGCTCACCCCCACCCTGTTGGCATCAGAAACGTTGAAGAACGCCACCTCAGTTCATTTCCCACACAGGATTGGCATCTTGCCCGGCTATGGACGCCAAGAACCCAATGACTGGGGACTTGGCTTTGAAATCCGCGGAACCAAGAATCCGCATTGGACCGGCAAGGATCATCCGGCGACGACCTTCGGCCACTTCGGCCAATCCGGAACTTTTCTCTGGGTTGACCCTGAGCACCGGCTGGCCTGTGTCACGCTGACTGATAAGGCTTTCGGCCCCTGGGCTGCCGAGAGGTGGAGCGATTACAACAACGGAGTATTGCAGGAATTCTCGCGCTGAATCAGCAGGATGTCTAACGACGGCGGGGGCGGGTTTGGCAGACAGGGCAGGTGAATGAAGAACGCCCCATAAAGGCGTCGCGACGAATCAATGAAGTACGGCCATTACTCGCACAGCGAGCACATTCTCTGCCCTCACGGCCGTAGGCGTTGAGCGAGCGGTCAAAGTATCCGCTGGCTCCATTCACATTGACGTACAGCGAATCGAAGCTCGTGCCCCCGGCGTCCAGTGCGCGAAGCATTACGTCCCGCAGAGCGGCATCCAGCCGCTCAACTTCTGCCCGTCGAATCGTCGCGGTATTCCGAAGCCCTGAGAAACCAGCTTGCCAAAGTGCCTCATCCGCATAGATATTCCCCACACCCGCGATCACTGTTTGGTCGAGGATGGCCCGCTTGACCTGAGTAGTTCGTTTGCGCAGGGCGGCGTAAAGGGAGTCTGTGGTCCGGAACGGATCCAATACATCTCGGGCAATATGGGAGGCCGCTGCCGGGATGAGGTCAAGGTCGCTCCCCTGGCCACCAACTCCCCCATCGGAAGTGCTGACAAGAGGCGAGAGGAACATACCGCCAAAGATCCGCTGGTCAATGAAGCGCAGCTCCCCTGGTTCTTCGCCGCGGGGACTCAGCGATAGACGCACCTTCAAATGTTTTTCATCCGGTGCTTCGGGTTCCTCTATCAGCAGCTGTCCGCTCATTCCCAGATGCGCCACGAGCGCAGCGGGTGCCTCCAGCCCAGTCAGGTTCATCCAGAGGAACTTACCGCGCCGAACTACTGCATCAACACGGCATCCCTGAAGACTTGCTACGAAGTCTTCGGCACCGTCCAGGTGCCGTCGCACCGAGCGCGGATCTAGGACTTCCACTGTCTCGAAATTGCGACCGCGGACCCAGGTTTCAAGTCCACGGCGAACTACTTCGACTTCCGGCTGTTCAGGCATAGCGAAGTGGCGATCCTTAGAGCTGTGGCAAAGCCTGATTGGGGTGCATTAGCTTCCAACTGGCCCTGGCGGCTTCCTGTTCCGCTTCCTTTTTGGAAGGCCCCTGCCCCTGGCCCAGCTCGCGCTCTCCAATCCACAAAGTGGCGGTGTAGCTGCGGGCGTGGTCCGGACCGGTTCCCGTGACTTCATAGAGCACGTCCCCGAGTTTGCCGCCAGCAGCTTCTTCCTGGATGACCGTCTTCCAGTCAGTGGCAGCTCCGAGCAGTTCGCCATCCTCAAGCATCGGAGCCACCAAACGCAGGATGAGCTCCTTGGCTCTTTCCATCCCATGGTTGATGTACACGGCGCCGAAAATGGCTTCCATGGTATCCGCCAGGATTGAGGCCTTGTTCGCCCCGTTGGACTGCTTCTCACCGCGCCCCAGGTAAATGTGCTGGCCGAGACCAAGTTGACGGCCAACTGTTGCCAATGCTCGCGTGCTCACAACGGCGGCCCGGCGTTTCGCGAGGTCACCTTCCGGCAAATGCGGCTGGGACTCGTAAAGGTATTCGGCGATGCTGAAGCCCAAAATGGAGTCGCCCAGGAACTCTAGACGCTCATTGGTGGGGATCCCACCGTTTTCATAGGCATAGGAGCGATGGGTTAAAGCAAGACGAAGCGTCTCGGGGTCAATAGTGACCCCGAGACGCTTCAGAAGTTCTTCTTCAGAAGACATATTTAGACGTCTGCGACCTTGCGACCCTTGTACTCAAGGAACAGCTCGGTACCGGCCGAGTCGGTAACGACCTTGGCCTGGTGCGGCAGGCTGTAGGTGATGCGACCGTTTTCAACGGTCTTCACCAGGTTCGGTGCGGTAGCCTTCCACTGAGAACGGCGGGCACGAGTATTCGCACGGGACATCTTCCGCTTTGGAACAGCCACGACTACTTCTCTTCTCTCTCGTCTGACGTTTTACTTTGTGTCGCATCTTCTGCGACTATGTCGGCCAGCTGCGCAAGCGCTGCCCAACGAGGATCAAGGACCTCATGGTGATGCTCAGGATCCTCGTTAAGGTTCTTGCCACATTCGCTGCAAAGCCCTAAACAATCTTCCCGGCATACCGGCTGGAACGGCAGGGCGGTCACCACTGCGTTCCGCAGTACCGGGTCAAGGTCGATGAGATCATCGACAACCCAGTACTGGTCTACTTCATCGTCTTGTTCGATTTCGGCATTCTCTTCGTAGTAGAAGAGCTCCTGAATATCAGCATCATAATCATACTCGATGGGTGTCAGGCACCGGCCGCATTCACCGGCGATTTCCACGGTGGCTACACCAGAAACCAGAACACCCTCATGTACGGATTCGAGCCGCAGGTCCAAGGAAACCTCGGATCCTTCACGAACACCAATGAGTGCTACGCCCACTTCAGCGGGCGCGGGTACTTGCTCAACGATCGTTGTCATTGCTCCGGGCGCCCGTCCAAGCTCCTTGGTTGAAATAACCAGAGGCGAACTGCGATCAGGCTCACCGTGTGGTGACCGATCAGAACGCTTTTCGCTGATGATAACTCCTATTGAACATAGACCGACGTTCCACCTTATCTCGCCCGGACTTACATTGACAAATTGTCGCCCTCGCTTTGCACAGGACAAGACTAGATCAACACTCCTGAGCGTGAGGCGGAATAATCCTACGACACACGCAATTACGGCAGCTGACTTTGAGGCGAACCTGCCACCTCGAGAGCAGCAGTGATAAATCTCATGCAACTCGAACCGCGGCTCGTATCGCCGAAATGATATCGCACGAGCGCATCATGGTCCGGTGCTGGCGATTCGATAAGAGGGCGGATTATAGCGGAAATACCATGCGCCTCCTCAGCATTCAAGGATGGAAGTTTCATCAAAGCCGGCGACTCCCCTACCGCAGCATGAGGATCAGCAGGCCGCGTGATGAGCACCGGTTTGCCTGTCGCCAACCAGTCATAAGCCACAGCCGACATATCAGTTATACAAGCGTCCGCCGAGGACCACTGCCACCCCCACGAGGGAGAATCGTCATAGAAGTAAGTTGGACTTCCGGGATCTCGACCGGTCGCCTGCAGAATGGAACGGATTTCTTCTATATCTCTCCTATATTCAGGATTATTAACACCACTCCTTGGATGCGGCCTAAAAATGATATTGTACGTTCCATTCGTCACTAGGTCCTTTATTAGTCCAACCCCATGTGAACTTACTGATCCATAAGACATTGACGGGCGATCCCCTTCCCATGTGGGCGCATATAGAATCGTCTTAAAAAGAGGATTAAAATCCAAAGGCGCTTTATAGTCAACATCAAGCTGTGGTCTACCTATGGCCCTAGTACGCTCCAGAACATCGAAACCTGTTAGATTCTTGGCAAGGCGATCACGAGCCGCATCACCAGCCACAAATACATAGTCATAAGCCTTAAGCTGGTTCGACCACATATACGCTTTCTCACTTTCCCCATGACTGATAAAAGTATGAGAAATATTATTAAACCGTAACATTTGGAAATTTCGAATGTTTTGGTTGACGTAAAAGACCGCACCTAAAGACTGGGTGGCAACAACATCTTCCACTTCGGCAATAGTTGCTGCGTAATATATCGGCAACGGGCATTCTCGTTGCAAGATAACGGCCATCTCAGGGTTTCTGACAAGTACAACAACTGGAATATGGGTACTTAAAATGACAAAAGGCTGATACCATTGACGAATCTGATAAATATTTATTTTAGAATCAGCGAAATAAATAGCAGCACGGTACGCTTTGTCAGCAGATGGAAGCTGCTTAAAGTTAGATAAATTTCGTCGAATTAAATGCCTAGCACTTCGTTTCTTTATATGCTTAATCGCGCTCGTTTTCGTGTTTTGTGCAATTTTCAACAGATTCACTAAGTTCCCTTTCTGGCAGAAGCAAGGTAGTCAAAGTTGTGGCCGATAAGAATCTTTTCAGAATAGGATATTTTGGTGCTACTACCAAATGACTACTATTCCTCAAGAAACGATCCAGTTAGAGCCAGCATAGTTGATCCAGCTTAGAAAACGATCTGCAACAGATTCGGTCTTTAAGGGTCTTGGTCGATGCTGAATTTTAGCCCGTAGTACAGGAAATCGCCACTAGGTACTTCGTTACTCCCTAAGATCCCTCAGCAAGTCTTCCCACCGATCAATAATATGGGAAGGAGTGTATCGAGAGGCGTAGTTTCTTCCTTCTAGCGAAAATTGGTGCCGAGTTTCATCATCGACAGCTAAAGCTTGCATCCGTTGCGCAAGTAGCTTTACGTTATTCTGCGGAACAATATAGCCCGTCCGTGCATCAATAACTAGATCGCCAATACCTGGCGCGCAATCGAATGCAATAGTAGGGACCCCACTGAGAGAAGCTTCGACTATGGATATAGGGAGACCCTCATACTGGGAAGTTAGGAGATGAATTTTAGAACTTGCAAGAACTGTTTCAACGAGGTCGGTCTTGCCCATGAGTTTTATACGAGGCAGCGATTCAGCATCAATCAGGCATTGTAATAAAGACTCAAGGGGCCCTTCGCCGTACAATTCCACGCGCCAGTCCGGAAGCTGATGATGAATCATGTTCCACGCACGAATAATATATTCCAGTGACTTCTGCCGGTCATATCTGCCTAAAGCAACAAACACATTTTCTCGGTTTTCCTCACGAGCTACGTTAGTAGGCGGAGCCACGGGATTGGGGATCCAACTGGCGTTATTGAGACCCGCCCTGCGAAACTCCTGAGCATCACTCTCAGTCAGACAGACAAAACGTTCAACTTCTGCGAAAGCCCGTTTAACACGACCGAGGTCCCTCGTTTGGACACACATCTGATATGAACCATGGTACTGCCCTACAACACGTGGCATTTCAGAAACCGTTGCGTCATACCCGGCTTCTCGGAGATGCTCCATAGCAAAAACTTGCGTACAGATAATCAGGGTTCGAGGTCCCCATTCTTTAAGCTTGATCCGTAGCCTTTCGGTACCTTCCTTCCTGAGACGACTCCTTTTTTGGTGTCTGTACCGGCGCATTGGATTCATCCGATGCCGCCGAGTCTTGAGCGTCCAGTTTTCTGGCGCTTCGCCCGCCCAGAGACAATCAGTGGATATACCCTCCGGACGGAGAGTCTTAACTTGCTCATGCTTTGGCGCCGGGTTTACTCCCAACATCTCGACTTCATAACCACGCTCGAAGAACTCAATTGCCATGCGATCCACGAAGCGTCCGACACCTCCGAGACGATCGATCTGATTCGCCATTAGAACGATTCGATCAAAACAATCAACCATTACTAACCCCAAACTTTTCGAACGGTATGTTCTGCAGCATCTCCGGATTCATGCCCAGCAAAAGCATTGATAAACTCACGACGTAAAGTAACGTCTGGATCGGATATGAAACGTTCCTCTACCGCAGAATGCAAGTCTTCCTGACTCTTCACAATAATCCCTGGAGGAAACTCCTCAATGGAAAAGTATGTTCCGCGTTCGTCATTGACATATTTGTCGAGATCATAGGCATAAATGATTATCGGCCGATTTAAGGTAGCAAAATCGAACATGACGCTTGAATAATCCGTTATCAATACATCAGTCACGGCATACAGATCAGCAGAATCCTCTACTGATGAAACGTCGACAATTTTTCCAGCAAACCGAGGATGAATAGAAACCCTGTTGAGATAATGTGCCCGAATTAAAAGAACGCATTCATCCCCCAGAGCCTCTATCCATTCCTCAAGATCCATCTCTAAGCGGATAGCGCGTCTAGAATTTTTAGTGTCAGCACGAAAAGTCGGCGCATAAAGAACAACCTTTTTCTCAAGAGGAATGCCAAAGGACTTTTTTAAACTTGTCGCTTCCTCTCGGGATAGACCCACTAGTTTGTCATTGCGAGGAGAACCGAACTCTATTGTGTTATTCGTGTATCTAAACGCCGGGACAAAAGTCTTCTTAAAATAGGGGCTAGGAATCGTTAGATAATCCCACAGATTAACTCTTTCTACCAATTCATTTCTTTTAGATGCAGAAGCAAATGCGTAATCTGGCTCATCTAAGCCCATGAGTTTGAGAGGAATTCCGTGCCAGGTCTGCAAATATTTTTGGCCTTTCCTCTTCTTAAAATAACTCGGGAAAGTCTGGTTGTCTACAAGGTACTCGCATCGTGCGAGTTCGTACAAATAGCGAGCAGAGTGACGGACGACCGATCCCTGTACTTCATGAAGCATCCGATGCTCGCGCTGAAAGGACCAGATCTGCGGTTGCGAGGGGAAAAGACGTGTGAGTTCGTCACTCACTATCCGAGGACTGTCAGCATACGACTTACCAAGATGGGATTCGAAGAGAGAACGATTCTTCCTAAGTGGCATCTGCCGCATGACCCAATAAGCAATCTTCCATTTAAGTCTGCTTGTAGGAACCGGATTAGTGACAAGTCTGCGCAAACGGTATCGGATGCGAGCAACTGGGAGAATAACAGTACGAGCCAACCGCGCTTTGTCACCTATCTTGCCTTTACGAAGGCCGATAGTTCCGTCGATCGTGCGGTACACCCTAAATCGCGCTGCGGTGAGGTTTTCCACAAAACTTGCTGTAGCAACTCTGCGTTTTGGGATTCTATCTACGACACCGAACGTTAGATGACCTTCTGCTCTAGCGACCCGGTTAGATATTTCGACGCGCAATCCGATCTTCTGAATTTGCGCATAGAACCATCGCGATGGCAGCTTTACGGCACATTCCCACGTAATCCAATCACCGCTACGAGTGATTCCTGAGACAGACTGGTAATCCATTTGACGTGGCTTATCACGGGTAAATAGAAGGAGGGATATCTCATAGGAACCAACTTCTTCTAGCTTGGCTAACGGGTCAAATGTTCTCGCCCTAATTCGCAGAACGTCTTTCTGTGCGTCAACAGAATATACCTCATGGTAAAAGGTTTCTTGAAACCAGGGGATTTCTCGAAAAGAACTGAGGGGTTGTGTCAACAGACTCTGTGCCAATGAACTTACTTCAGAAAGCAGCTCAGGTTGCCATTGAAGATTATGAGAGTCTGCGATTTTAATCGGCGGTACTAGCGTCGCCCGATGCCGTATCATCAAAAACGCATCTCGCACGAGATCCGGACGACCAATGAGAGCAGCACCATATAAAAAGCGTTCCGAATAATCGAGTTCGTTAAACGCATCAGCTGGAACCGACTCTATAAAGGGCTGCAGAACTTTCAGAACTGCAGAGGAGAATTCGTCATCTCCTTGACGAATATCATTTAGATAGAGACGAACGTCATGGCGTAGGATTTTTAGTTGGAGCCGAGCCAGCAAAAGTGGGTTTCGCGTAGGATCCACCACATCGATAACACGTCTCAATGCTTCCAAACGAAATTCGAGATTTCTGAGCGAATCACGCTGGTTGGTTATTGATTTGCGTACTTCACTAGGATATATGTTCCACACATATGCCGACTCAGGAATTACGGCGATACCTTTGGCGTGTTTGAAGGCCTCGGCGGAAAACACAAGGTCCTCATAGTGGATGTCAGTTGGGAACTGAATTCTATTAGATCTCAAAAATTGTTTATTATACAATTTTGACACGACGATAGTATCGATAGCTAGGTCTGGGTTTTCTTCGATTGAGTAGAAGTAGCCTGGCTCGGAATAGAGACGGTCATGCCACCCTCGCCATTTCCTTTCGCCCACCTCAAAGCGACGCGTCCTGGCCATGACTATATCCGCATTAGTTCGCCTGGCTTCTCGCAGCAAATTCTTGCAAGCATGTCTATCGAGTACATCATCACTGTCCAGGAACATGACGTAGCTACCTCGGGCAAGCTCGAGTCCCCGTCGTCTGGGACCCCCGACTCCACCGGAATTTTGCTCGAGTTGAACGAAAGTACCTCGCGGATCCTCACTGACAGACTTAGCCGCTACGACGTCACTGGAGTCATTCGAGCAATCGTCAACAAGAATCAACTCGATATTTTGATGAGTTTGTGAATACACCGACCGTATTGCGTTTTGAACGTGCTCAGCATCATTATAATGAGCAAGGATAACTGTTATGTCGGGCACTTTTTCCATTTTTTCCTAATACAAGCAGCTAGCAGATATCGAGGACCGCGTTAGCTTAGTTCTTTCACGATCTGGCTCAGGGTATCCAATGTCGATTTCAGGGATTCAACGTGCCGTTCGTCGAACTCACTTAGAACTCGCTTCATCTCAGTCGTCGACACTCCAGAAGTGCGCGGCAGGTAAACAACCTCGACTTCGTCGTGGAGGTCGTCAAATTTGCCTTTCCAATCCTCACCTATACCAAAGACATCGACGCCATACCTCGAAATATCGAGACGTTTCTGAGCCCAGTCCTCTTCCGGGATTGCCGCGTCCACGTATCGAATAGCTCGGACGATCTCGATACGCTGCTCAAACGGAACGATCGGCTTCTTTCCTTTTACGGCGTTGAACTCGTCGGTGGACACACCCACGATTAGGCGGTCCCCCTTCTCCTTTAGTCTCTTTAGGATATTTAGGTGGCCGATATGGAACAAGTCGAACGTCCCGTAGGTCAGTACTGTCTTGGACACATGATCTCCTGTTCTTGAACACGTTCAGCAATCCTATGCCAGCCTTGAAAAAGTCTTGACAAACACGTGAATCGTACTTCTTAGCGATTTTACATTCAAAACTCACGGACATCGCCCGGAACGCTCCGTGGACATATATTCTTACGTTCTGCACAGAACTTTCACGTGAAAAACTAGGCCTTTTCGAACGATGAGCGTACGGGGTAGAAAATACTCAAGAACTGCTGGACGAGCTTGGTGCGGCTCTCGTGGTCCTTAGCACGGGAAATTTCATTGAGGCAGAACATTTGGCGGCGCTCGCCACTCAAGAGCCGGAACAGATTCATGCCCAGATTCTCTCCGCCTAGGTCTATGTACGCATAGGACGTTTCTATAGGTACGCCAACTCCTTCAGCCGCCGCAACATAATGCGCTAAAGACGAAGGTACGGAGATGTCCATGGGGTGTCTGAAGCGTTGACGTGCAGTAGCTCTGATCTCATCGGAGAAGTCGTCGAAAATTTTTTTATGAACCGAGAGCCTCTGCGGATGGGCAACATGCCTGAACTTGAGCGCCGTCGTACGTCCGTATTTTTCCTGGATCAAAGTGCCGTTTCTACGGGCGGCGCGGTTTACCGGTAACTTCCCGTTCACAGCCTCGGAGAAGTGAGCGCGTGCTAATGAATACTTGACTGTACCCGAGCCGCTGTAAAAGCTGTTTGGGGATAAAGGCTTCCCGAAGAATACGTCATCGTTTACGTAGAGAAAGTACTCTGACAGACCTGGAATCCGAGATATCTGGGACTCAATTGCGTGGGAATTGAACGTAGGCAGACATCCAACGGGGTCTTCGAAAATTTCATCATGGCTCACAACTTGGATCTGCGGATGACTAGTATCCAACCAAGTAGGCACCTGATCCGCCGTAACGATGAAGATCTTTCGGACCCACGGGAGATTGAGTTGCAATGACCGCAGGGAGTATTTGAGTTCATCGCGTGATGTATAGCGGGCTAAATCGCGGCTGCTAGCATCGATTCCTTCGCATGGTATCCGATCCTTGTAATGACGATACTTTTGCCGCCAAAGTGGATCAGACGCGTCTACCCAGGTGTAGACCACATCAATAGGTCCAACGAAATCTTGGATATCGGGAAGAAGCGGAGAATTATCAGAATGGACACTCCATAACGCGCCCGCACCTTGCAGAGCGTTCTTCGCGAATGTCTGCGTGGGATCTTGCCGTACAGACCAAACGCTTAGCGAACCATATCCCGTTGAATCCCGATCGCAACGTGTGATCCTAAAGCCCTGTTGTTTAAGACTTTCTGCAAGTTTTCGCCAGTCGGCCCGACGAATTCGGGTGGTCAGGTCGTACTGATCAGACAGAAAATCGATTCCTAGCTTTTTCGCTACAGAACGGCTACGTTCTCTATTTCGTACTTGGACATCTGCAACGGGTGTCGAGTTTTCCCTCAACCGCGAATGAGATCGGATTAGCAATCGACGCCATAGGGAGTCGGGCAGCTGCCGAGCTACCTTCCCCTTCCAACCACTCAAATCCAAATTGCACACCATCCGAAGCCGACGAGCTAACGTCTCTGTTCTCAACCCGATTCAGTTTACTACTTTTGATCTGCTCTTAAGGAAAGGAACCGAAGATCATGGCACATCTCTCCCTGGTCGATGAGGTTGGACCGCTATCGCCTACAGCAACGGCGGTCTTCCGGCCAAAGTCATCCGCACGAGGGTACTCCATTTGAGCTTTTGTCTTGGCTCTTGATACCAGGGGCTCCCCCGCCATCCTGCTTTCCAGCCCGCAAGGTATTGTCTAATTCCACCTTTGTTCGAGCGCAGGCGGAGAGTCTCAACAAAGAGCCAATCTAGCGTATAAACCCACCTAAATGGAACGGGAAGGTTTCGTCTGGCTAACCAGACTCTGTTTCGGGCGTTAAGACGATAAAATTCATCGTGTCGTCTCTGATCAACAATCGGATGACCAACCCTAAGATCACCGGCATACCAAACGTAACGCCCGGTATCCCACACTCGCCAGGCAAGCTCAATCCCTTCATGCGCGTACCAGAAACCGCCCGCCCAACCGCCCGTCATTTCAAAGACAGCGCGTGGCATCACCAAACAGGTCTCACCGACGTGGAAAACCTTACTCGACTCATTGGCTGTGCGCTTGTTGAGCCGCGGTATCCAGCGGGACGGATCATTTCCGTCGGAATCTGGATCTGTGATTTGTGGTTGCAGCAGTCCCATCTTTGGGTAGAGCCGAAATCGACATATGGCGCTTGCCAGAAAGTCGTTGTCAAGGAACCAGGAATCGTCGTCTAGGAAACAGAGGAACTCGCCCGAGACTAGAGGTACTCCGGCATTTCTACCTGCGGGGATACCTAGATTTTCAGGAAGATAGTGTCCACGGACTCCGACAGGGAGCCCAACAGGATCCCATCCATTTCCAACAACCACAACGTCAAGACGAACCTGATCTTGCTGAAGCAAGGAATCCAGGGCTCTGGTCAATTCGGGAATCCGCGTTCCCATCGTCAGCACTACCACACCGATGGAGGGGCTATCAGGTTCGCTCATACAATTTCCTCCTGCGTCGCTTCCCACTCAGGAAATTCATTTCAGCCGCGGCGAAGCCATCGAAGATATAAAGTGTCCTATATTGACAAGGATCGTAGCGGGGCACAAGATCCAAATCATCCATTTTTCGCCAAGGCCCGGTTCGCCCAAGATGGCAGAAACAACTGAACAGGCCAAAACAAGTAGGCTCAGTTCAACGGCATGTAGCAACCTATGAAACGGCAGGAATCTGGCGAACGCACGGAGCCTACCAAACACAGTAGTAGTAGGTACCGCCCGGGCAGCCGCGGTGTCGGGTAGCTTACCTAAACCGGCCATTCCACGTGCTGCATGAACCATTAGTGATTGGGAACGGTTCAATACGAGAAGAACAGCCAGACAAGCGGCAATGAACAAAGTCGGCCAAGCTTGCGAGTAGGTTACTTCACTATCGGAAAGCTCACGAAAGACACGATATCCCAGCGCCAGCGGGATTAAGGCTTCCGTGGTGTGGTGGCCCACCATGTCTATAAAGACGCCCTTGGGAGACTGAGTCGATCGCCACCGTGCCACTTCTCCGTCCGAGCAATCAAAATATAGCTGCAGCTGGGAGAGCACGACCGCCAGAAGTGGCCCCCAGATACCGGGAATCAGGAGTGCCAAGGAAATACCCCAGCCGGCAAGCATCATGAGGCCAGTGACACCGTTCGCGCTGATCCTGGTACGCACCAAAACGGCGGTGAGATAAATAGAGATGTGCCTCAGGTAGAGCTCGGCGGTCCAATGCTCCGCGTTTCGTCGTGATCGGACTTCTGGCGGCTGGCAGACCTCACGCAGCTGCGCGAGAGTTGGATTCTTAGGTCTTTCACCGTCCACGATTTACCCTGCCTTTATCAACAGTGTTGCCTGCACCAAAAATCAAGCCGCGCATATATCCGAGGGCCCACGGAAAATGGATGGCCGGAAAGACTGCACTTGTCAGAAATTTCTCGTTTGCGTTCGGCGCTTGAGCGCGCAGACCCTCAGAAACTGCTAACCCGGCGTAGACGTATGGGATGACTGATACGAGGTTTAGGAAATGCTTCACGCCCGGAGAAGCAGATTTTTTCACGAGCGGACGGGCCGCATTGACTGCCAACCCAGCGGTCACACCGACTACCATTAGGGGCGGAACAACATGCCGCAATGACTTTCCACCCGGGTACCGGCGAGCAATTTCCGCTCGCCAGGTGCCAGAAGCAAATGACTGGGACGCCAAAGCGCGGAAAGTGTCGCGTGGATAGTATCCGACCTTCAGTTCCGGGTCGAACCAGACCAAATGGCCCGCTTGCCTAATTCGGTGACATAGTTCCCAATCTTGCGCCCGCAACATCGACTCATCGTAGAATCCCACCTGCTCGAAGATTTCACGTTTGAAAATTCCAAGATACGCAGACTCAGCTGGGCCTTCAGGCGCTCCTGAATGGTAAGCCGCGCCGCCAAAGCCAAATCTCGAATTATAGGCAGCCGCGATCGCACGTTGCAGCGGAGAACGTCCCCGAGCATCCATCAGCCCCCCGACGTCGTGTGCATCAACGCGGAATAAGGTTTCAACACCGCGACGCGTGTAATGCGAGGGCAGATCACTATGTGCATCAACGCGGACCACAATCGGATACTTGGACGCTCGGATGGCCAGATTCAACGCTATCGGGGTCCGACCGCGCGGGTTCGGGACCAACACAATACGTTCGTCTTCATAGGCAAGACGCTGGGCCACCTCGTTTGTGGTGTCCGTACTAGGACCCAGAGCGACTACCAGTTCCTTGGGTCCGGGATAGTCTTGCCCCAAAATCGAAGCGATCGCTTCTTCCAGGTAATCTGCCTCGTTGAGCACAGGCATGACGTAGGAAACGCCAGGATATTCCGTCATCAGTTACTTTCGAGACTGTTCGTAGGCCTTGATTACTTTCTCGGGATCGCCATCCATTTTCTGGACTCCTTTTTCGATCCAGATCACCCTATTACAGGTGTCCCGGATGGACTTCATGGAGTGGGACACCAGGAAAACAGTGCCAGCATTTTCTCGGATCTCTCGAATCTTCGCTTCCGAACGTTTCCTAAATTTTGCGTCACCGACGGCCAGTGCTTCATCGATGATCAAGATGTCATGTTGTTTAGATGCTGCAATCGCGAACTTGAGACGCGCGCTCATCCCGGAAGAATACGTGCGCATCGGAAGATCGATAAACTCCTCAAGCTCAGCAAACTGCGTGATCTCCTCGCGCATCTGCTCGACTTGCTGGCGATTGTAGCCCAAAGCAAGCCCCCCAAGTGTGATGTTCTTGTCTCCCGACATCTCTGGAATCAATGCAGCGCCAACGCCCAGCAGGCTTGGTCGTGAGGATGCGTAGACGGCGCCAGAGGCGGGTGGAGTGAGTCCGGTAATTGCCCTCAGCAGTGTTGATTTACCGGATCCGTTCGAACCGATGATGCCGATCGACTCGTTCTCATAGGCAACGAACGAAATTCCTTTAAGCGCATGCACCGTTCGCATGCCTCTCATCTTTGATTGCAGTAGGCGTCTAGCCCCGGCGGTACCGACTGCTTTTCCCGAAGAATAGACTTCATACTTCACGTGAAGATTATCAACGATGACGACAGGCTGGCGGTCCTGCTCAATCTCCAGTTTTGAGTGCGAAGTATCGGGTTGCTCGACAACGTTGATAAAGCTCGTATCGTCGCTGAAGATCGGTTCGGGCTCATAATCTGGATGCAGACTCGGATTGATGAGGTCTTCGAAACTAATTGGCACGGCCGTAACGCTCCTCTGCCTTCCAGAAGTAGATCAATCCTAAAGCCAGCACAGCCACTGACCAAGCAATGACAACGACCCACGCCATGGGATCGTAGACCTCGTTGTCCATTACCAAGCCACGTGCGATGGTCAATGTCTGGTAGAGCGGATGGAAATCGAAAACAGTCACCATCCACGGCCAAGGACCGAGGATACGGTCCACGCTAAACAGGACGCCGGAAGTGTAGAAGAGTATGCGTGTAATCAATGGTAAGAGCTGCGTAAAGTCACGGATATGCACCGTGATACGCGCGCAGACGAGTGCGACTCCCATATTGAAAACAGTGAATACCGCAATGAGCGGGAAGATCATGAGCCACGAGAGCTTCGGAGTTGTCCCCAAGATCATGGCGTATATGAACATGACGACCACCATTGGCATCAGCGTCAATAAGTTTTCTGTGACCTTGGCGACTGGCAAGGTTAGACGGGGGAAAGAGAGCGATTGCACAAGGGCAGTATTTCCAGTGATCGACTTAGCGCCACCGTTCATCGATGTCGTAAAGAACTCGAACAGGAATACTCCGATGACAATAAACACGGGAAAGTTCTCTGGCTTCCGATCCCCCTGCAAGATGCCGAAGATAAACCCGTACATCAAGGCGTTCATCGTTGGTTTCAGCACGACCCACAGCATGCCAAGACGGTTCCTCTGGTTCTGAGACTGCACCCTGGCCTTAGCCAACTCATAGATGAACGTGCGACGTTCCCAGGTCTGTGCCAGATAAGCGCCCAGTGATGGACGAGCACCCACACGGTGCAGTCCATGCTGCTCAGCAATCTCGGCAACTGTCATATTAAATGTATTCCTCTAGTGATGCGCATAGGTTGTGCGAAGGGGTCCGTCCGGACAGCTCAAAGTCTAGTTGATCTTTCAATAGAGCGTTATGAGGACGCCTGCGCGGCTTCGTGACTCATCTCGCATTTTCGGAATTCTTCTCATCCGCCGGGGGGGTTTTCGTGCAGATACTCGGCCATGCTATCCGTCTTCAACGCCTCACTAATTTGAGCGATCGCTGCCTCGCTAGCCAATTCAATTGACTGTCCGTCCGGACTCGTCGAAGTCCCTGCAGTTGGCATGGTGAACATGCGCAGGTCTTCAGAGCCGACATTCTTCAGTTGCATACCCAAACCCACAATCGTAGCCGCATCAAGCGACTCGTCAAAGGACAAATAGGGCGTGACCTTGTCGACGAGGTCATATATCTTCGAGGGATTTTTCAACACCTCAGGGGAAAGCATCTGCTCGACAGCTGCTGAGATGAATTTACGTTGATTGCGTACACGCTGATAATCACCATCGTTGAAAGACTTGCGTTCCCGCACGAAACGCAATGCCCGGTCTCCTTCGAGCGTGATCTTCCCCGTGGGATAGTAGTAGTCCGTGTCATTAGCGGTGAACGCGATATCGTTATCCACTGTCACGCCCCCGAGCGCGGTGCTTAATTCGCGGAACCCCTCGAAATCAATCATTGCCACATGATCGATTTTTGTTTCAAACGTTCCTTCGAGGGTTTGCATTAGCAACGGCACTCCGCCTAAGGAAACTGCCGCATTCAGTTTATTCATTCCATAGCCGGGAATCTCAATCCAGGTATCGCGAACGATCGACATGATGAAAACTTCGCTACGGTCCTCCGGAATATGTGCGATCATCATCGAGTCACTGCGCTGGCCAGCGGCGCCGGTCAGTGAATCAGCTTCCGCAGAAGCTTCGTCACTATGGTCAACTCCGAGCAGCAGAATGTTCATGGAACCGTCGTCGGGGTCTTTGACTGGTCGGGACTGTTCTTGCTCCGGCGTGAACGAAATGTCCACTCTGCTTGATTGTGAATTGAACTTGTGGCTTAGGTTAAAGAGATAGGAGCCGGCACTGAGTACTGCTACCAGGACAACCGCTATGGTGCCGAGGACGAGTACTCTGATACGTCGTTTCCTGCGTCTAGCTTGTCCATAACGGACGTTTCGAGAGGTAAAGTGTTCTTCTTTCCTCGCGCCTTTTCTCTTCATCTGGTTCCCTGCAGCTCGTCGGCATGTTCGGCGGGAACATCACTATGTACTGATGTTCCCGCCGCGGTTGTCAAGGTTAATGCCGCAAAATGTGTTTTCGCTGGGTAGGCGACTCCAGTCAGACTATTTCGTTGACGAAATTTTTCAGCCACGGCCGCAGACCGTCACCTAGCTCTTCATGCTCCACCGCCAAGGAGATGATCGCCTGCAGGTAGCTCAACTTATCACCCGTGTCGTAACGACGACCTCGGAACACCACCGCGTACACGCCTGCGCCTTCACCATCAGCGGCCGCAAGTTCCTGTAGCGCATCAGTCAGCTGAATCTCGTTTCCACGTCCCGGCTGGGTGTGTTCCAGAACCTCGAAAACGCGCGGATGTAGGAGGTAGCGCCCGATGACTGCCAAATTGCTAGGCGCTTCCTCCACTGCCGGCTTTTCGACCAGTCCGTTGACCTTAACGTAGGTCTCCCCGTCAACCTCTGTGACATCCGCGCACCCGTATGCGCTGATGTTCTTTGGATCAACTTCCATTAGCGCAATAACCGAGCCACCCGTATGCTCTTGAACCTCGATCATCGTGTTGAGAACCTCATCGCGCTCATCGATGAGATCATCGCCCAGAAGAACGGCGAACGGTTCGTTGCCAACATGCTTCTTCGCACATAGCACAGCGTGACCAAGACCCTTCGGATCGGTTTGGCGCACGTAATGGATGTCTCCCAGTGCCGTAGCTTCTTGAACGCTGCGAAGCTTAGCCGTGTCTCCCTTATCTTCCAGGGTCTGTTCCAGAGCCGGAACACGGTCAAAGTGGTCCTCGAGGGCTCGCTTGCTGCGACCGGTAATCATCAAGACATCGTCCAAGCCTGCTTTGACCGCTTCAGCTACAACGTATTGGATTGCGGGACGGTCGACCACCGGAAGCATTTCCTTCGGCATCGCTTTGGTGGCCGGCAAAAAGCGGGTTCCCAGGCCAGCGGCTGGGATGACGGCTTTGGTTATTCGTCGTGGAAGAGCCATTATTTGTGTTCTGCCTATCTGCTAAATGTCGAAACCGCGATGTTGCGGCTTGGATATGTTCCTCTCTGCAGCCAGAGAGGTTCAAAGCTTTGAAATCCGCTTCATGACTGCTCGGGGGAAATACTCTGAAACGTTTCCACCCAGCGCCGAGACTTCCTTGAGCAACGAGGAAGATAAATGGGTATACCGGGTGTCTGCCTGCAGGAAGACCGTTTCAACTCCGGTCAGATGCCGGTTCATCGTTGCCATCGGGATCTCGTACGCGTAGTCAACAGTGCTGCGCAGCCCTTTGACAATGGCCTCCGCTCCCTGTTCTTTACAGAAATCGGCAAGCAAGCCATTGCCCATAGGCATCGCAGATACCCCTCTCAGGCCACCGAGAGTCTCGTCGACCATGGCCACGCGTTCTTCCTCACTGAATAGGTATTTCTTAGAATAGTTCGTCGAGACGGCAACAATGACCTCATCAAAAAGGCTCGCGGCACGCGCGATGATCTCTACATGACCATTGTGGATGGGATCAAAAGATCCGGGGCAGACAGCTCGACGCATAGTCTGAATCTATCAAGAATCTGCCAGGCAACGCCGAAGCCTCAGTTAGTGGCGTGTAACAAGACAAGATGCGACAAGTGTGAATTCCGTTCCAGAGCCGCGCATAATGGTTCCCATGACGACACCTAGCCCATGGTTGCGAACCGCCCTTGGCGCAAATCTGGTTGATGCCCCTGGCCAGATGGGCCGCACCATTTTTGAAGAGATCACCGCGCTTGCATCCAGACATGGGGCGGTTAACCTAGGTCAGGGTTTCCCCGATACCGAGGGCCCGCAAGAAATCCGCGACATCGCCATCCAAGCAATCGCGGACGGTGCGAATCAGTACGCTCCGGGCGGTGGTGTTCCAGCATTGCGTGAAGCAGTTGCCGAGCACCAGCACCGGTTCTACGGTCTCGAGGTGGATCCCGGAAACCAGGTGGTAATAACTACTGGTGCGACGGAAGCCATCGCGGCCTCCGTCCTTGCCTTTACGGAACCCGGCGACGAAGTGGTCACTTTTGAGCCCTTCTATGACTCGTACGGTGCCACGATTGGGTTGGCTAATGGGGTTCACCGGGTCGTGCCGCTGCGCCAACCCGATTTCCAACCCGATCTGGATGAGCTAGCTTCCGTAATCAACGACCGCACACGATTGATCATCCTCAATAACCCCCACAATCCCACCGGCGCCGTATTCAGTCCCAACGTTCTACAGCGCATTATCGAATTGGCACACCGCCATGACTGTCTGATCATTTCGGATGAAGTGTATGAACACTTGACCTTTGGGGTCACCCATATCCCCATTGCTTCCCTCCCCGGAGGATTTGAACGAAGCATCACCATTTCCTCGGCAGGCAAGACCTTCTCCTTCACGGGGTGGAAGGTGGGCTGGGCCACCGGCCCTGAGCCCCTCATCGATGCTGTCAGGACAGTCAAACAATTTTTGACTTACTCTTCAGGGCCAGCATTTCAGCACGCGGTTGCCCAAGCCTTGCAACTGCCCGCCAGCTACTTCGCTGATTTCGCTTCAGGTCTAGCTGCTCGGATGGAGCAGCTAGCCGATGGCCTGGAAGCAGCGGGTATGACGGTCCTGCGTCCCCAGGGCACCTACTTCCTCGTAGCGGACATTGCACCGCTTGGATTATCGGACGCCCTTAATACCGCTCGTCTCCTGCCGGAGAGAGCGGGGGTGGCTGCCATTCCACTCTCTGTGTTCTGCAAGGACACGCAAGATAAACGTAGCTCGACGTTGTTGCGCTTCGCGTTCTGCAAACGTCCTGAAGTGCTCGAGTTGGCTATTGAGCGCTTGAATTCGCTGCAAACAAAACTGGGTTGAGCTGTGGCAGCACATCATCCCTCCCAATGGCTGAGCATTCGTCAGGCCCATGCCGTAATCGAGACGGATCCGTTGATTGCCGGGGCCAAGGTGCTCTCCATCGGTGATGCCCCGCAGTCTCATGTCAACATGGATCACCCGAGCGAGATCGCCTACGAGTACCCGGCTCGTATTGCCAACCACGTGAAAGTCCTCTATCCAACAGCCGGGCCTCTCCGTTTGTTGCATTTGGGAGCGGGCGCCCTGACTCTGGCACGGTGGGCGGGACAACAGTACCTGGGCAGCACACAAGTCGCCGTGGATCTCGAGAGAGAACTTGTGGACTTCGTCCTTCGCGAATTGCCCCTGCCGGCAGGAACACAGCTAAACACGATCACCGCAGATGCGCGCAACGTGTTGACTTCAGAGTTGGCTAACGAGACCTACGATGTCATCGTCCTGGACATCTTCAGCGGACCGGACGCCCCCGAACATCTCACCACCCCGGACTACTATGGGCTGTTGGCTTCCTGCCTCTCCCCCTGTGGCGTACTGTTCGTCAACATCGGAGATGACCCACCGCTGCGCTTCACGGACAGTCAGGTTGCAGCCGCGCTAGAGAATTTCAACTTCGTAGCCTTGAGCGCCCCGACCGAAATGTTCAGCCGGAGATATCCAGGAAACCTCGTACTTAGCGCCACAAATCGGTCGGTGAATTCCTCCACCGTCGCGCAATGGAAGGCTGCGGGGCCTCATCCTTCGGAAGTGCTCAGTGGAATCGACCTAGATCGGTTCGGCAAACCATAGATGGGTCTCCCCGTATTTTTTATCGGCCAAGGGCGCTAGCGCCTCGGGCCACCGGGGCGCAGAAGAACGGCTCGATCGCTCTACCACTACGGTTGCATCATCAGCCAAAACTCGGATGATTTTCTGCAAGGTCTTCGCCAATTCGTCATCCGTCAAGGGATACGGTGGGTCCAAGAACACTACGTCAAAGGTGCGGCTAGGATTCCCGGTTTGGTTATCAAAGAAACCTTCCAGCACCGTATCGACACTGCCTCGGTGCACGTGGGTGGTTTCGACTTTTAGGACGCGGTTAATGGTGTCGGCGTTTTGCTGACACACCGCCGCTGCCTTGGGCGCTTTTTCAACCAGGAGGACGTTGCGAGCCCCGCGGCTAGCGGCCTCGCAGCCCAGTGCCCCGGAGCCGGCAAACAGATCCAATACGCGCGCGGACTGCAAGACACCCCAGCTTTCCAGCCGAGAGAACAAGGCCTCCTTAACCCGGTCGGTTGTGGGCCGGGTGGCGTTCCCGGGAACAGACTTGAGACTGATTCCACCGGCAGCCCCTGCAATGATGCGGCTCATGATGTGCCCTTCCCTGAATCGCTCAAAAACGTCACTTTAGTTCTTCTCTAGGAATTCGCGGGTGGAGTCATCCACCCAGGAAGCAAGGGTCGTGGCAAGACGTGGAAAATCAGTCTTCCATGTTCCTGATCTTGTCAATAGCGCCACATCATCGCGCGCCCCCTCGATGATGTTCCGGTCGTTCATCACACTGAGCACCTTTAGCGATGAACGGCTGCCCGACTGCTGGACTCCGAGGATGTTGCCTTCCTTGCGTTCGGCCAGATCCGCTTCGGCAAGTTCGAACCCGTCAATGCTTCCCACCACGGTGCGCAGCCGGTTCACCGAGGGGTGATCTGCGTCCAACCATGTGGTGAGCAAACAGGTGCCGGGCAAGCCACCGCGGCCTACTCGACCGCGCAGCTGGTGGAGTTGGGAAATACCAAAATTTTCTGCATCAACGATGACCATCAACGTCGCGTTATGAACGTCAACACCCACTTCAATGACCGTCGTGGAAATCAGCACATCAATCTCCCCGGCAGCAAATTCTTCCATGACTGCGTGCTTGTCCTCGGCATGCCGTTGGGAATGGAGCGACTCCACGCGCACCTGGTCGAAGAGCGGGATGGAGTGCATCAGCTCATGCATGGCCTCGACGCTCATTGGCTCCCTGCTGCCCGCAGTCGCAGATACAGTGGGCACGCCGCTCTCACCGCGAGTGTCGGAAATACGAGGGCAAACTACATACACCTGATGCCCCTTGGACACTTCCTCGGCGATCCGGTGAAACAGGCGTTGCTGATACCCGGGCAGTTGCAGCGGTACCAGGTGCGTGGTGATGGGTGCCCTGCCAAAGGGCAATCGCCGGATGGTGGAGATTTCCAAATCCCCGAACACCGTCATGGCGACAGTGCGGGGTATCGGGGTCGCGGTCATTACCAGGGTATGCGGGACCGCATCGTTGCCCTTGGCGCGCAGCGTGTCCCGCTGCTCAACCCCGAAGCGGTGTTGCTCATCCACTACTACCAGCCCGAGGTCCGCGAACTGAACCTGCTCTCCCAGCAACGCGTGGGTCCCGATGATGAGTCCGGTTTCGCCACTGGCAATCCCCAGCAGAGCCTGTCGGCGTTGCGCAGTTTTAGCTGATCCGGTCAATAGGGCAACACCGGTGCCTTCACCCTGACCAAAGAGGCCAGGATCAGCCAGGGGTCCGAGCATGCTCCGGATAGATTCGTAATGCTGGGTCGCCAAGACTTCGGTCGGGGCCAGCAGTGCTGCCTGTCCCCCGGCGTCAATGACCTGGAGGATGGCTCGCAGGGCCACCAAGGTCTTTCCGGAGCCAACTTCGCCCTGCAGCAGTCGATGCATGGGGTGCGCTTTTTGCAGGTCGTCGCTGATTTCCCTCCCCACGGTGATCTGCTCGTCGGTCAGTTGGAAGGGCAGGTTCGCATCAAAGCGGGCCGCGATTCCTGCGGCTTTGGGTGGACGGGCCGTGGCCCGCTGCTGGCTGACCTCGCTGCTGCGCTCGGCTAAGGACAACAGCAAGAGCAGCGCTTCCTCATAAGCGAAGCGGTTGCGTGCCCGGTACCCGTCACGGATCTCCTGGGGCTGATGTCGTTCCAGCAGGGCTTGGAAGCGGTTGACGTAGCCACGGGACTCCAATAGGTTCTGTGGGATGAATTCCGGGACATCCTCGGGCGATAGACGGTCAAGTACGAGCTGCATCAGATCGCGGATCTTCTTATTCGGCATTTTGGCTGATGCCGGGTAGATCGGGATGGGTCGTGGGTCGGCTTCGGCCGCCTCATCTAGGATCGCGTACTCCGGCTGGCTGAGCTGCAGGTGGTCCTGATACCAGCTGACCTTGCCGGAGAACATTGCCACGGTGTCGTGCTGGAGTTCGTTGCGGGCCTGATATCCGTTGAAGAATGTCATCCGCAGTTGCTGACCGTTGGCGTCGAGCTCATCGCTGACGGTCACCTCAAAGATGAATCCCCGTCGGGAGTGCATTTTGCGCTGGCTGGTGTTTACCACGCGGGCAACAATGGTGACGTGTTCGTCGTAGGGAAGCTCCGAAATCGGGGTCAGTTCCCCTACTTCGACATAGCGTCGCGGAAAGTGTGCTAAAAACTCACCGACTGTTTCATAGCCGAAGGCCTTCTGCAGCTGTTTGGCATTGTTGCCCCCAACAACGGTAGCCAAAGGAGCTTCAAGCAGGGAGCTGCGCGTCATTTCAGGCATCGTGGTGGCATAGGTCGGTGATACTAAGGTTGACCGGCTCGGCATGCTGGCGAATCAGGGCCAATGCCTCTTCGGGTTCGGGGACGTGCACGTGTACGCGCCAGCGGAACGCCTCGCCCCGCTGGTTCACCGGTGACATGATCACCGAATCACCAATGGAATCCAATTGCCCGCGCAAAGTAGCGGCACCGAGTGCATCCAAGGTGACGGTGCACATCACCTCTACCCCTTCGGCGTTGTCCACCGAAAGGTGGACGTGCGGGTCTTGGATGTTGTATCCGTGGAAGGTTTCATAGAATTCAAACTGCGCGTCCGTGCCGCGCACTGCGGCGCACAATTCATCAATGATGATCAACATGCCGACAGCGCCGGCATCTACAACGCCGGCTTCCGCCAGGCTCGGCAGTTCATTTTCTGTTCCCTGGACAGCCAGCCGGGAGGCCTGGGCGACTTGTGTCAGCAGTTCGTCCAAGGCTGCTCGGCTTTCCGGGTCATGCTTCAGGTGCATTACGGTGCTGCTCGCCGCCAAGGCGGCAGCGTTGATTACCGAAAGCATGGTTCCGTCTACTGGGTCGCTGAGAGCGGACCATGCCCGCACCTTTGCCCGTTCCAGGCCTGCCGCCAATGCGGGCGCGGTGAGACGGTCAGCGCCGATCAGCGGTTCAGCCAAACCGCTGAGGAAAACGGCAAGCAATGTTCCGGAGTTGCCACGCGCAGACTCCATGGCGGCGCGGGCCGCTATTTCCAGATATCCACCCACGTCCGGGCTATCCAGCTCACTCACGGCATCATGTCCGGCGCGGGCGGTGAGATACAGGTTGCTTCCTGTGTCACCGTCCGCGACCGGAAAGACGTTAATCGCGTTGAGCCGATCCGAGTGATTGCCTAGACTCTTGACACTCCGTTCCAGCCATTGGGTGATGGCTCGTCCGGAGGTATCGAGTTTTTGGCTCATGGGGAATCAATCTTTCTGCATCATCGTGACAAGTCTGTGGACGCCACGAATTCGTCGACCTTATCGTCTTGGAGGGCCTGACCAAAATCATTAATGACCTCCATGTCGGGGATCACAATCGATTGTCCGTCAGCAGACCTTCCTGGTCCCTTATTTGGGAGTGTAAAGAACGTCATATCCGCGGAACGGATGTCCAGCATCCCGCTGGCAAGTTTCGCAATGGTGCCGGCGTCCAGGGAATCATCGACTGCAATGAATGGAGCCATTTCATTGACTACACTAGAGACCTTCGACGGGCTCGTTAGCGTGTCCTTAGAAATGATTTGACTTAGCAGTGCTTTGACAAACAGCTGTTGATTCTTCACGCGCTGGTAGTCGCTACCGCCTGGTCCTGTGAAGGTCTTACGCTCGCGAACGAAAACCAGGGCTTCTTCACCATTAAGTGTTTGGACGCTCGCTGGAAAGTAGTAGTTCTTGTTGTGCACGGGACGGAACGCAATTGGGTTATCGATGGTTACTCCGCCGACTGCATCAGTCATGCCCTTGAAGCCTTCGAAGTCGATGGAAGCAACATGGTTGATGCGGACGCCAAAAAGGTTCTCCAGGGTCTCCACGGCCTTGGGAACTCCACCACTGGCGAAGGCACGGTTGATTTTGGCCGTACCGACACCCGGGATATCCAGCCAAGTGTCTCGCATAATGGAGGTCACGAAAATGTCGTCTCGGTCAGCAGGAATATGAACCAGCATCATCGTGTCTGAGCGGCCACCGTTGGGAAGTGTTGCAAAGCCTTCATCGTCGCCCTCTGAACGCTGTTCGCGCGTATCGCTTCCCAAGAGCAGAATATTGACTGCGTCCTTTGACTCGTCCTTAACTTCCGGACGTGTTTCCTCAGCTGGGAAGGCATCCGGAAGGCGCTGCGACTTCTCATCGAACGTGCGCCCAAGATTCCAGATGTAAAGGCCCGCAACCAGCGCGGCGACGACAACCAGAGAAACGACTGTTATGAGGACGGCTAGACCCCGCCGCTTCTTCTTGCGAGGACGTCGCTCATCCAGCACGGTAGTTCGTTCAGACATATGCAACCTTTCACACTTTTAACTCACTACATCTTAGCTATCAGAAATGACAGGTACGCTAATAAGGTGGCCAAAATGAGTTTTCTTCGCAAACCGTTATCAAGTCGAGTCTCAAGATTCAGTAAACGCGCAGGCTTGGTTGCTGGCTCCGTGGCAACCGTCACACTTTTGACGGGGTGTCAGGCTGTGTTGAACGTTGAAGCCGCACCAGATGCCGCCAATCCTCGCTGCGCCGACATGATGGTCGTCCTGCCGGAGGTCATGGGTGACGTCGAAAAGCGCCCCACCAGTTCCCAAGCTACTGCGGCCTGGGGAGATCCTGCCCAAGTGGTGCTACGGTGCGGCGTCCAGGTGCCCGGGCCTACACCGGACCCCTGTGTCTCGGTCAACGGGGTTGACTGGATTGCTCGGGAGGGAGACGACGGGGTGTGGACGCTGACCACCTACGGACGGAATCCTGCCACGGAGATTCTCTTAGATCCTCAGGAAATTCCCTCGAGCACGGTCACCGCTTCCCTGGCTGATGCGGCAAGCAAGATCCCTGCCGAGCGTGAATGCGTCTCGTACAACAAGGCCCTGGACGACATGTAGGAACACGAACCAATCGGCAGCATCCGGCAGGCCAGGTGCTGCCTATTGGCAGTAAATCACGCCTTAGCGCAGTCCAGTCGTACGTTCCAACGCCAGATCGATCAGTCGATGAATCAACTCCGGGTACTCAATGCCGGTCTCTTGCCACATGTGTGGGTACATGCTCGACGGAGTAAATCCGGGCATGGTGTTGATTTCATTGATGATCCACTCCCCTTCCGGGGTGTAGAAGAAGTCAACCCGGGAGAGGCCTTCCGCGTTGACGGCGTCGAATGCCTTGACCGCCAGGTCACGAATTGCGGCAGTAGCTTCGTCGCTGAGCACCGCCGGACAAGTCAGTTTTGCCGCAGCGCCGTTGACGTATTTAGCTTGGAAGTCATAGAAGGCGTTATCCGGGCTTTCCACCGCAATCTCGCCGGGTAGTGAAGCACGTGCAACGTCAGCGCCGCTGCCCTCCAGTACACCACACTCGATTTCACGACCTTCAATGCCCTGCTCGACGATGACCTTGGGATCCTCGGAGCGAGCAAAGTCAATCGCGGCCGCCAGCCCGTCCTTGGAATCAACCTTCGTGATGCCAACAGAGGAACCGGCACGAGCCGGTTTGACGAACAACGGGTAGTGCAGGGCATCACACTTATCGAGGCAAGCCTGCGGTTCGCGCTGCCATTCCTTGTTGCCGATGACAACATAGGGCCCCACGTTAAACCCGGCGGCCTCGAAAATGACCTTCATGAAGTGCTTATCCATGCCGACAGCGCTGGCTGCGATGCCGGACCCGACATAGGGTACTCCACTGATTTCCAGCAGGCCCTGGATGGAGCCGTCTTCGCCAAAAGGTCCATGCAGGAGTGGGAAGACCACGTCGACCTTGCCCAGATCCTCTACGGTGTCCCCATTCCGGGCGATCAGTCGGGTTTCCACGCCGTTGCTCGAAAGCGCCACGGCGGTGCTGACACTGGTGATCTCGGGCAGTTCGCCGCCGGTCAGCGACCAATCACGCGGATCCTGTTCGACGAGTGTCCAGGCACCCTTGCGGGTGATTCCCACCGGAATGACCTCGAACTGTTCCCCATCAATGGCATGCATTACGCCGGCAGCAGTGACACAGGAGACCGGGTGTTCGGAGGATTGGCCGCCCATCAGAAGCAGGACGCGGGGTTTGGTTTCCTTGGCCTCACTCATGACTGCAGCTCTCCTTCGGATTTAAGATCACGTGCCAGCAAGCGCTGGGCCATATTTTCCACGCTTAAGTTCCCCTCCAGAACCATGGTGACGGCCTCGGTGATGGGCATATCCACCCCATGAGCCGTGGCAAGGTCAAAAACGGCCCGTGCTGATTTGATGCCCTCGGCGGTCTGCGACATGCGGTCGTTGACTTCTTCCAGGAACAGGCCCTGGCCCAACAGGCGACCGGCTGTATTGTTGCGCGACAACGCCGAGGAGCAGGTGGCCACCAGGTCACCTAGCCCAGAAAGTCCGGCCAAAGTGTCCATGCGTCCGCCCAGGGAGAGAACTAGGCGGGTGGTTTCGGCAAGACCTCGGGTAATGACGCTTGACTTGGTGTTGTCCCCGAACCCCATGCCATCGCACATTCCCACGGCCAGCGCGATAATATTCTTGACAATACCGCCGAGCTCAACACCCAGCACGTCATCATTTGTGTAGGGACGGAAGTACGGAGCCGAGCAGAGTTCGGCAATCCAGGTGGCGACTTCCGGGTCGGTGCACGCCACGACGGATGCCGTTGGCTGCTCCCGGGCGATTTCCATGGCGAGGTTCGGGCCGGACAGCACCGCGACCTTGTCCTGTGGCAGTGCCGTCACTTCGGCGATCACTTCACTCATGCGAAGATCGGTACCGCGCTCCAGGCCCTTCATCAAGGACAGCAGAACTGCCCCGGTCTCCAGGTACTGTTTGAACTCGGCGAGCTCGCTGCGCAAAGACTGCGAAGGGATGGCCAAAACCACCAGATCGGCTTGGGCAAGTACTTCGGCCTTGTCACTTGAGGCGCTGATATTCGCCGGCAGTTTGGTTTCGCGCAGGTACCGCGAGTTCGTGTGCCGTTCGTTGATCTCAGCCGCTGCTTCGCTGCGCCGCGCCCAGATCATCACGGGAATGTCATGATGCTCCACAGTGTCTGCCAGCACCTTGGCGAAGGTGGTCCCCCAGCTTCCGGCTCCCATGACGGCGATCTTACGTGGCAAGGTTTTCGGCACTTTTCAGTCCTCTACGGCTGGCTTGTTCGTTTCGGTGACAGGAGTTGATGCTTCATAGCTGGAACCGGTGGCCGCCTGGCCGTGTTCGCTGGGATCCCACAACTTGGCTGGCGGCTCTTCACCACGCAGCTCGGCCTGCAAACGGGTCACCTCACGCATAATGCGATCCGTGGCCTCCTGCAGGACGCTGCGGGTCCTCGGGCCATTGCGCAAATCATCCAGGTCCACCGCGGGTCCGGCTGAGACCACCACGTGCTTGCGGGGAAACACGTTCAGTTTCTTGCTGTAGCGTGGCAGCAGTTCCTGGTCGCCCCAGTGCGCCATGGGCACAACCGGGGCACCGGTCTGCAGGGCCAGACGCGCCGCACCGGTGTGCCCGCGCATTGGCCACAGGTTTGGATCGCGGGTCAGCGTCCCCTCTGGGTAAATGATGATTACCCCACCCGCGTCCAGCACCTGCTTGGCCACCACCAGTGAGTCGCCGGCTGCGCTGCTCTTGCGCGCCACGGGCACCTGCCCTGAGGCTTTCATGATCCATCCCAGCACGGGGGCCGTGAACAATGATTCCTTGGCCAGCCAACGCGGCAATCGGCCATTGCTGTACATGGCGTGGCCAATTACGAGCGGGTCGATCTTGGTGACGTGATTGACGCAGAGGATGAAGCCGCCCTGCGGAAGGGAGTCGAAGCCCTTCCAGGTCTTGCCGATCAAGGCATTCAAGACCGGCCGAACCGCGCCGGCCAAGCCTGCAAAGATCAGCCTGGACTTCACCGGTTCCTTGCTCACCGTGTTGTCAGCTGCCAACCTTCACTCCCGCGTCGTGGAGCTCTACGTTGGCGCCCAGGGAGATGAGCTTTTCAGTGAAGTGCTCATAACCGCGGTTGATGATTTCAATTCCAGTTACGGTGCTGGTGCCTTCGGCGGCCAGGGCCGCGATCAGGTGTGAGAACCCGCCACGCAGATCCGGGATATCCACGTCGGTTCCGCGCAGATCGACTGGGCCCATGACAACCGCCGAGTGCTTGAAGTTGCGGTGGCCGAAGCGGCACGGGGTGGAACCAAGGCAGTCCACGTGAACCTGGACGGTTGCGCCCATTCGCTGCAGCGCCTCGGTGAAGCCGAAACGGTTTTCGTACACGGTTTCATGGATCACCGATACTCCGCTGGCCTGGGTCAAGGCCACCACCAACGGCTGCTGCCAGTCGGTCATGAACCCCGGGTGGACGTCGGTTTCCAGGATCAGCGGGTTCAGCTCGCCACCGGGGTGGTAGAAGCGGATGCCATTGTGCTTGACCTCGAACTCACCGCCGATCTGGCGGTACACGTGCAGGAAGGCGGTCAGGTCCCGCTGCTGGGCATCCTCGACGAAGATATCCCCCTTGGTCACCAGTGCGGCCGAAGCCCACGAGGCAGCCTCATTGCGGTCCGGAAGGGCGGTGTGGTCATAGCCCTGGAGCTCATCCACACCCTGAATCCGGATGATCCGGTCGCGGTGCACGGAGATGATGGCGCCCATCTTCTGCAGCAGCGCGATCAGGTCCAGGATTTCTGGTTCAATAGCGGCGTTGCGCACCTCGGTCACGCCGCGGGCGCGAACAGCCGAGAGCAGTACCTGTTCGGTGGTGCCCACCGACGGGTAGGGCAGATCGAGCTTGGCGCCAGACAGCCCCTGGGGCGCGGAGATCCGGATGCCGTCCTCACCCTTGTGAACCACGGCGCCGAATTCGCGCAGAACATCGAGGTGGAAATCGATGGGTCGGTCACCAATCCGGCAGCCGCCCAGGTCCGGGATGAAGGCCTGGCCAAGCGAATGAATCAGCGGGCCACAGAAAAGAATAGGGATGCGCGAGTCACCAGCATGGGCGTCAATCGCGCGGTTGGAGGCGGACTTCGCGTCGGTGGGATCCATCGTCAGGTCCCCGATCTGCGGGTCCTGCGTGACATTGACACCATGCAGTTCCAGCAAACTGCGCACCACTGAAACGTCCTTGATCTCAGGAACGTTGCGCAGGACCGAGGGCGTATTGCCGAGCAAAGAGGCAACCATGGCCTTGGGAACCAGGTTCTTGGCTCCGCCAACTCTTACGGTGCCTTTCAGTGGCACACCACCATGGATTGTCAGGATCTTGCCCATGAATGAATTACCCTCATCACGTAGTTGAAACTGTCCACTGCCTTCGGATTCCGAAAGTGGATAGGACTAAGCCAGCATACCGCCTGGCCCTGTGTCCTCTTGGTTCCAACGTTGCGAGCCGTCCACATTATTTCCGTCTTATCAGGCAATTCACACCACATCTTGGGAAAGCACTGCGCTGAAAGGCAATAAGGGCGGCACCGCCGCCTTTCCGAAGAGGATGCGGGTGGTGCCGCCCACAGCATGATGTGACCGAATAGCAGGAGTCAGCTGGCGGTGCGTGCTGGCAGGGTCTTCGGTTTGAAGGAAGGCCGCGCCTGCTCGTATTCGGTGATGGCGTCCTCGTGCTGCAGCGTCAGGCCAATGTCATCCAGCCCCTCCATCAGGCGCCAGCGGGTGTAGTCATCAATATCGAACGGGGCAACCAGGGAACCACAGGTGACGGTCCGGGAGTCCAGGTCCACGGTGATCTGCGTGCCTGGATTGTTGTCCAGTTCCTTCCAGATCAACTCAATGTCATCTTGAGCCAGCTGGGCCGCCACCAAGCCCTGCTTGCCGGAGTTGCCCCGGAAGATGTCGGCAAACCTTGATGAGAGCACTGCCTTGAACCCGTAGTCCTTCAAAGCCCACACGGCGTGCTCACGGGAGGAGCCGGTACCGAAGTCGGGACCCGCCACTAACACGCTGCCTGAGGCGTAGGGCTCCTGGTTCAGAATGAAATTCTCATCCTTGCGCCAGCCGGCGAACAGCGCGTCCTCGAAACCGGTACGAGTAATGCGCTTGAGGTAGACGGCCGGGATGATCTGGTCGGTGTCCACGTTGCTCGAGCGCAGGGGAACACCGATTCCGGTATGGGAGATGAACTTTTCCATGGAAGTGTTCCTTTCTAGACGGCAACCGGAGTCTGGGCGACATCCGAGGGTGAGGACAGGGTTCCGCGAATGGCCGTGGACGCGGCGACCAGTGGTGACACCAGGTGGGTTCGTCCGCCCTTGCCCTGGCGTCCCTCAAAGTTGCGGTTCGAGGTTGAGGCGCAGCGCTCCCCTTCCGAGAGCTGATCCGGGTTCATGCCCAGGCACATGGAGCACCCTGCGAAACGCCACTCGGCCCCGAAGTCCTTGAAGATCTTGTCCAGGCCCTCGGCTTCTGCCTCCAGACGAACACGGGCCGAGCCAGGGACCACGATCATGCGCACGTCCGGGTCCTTTTCCCGTCCCTTGATGATCTCGGCGGCGGCGCGCAGATCCTCCATGCGCGAGTTCGTGCAGGAGCCCAGGAAGACGGTGTCCACCCGGATGTCCTTCATGGGGGTTCCAGCTTCCAAACCCATATACTTCAGGGCACGTTCGCAGGCCTGACGGTCATTTTCATCTTCGAAGTCCTCGGGACTTGGCACCGAGTCCGACAGCGACACACCCTGGCCCGGGTTCGTTCCCCAGGTAACGAAGGGCTCGAGTTCGTCCGCGTTCAGGAAGACTTCGGCGTCGAATTCGGCGCCTTCGTCCGTATGCAGGGTCTTCCAGTACTCGACTGCGGCATCCCAGTCTTCGCCCTCCGGTGCGTGTGGGCGTCCCTTGACGTACTCGAAGGTAGTCTCATCCGGTGCGATCATGCCGGCACGGGCTCCGGCCTCGATGGACATGTTGCAGATGGTCATGCGTGCATCCATGGACAGGGAGCGGATGGCCGAGCCCCGGTATTCCAGGACGTAGCCCTGTCCCCCGCCGGTGCCAATCTTGGCAATCACGGCCAGGATGATGTCCTTGGATGTGACACCGGGCTTAAGTGTTCCCTCCACGTTGATGGCCATGGTCTTGAACGGCTTCAGGCTCAGGGACTGGGTGGCCATGACATGTTCCACCTCGGAGGTGCCAATGCCGAAGGCCAAAGCACCGAAGGCTCCGTGGGTGGAGGTGTGGGAGTCACCGCACACCACGGTCATGCCCGGCTGGGTCAGACCCAGCTGGGGCCCGACCACGTGCACGATTCCCTGTTCCTTGTCGCCCAGCGAGTGCAGGCGCACCCCGAATTCCTTGCAGTTATCCCGCAGGGTGTGGATCTGGGTACGGCTGGTCAGGTCCGCAATCGGCTTGTCAATGTCAAGCGTGGGAGTGTTGTGGTCTTCGGTCGCGATGGTCAGATCCGGGCGACGCAGCTTTCGACCGGCCAGGCGCAGCCCCTCAAAGGCCTGCGGGCTGGTGACCTCGTGCAGTAGGTGAAGGTCAATGAAGATCAAATCGGGCTGACGCGCGGCTCCTTCGCCTTCTCCGCGACGCACAACGTGGGCGTTCCAGACCTTCTCGGCCAGTGTCATGGGTGACTGCTGCGCAGACATACGACACACTCCTTCAACTTGTTCTTCCTACAGTTTCCAGTGTGCCAGCGCTTAGGCGGAGATTTCCAATATACGGACTTGAATCTCAAATATTGAGATGGAAAGATATCTTCCATGACAACTAGCAGTGGTGTCGGCGTGCTGGATAAGGCCGTCGCGATACTCAACGCCCTGGAACAGGGCCCCTTCTCCCTGGCCCAACTCGTGGATGCTACCGGCATCTCCCGTCCCACGGTTCACCGAATCGCCCAGTCGCTGGCTCATCATGGCTTGGTTGGGCGGGACATGCACGGTCGTTTTGAACTCGGTAACCGACTGGTTGAATTGGCTGGGGCAGCGGGTGAAGATCGATTGGTCACGGCCGCCGGCCCGCTGTTGGTTCGGTTGCGTGACCAGACCGGCGAAAGCACCCAGGTCTTCCGCAGGCAGGGGGAATACCGCGTATGCATTGCCAGTGCGGAGCGTCCGGTGGGACTTCGGGACACCATCCCCGTAGGTACGCAATTGTCTATGAAGGCAGGTTCAGCGGCCCAGGTGTTGTTGGCCTGGGAAGACAACGAGCGTCTGGTCGACGGGTTGCGCAGCGCCCGTTTCACTCCCACCATTCTTGCCGGGGTGCGCCGCCGCGGTTGGGCGCAGTCGCTGGGCGAACGCGAACCGGGTGTCGCCTCGGTTTCGGCGCCGGTTCGCGGACAGTCCGGAAGGGTGATCGCCGCCCTGTCCATGTCCGGCCCCATTGAGCGTCTAACCCGTCAGCCAGGCAAGATCCACCACGAGGCGGTCGTCCAGACGGCCGACGAACTCTCGGAGCTGTTGCGCGTCCAGGAGGACGCACCTGCTTACTAGTAGCACCCGGCAGCAGCATTCGGGGCAAGCCAGCGGTTATACCTGGCGCTGTGACCGTTCAGGAAAAGTGGTCAAACCCTTCGCTGGTGGACATTTGCTCACCATCAATGGTGATGGCGGTCCCCTTGCTGCCCGCCGTTGCGACCTTTCCAATGATGCTGAATTCCTCTGGAATGGTGGCATCCTTGGGGAAGGTCGCCAGCAATCCGAAGTCCTCTCCCCCATACAAAACCCACTGCATGGCTTCCTCACCGAGGAAGTCGGCCGCTGGCTGCAGCCGGCGGGCAAACTCGGCCAGTGGCTGGGAATCCAATGCGAGTGTCACCTCGCTGGCGGTTGCCAGACGCTGGGCATCAATCATCAGGCCGTCGGAAAGGTCAAGCATCGCGGTGGCGCCGGCTTCGGCAGCCCGCGGACCGGATTCCAGCGGTGGCACCGGGCGGCATTGGCCCTGTACCACGCGGCGCAGAGCACGGCTCCACGAGTGCTCGGAATCGGGTTTGTCCAGCAGCGCCAGGCCGGCCGAGGCCATGCCAACCCGGCCAGCCACCGCCACGACATCCCCCGGCTTCGCGCCGCTGCGCAGCACCCGTCCCTTGCTGGTCTCTCCGAGCGCGGTGGTGGTGACGGAGATTTCCTTGGACAGCCCCAGGTCTCCTCCGAGTACGGCGATTGGGTGTTCGCTCAGCTGCCGCAGCGCCTGGGCGAACCCGCGGGCGAAATCCTCAACCCATCCGATGCTCGTCTTGCCGGGCAGCGATAGGGAGATGACCACGCCGGTGGGTTGGCCACCCATGGCATTGATGTCGGAGAGATTCTGGGCGGCAGACTTCCATCCAATGTCAAAGGCCTCATGCACCGCGCCGCTGGGCCATTTCAGCCGGAAGTCCTGGTCCTCGACGATGGTGTCCACTGTCACCAGGACTTCACCGGTGCCGATCTGCAAGACGCCGGCGTCATCCCCGGGGCCGAGCACGACACCCTGGGATTTGAAGATGGGGAGGATGACTTGAAGAATTCCGCTTTCGCCGATGTTTGCCACGGTGCGTTCGGAAGTCTGTACGTGATCAGTCACTCTAAACCTATTGCACTCTCTTTGCTGCTTGGCGAATCATTCCGGCGAAGCTGTTGTATCGATCCACGTGTTCCCCTGTTGGATCCACGACTTCCTGCCGCACGACCTGCGCTACTGACTTGTTCAAGTTCCCCAAGGCTTTCTTGCGCTTGATCCTAGCGAGTAGCCGATTGAAAATCGAGCCGCCAAGGCCAAGCACAATACCTACTAGGATACCGCCGAGCAGCAGCAGGGTGGGAATCGCAATTCCCTCAATTCGTGGTGGTTCGGGCAAGGAGAACTGCATGAACTGGGCGGCAGCCAGCGCGCCGAGCCACAGGGCACCTGCAGCGGCGAGCACAACGCTTACCCATTGCAGGATTTTGATCAGCGGCCACCACCAGGAACCTTTTTCCACTCCCAGCGGCGTCGAGGCAATCACCAGGTCGATTGGGCCTTCCATCCGCTCTCCGGCCTCCGCCATGTCATCAAGCAACGGTTGACGCCAGCTTGGCGGCATCGGCTCGGTGGCCTGGTGAACATAGCCATCCACTGCCCGGTCAACCGCGGCCACCTCCCCCGCGGACAATTCTGGCCGCGAGGTCAGGGACAGGTCGCTGGGTTTCTCGTTTCGGCCCAGATTCATTCGCTGCAACGGGTCGTTTCGCAAACGGGTGAGCCAGGACGTCAACGGCCAGCCAGTACTCTTGGCGGCCCGCAATCGGTAGGACGTGCCCACCGCGTCAGCGATTCGCTCGGTTCCGTGGGCCGCAGCCACGCTTCGCTCCAGCTGTTGTTGAGATGATTTTCCCGGTAGGGAAACCCGGGAGGCGGGAAGCTCCTCCTCCAACTGCCGGGCAATGGCGTCAACATCGTTGCGAATCCGCTGCGTTGCCAGTTCATGCCGTCGCATGACGGTGACAATCTGGCTTCGCACTTCCTCTACACCTTCCCCGGTCAATGTTGAAGCCACCACGACTGGCACGTCCTTCAGCCCCTGGTCCTTCAACAGGCTCTTCAGTGAGGCCAGGACGTCCTCCCGGTCGGATGGTGAGAGGGTGTCGATTTGATTCAGAACCACCATCAGGTTGCCCGCTTGGGCACCCAGGCTGGACAAATAGCCGTGGTGGATGCTGGCATCAGCGTACTTTTGCGGATCCAGCACCCAAATGAGAAAGTCCACCTGCCCGGCAAGTCGTGCGGCGATCTGGTGATGTTCAACGGAGGTGGAATCCATGTCCGGCAAATCCAATAGCAGTAATCCGCTGGTGTGCGCCGCCTTGCGGCTGGAGGCCGCTCCCTGCAGCGGTTCACTCATGCTGTGGCGTTCTGGAACTTGCAGCCAATCGAGCAGTTCCGCCGCGTTCTCCGGCTTCCATACGGCGGCCACCGCAGCGCGGGTGGTGGGACGCACCACGCCGGTCAGCGCGATGTCCTGCCCAACCAGGGCATTGAACAAGCTGGACTTGCCACTGCCGGTGGCCCCGAAGAGCCCGATGACCGTGTGCTCAGCCGACAGTTCCCGGCGTGCCGCTGCCTTGTCCAGCACCGCCTGGGTCTTCTCGTACTGGCTTGGATCCATAAAGTCGCCACCGAGTTCCAGCGCCTGGTTCAAACCATTGATCTGTTCGGTCAGATTTGATGTGGCACGCTGCCGTTTGCGCTCGCTCAAGAATTTCCTCCGTCCCGCCCCAGCACGCCGATTTGTTCGGCCAGCTCACTGGCAACACTTTGCTCTAGGACATGCTCCGTGGCACGCGTGTAGTTCCCCTCGTAACGCTCTATTAGGGCGCGGCAATGTTCCTGGAGCAGGACGCTCGCCCGCTGTGACATGCGGCGCACAGCGTCTTCACCGAAGATCGCCTCCAGCAGCTTTTGCCCAACGACTGCCGAACCGCCGGCGATTCCCACTTCCAGCCCGGTCAGGCCAGCGGTGGAGGCGAAGACCAGCACCATGAGCGCTACCGCCAGCCCGTTCACCCCGAAGGCGGCGATACGCGCGGTCTTGCGCTTGTCGGCGCCTTCCTTGCGGATCATATCCAGCACATCCCGCTGCCAGTCCCGGATCGTTTGCGCAGCGTCCTGGGGAAGATCCGCCGACGGGCGGGGAGAGTCAATATCCAGCAGCAGTTCGGTGCCCGGTGCGGAGGCAACCCACCGCCGGTCCACGTCCTGGCATGCCTTGGTGATTTCATTGGCCAGCACCAGGTGGAGTCCGGTCTCAATGGCGCTCTCCACCTTCTTGGGGGTCGGTGGTCTTCCCGTAAAGAAGCCGGCAACACGGTCTCGGACCCGGCCCACGGTTCCCTCAAGACCACGCATCAGCTCCCCCGCACCGACAAAGTCCTGCCATCTGGCCAGGATTTCGCCGCGCAGCAGGGAACCATCGTGCAGCGAGTCCTGGGTTCGCTCCAGGGCCAAGGCAAAGCGTTCCCTGACATACTCCTGAAGCTCGCCTACTTCCCTATCCTGCTCATGGGCTGCGGCCACCAGGGTGTCGAGATCCTCCGCCAACTGCTCCAAGGCACCGCGTAGGGTTTGGGCCGCTACCCTCCGGCGTTCGGCCGCGTCGGCGGCCAAGGACTGCAGCCAAGCCCCAAGCTGCTGGACTTCTTCATAGGGGATCAGTCCTTCTTCGGTTAGCTCCGCTTCATGGATCACCTGCAACAGCTCCGGGTCAATCCCGTGGGCCTCCAGCAGGGCTGCCAGCTCGGGCACAATTTGAGACTCCGCTCCATGCGGCACCCGGTTTAGGATCACCGAAACCGTCACCGAACGGCGCCCGGCGGATTGCAGCAGCTGCCAGGGGACGGCATCCGCGTAGCGGTTCGCGGTGGTGACAAAGATCCAGAGGTCCGCCGCGTTCAACAGCTGTCCGGCCAATTCACGATTCTCATCTGCAATGGAATCAATGTCGGGAGCATCCAATAGCGCCAGCCCCGATGGAATTTGTTGGTCGGCCAATAGGAGCAGTGCATCTGAACGCTGCAGACTTGAGGCGTTCTGGTACCCGCTGCCGGTCAGCCGGGTCAGGGAAGGCAGGATTCTTGAACCAGTGAACCACTGGTGGTCATCTGGGTGATGCACCAGCACCGGCGTGCGGGTCGTGGGACGCACGGCCCCGGTACGGGTAACGACATGCTGAAGCAGTGAATTGACCAGAGTCGACTTGCCAGCCCCAGTGGAACCACCGACCACGCCCAGCAGTGGCGCGTGGGCATTGCGGGCCCGAGGCAGGAGATAATCGCTGATCTGGTTCCTGATCATGGTTTTCAGTTCCCCGGGATCCCCGGTTTCCCACCGATAGCCGTGCACGAACATCAGCCGAGCCAGGATGTCCTCCAGCCCCACCAAAGTCCGCTCCAGCGCACTGGCTTGTCCTTCAGTGCTATTCGGCTGCGGCTCTGGGCTCTGGCCAGTGGAAGATATCGGATCCATATGCCCATCTTGCCCGAAAGTGAAGTCAGGGCAAGAGGGCACACGCAGCGGGTACAACAAAAGCCACGGTTTCCCGTGGCTTTTGTTCCTGCGTGACCCCAGCGGGATTCGAACCCGCGTTACCGCCGTGAGAGGGCGGCGTACTAGGCCGCTATACGATGGGGCCGCAAAACCCCGATGACTCGGGGAACCTAAGATGAAGAAAAACTTGTGACCCCAGCGGGATTCGAACCCGCGTTACCGCCGTGAGAGGGCGGCGTACTAGGCCGCTATACGATGGGGCCGCACGCTAAGAACTTCTTCTTAGCTCACCAAATAAATTTGGTGAAGCGCTGGGATACCAGGACTCGAACCTAGAATGACGGAACCAGAAACCGTTGTGTTGCCAATTACACCATATCCCATTGTGACCTGCGGCTTTTCGGAAAGAACAGCTTTTCGAACTTTCCTGTTCGCCTCAGCACGAGATATAACTATACCGGCGTTTTCGGGAAGAAACAAATCGAGGGTGCCCCCGCTGTCCGAGCCGCCAAATCCCTTGAATTCTCGCGGATTTCACGGGTTAGCTCGGTCAGATTTTCCACTCGCGCCGATTCGGAATTCTTGTGACGTGCCCCACGATCCAGCAAGACTGCCGGCAGTCCGGCATTCCTTGCCCCCACCACATTGTTTATGGGGTTGTCGCCCACGTAAAGGGTCCTGCCCGGATCGGTTCCCAATTGCTCACAACCGGCCAGGAAGGGAGCTGCATCAGGCTTCGGGGCACCGGCGGTATCCGAACCAATGACCACTTCGAACATGTCCAGTCCAGCAAGCCTCAGCTTCTCACGCTGATACGCCTCAACGTTGTTGCTCACGGCACCAAACGGAATCCCTTAGGCCGACAGCGTCTCAAGGTGCTCTTGAACGTCTGAGAAGGCTTCCAGGCGCTTCGCACCCGGGATTCGTACCTTTGCACCCAGCCTGTCAGCGCCAAGGCATTTGGCGCCGAAACTGAAGCGAGGCCATACGCCCGCTGAATGCACAGAGTACGTCGTTCAAGAAACGTCAGTTCGCCAGCCATGTACCGTTCACAGGTGTGGGCCCCGTCATCGGCAAAGTCGCCAGCAATCTATAGCCGCAGCGCGTGGTCCACGACGCAGAAACCGTCCTGAGCCATGGCCAGGAACCCGTCGACCGCAGCACTGCGCAAATCGACGAGTGTATCGTCAATATCAAAAAGAACGCCCCCGACGACTCCCGAAAGAACGGGAGTGTCGAGGGCGTCAGCTGTTTCAGCCGCAGTGGCGATAACCGTTTCTAGCGGCCTTCACCAAAAGCCCGAAGCCGGTTGAGGCTTGATTCCCTGCCAAGGATCTCCATGGATTCGAACAGCGGCGGTGAGACCTTCTTGCCGGAGACCGCCACGCGTGCCGGTCCGAAGGCGTGACGCGGCTTCAGCTCCATCTCCTCGACCAGCTTTGCCCGCAGGGCTTCCTGGATTGCCGCTGCACACCACTCAGTGAGCGGCTCCAGTGCCTGGATGGAGGCCTGGACAACCTCGCCAAGATTGGCCGGCATGCCCTTTAATGCCTTTTCATCCACGGTGATCTGCTCGTCGGCCAGGAAGAGGAAGGCCATCATGTCGGCAGCTTCTCCCAGCAGGCCCACTCGCTCCTGGACCAGTGGTGCTGCAGCATCCAGGATCTGCGCCTCCCGCTCGCTCAGTTCCTCACCGACCAGGCCCGCGACCTGCAGGTAGGGCACAAGCCGGTCCCTGAAGTCCTGCGGCTCCAGCATGCGCACATGGGTGCCATTGATGGCTTCGGCCTTCTTCTGGTCGAAGCGCGCCGGGTTGGAGAGCACGTCCTTCACGTCAAAGGCCTCGATCAGTTGCTCCCGGGTGAAGATGTCTTCATCCGCGCTCAGCGACCAGCCCAGCAGTGCCAGGTAGTTCAGCAGCCCTTCGGGGATAAAGCCGCGTTCGCGGTGCAGGAAGAGGCTGGATTCCGGATCACGCTTGGACAGCTTCTTGTTGCCCTGGCCCATGACGTAGGGCAGGTGACCGAAGCGCGGCATGTACTTGGCTACGCCAATGTCATGCAGCAACGCGTAGAGGGCGATCTGGCGCGGGGTGGATGAAAGGATATCCTCGCCACGCAAGACGTGGGTGATCCCCATCAGGGCGTCGTCCACCGGGTTCACCAGAGTGTAGAGCGGCTTCCCATTGGCGCGCACCACCACGAAGTCCGGGACCGAGCCCGCCTTGAAGGTGATTTCCCCGCGGACCAGGTCAGTGAAGCTCAGGTCCGTGTCGGGCATGCGAACACGCAACACCGGCTCGCGGCCTTCTGCCTTGAACGCGGCAACCTGCTCATCGGTCAGCTCGCGGTCAAAGTTGTCGTAGCCGAGCTTGGGGTCACGCCCGGCAGCTCGGTGGCGGGCCTCAATCTCCTCCGGGGTGGAGTAGGACTCGTACAGATGACCGGCAGCGCGCAGTTTGGCAATAACGTCCTGGTAGATGTCGCTGCGCTGGGACTGGCGGTACGGCTCGTGCGGGCCACCGACATTCACCCCTTCATCCCAGTCGATGCCCATCCAGTCCAGCGCGTCCAGCAGCTGGTTATAGCTTTCTTCGGAGTCGCGGTTGGCGTCGGTGTCTTCGACACGGAAGATCATCTTGCCACCGGTGTGCCGGGCGTAGGCCCAGTTGAACAGCGCGGTGCGGATCAAGCCTACGTGCGGAGTGCCGGTTGGCGAGGGGCAAAAGCGAACCCGGACGGGAGTGTCATCGGTTACTGCGGGAATCAGCGATAGATCAATCATGATGACTTCATTCTATGCCCAACCATTAGCGCCCGCACTTTGTGGCCTGCGAGCCCCAGTTCGTTGCCGATTCAGCGATGCCTGTTGCCCAGAAAGGCTACGAGGTTGGATGCGGGTGAAGCTCAGCAGAGTTTTCAGGGAGACCGCTCCCAGTCGTCCTGCATGAGCCACTAGAACGTCATGCAGAATGCAAAAGACTCCTGACCAGGTACGGACAGGAGCCTTGTGCGGGTTCACCATGATGGCTTGTTGGCGAACGCTATTTACTCTATACGGAGTACATGTCGATGGCTAATTCTTACCGACGGAAAATGTTGCCAAGACTACCGATCTCTTCGACCTCGACCTCGACGCGGTCCCCTTCACGCACCTCGCCCACGCCTGCTGGGGTTCCGGTCAATATCACGTCGCCCGGCAACAGCGTGAAGGCTTCAGAAGCTCGGGCAACGAGTTCGTGAACAGACCAAATCAGTTCGCTCGTGGACCCGTCCTGCTTCACCTCGCCATTGACCCTGGTGACAATCCCAATGTCGTCGGGATTATCCAGCTCGGTCTCGATCCATGGGCCCAGGGGGCACGAACCATCAAAGCCCTTGGCGCGAGCCCACTGCAGGTCGCTGCGTTGGGCATCCCGGGCGGTTAGATCGTTTGCCGCCGTGTAGCCGAAGATGACTTCGGGCACTTTTTCCACGGGAACGTCTTTGCAAATGCGTCCGATCACCACGGCCAACTCCCCCTCGAAGGAGACTTCGTCGGAAAATGAAGGAAGCGTGACCGGTTCGTTGTGTCCCACCACGGAGGTGTTGGGCTTGAGGAACATGATCGGCTCCGGCGGTACCTCATTGCCCAGCTCTTCAGCGTGTTTGCGATAAGTGCGTCCGAAGGCCACCACCTTTGAGCGAGGAATGATGGGGGCCACCAGGCGAACATCGTCGAGCTCGTGGCTTTGTCCAGTCAGTTTGATGCCTTGGAAGAACGGGTCGCCCGCCAGCGTGTGGACTTTTTGCTCTTCGACTACGCCGTACAGAGGGTCAGCGTCTACTACGAATCGTGCAATGCGCATTGCTTTACCTAGTTACTTTCTTTGGCGTTCTTGGGATCTGAGACGCGTTGCGCCGCCTGAAGCATCTCGTTATTTAGCTGCTCATCGGTAGCCGAAGAGTCCTCTTCTGGGAAACCGGTGGGATTGTTCTCCTGCCAGCGCCACATGTCGCGGACCATCTGTTCCAATCCACGCTCGGATTTCCAGCCCAGCTCGAGCCGCGCCTTAACTGGATCTGCATAATTTTCAGCGACATCCCCGGGCCGACGCTCAACGATTTGATAGGGAATGTCTTTCTCCGCTGCCCGCCCGAAGGCCTCAATCACCTCCAGCACGCTGGAGCCTTCACCCGTCCCCAAGTTCCAAACAAAAGATCCGGTGCGGTCTGAAAGATAATCCAGGGCGGCCAGGTGTCCGGACGCCAGGTCGACGACGTGGATGTAGTCGCGCACGCCGGTGCCGTCCACCGTTGGATAGTCTCCGCCGAAGACGTTGACCTGCTCGCGGCGCCCGATCGCGACCTGTGCCACATAGGGCATGAGGTTGTTCGGGATTCCCTGGGGGTCTTCCCCGATACGACCCGACTCGTGGGCGCCTACCGGATTGAAGTAGCGCAGGGCCGCAACGGACCAACGCTCATCTGCCGCCGCCAGTTCTTCAAGCATCTCCTCGATGTGAAGCTTGGTGCGCCCATACGGGTTGGTGGCGCTGCGCGGGGTGGACTCCACCAGGGGAAGCTCGGTCGACTCGCCGTACACCGTGGCCGACGAACTGAAGACCAGCTGACGGCATCCGGAAAGGTCCATGGCGTCCAACAGATTCAAAGTGCCGGTGACGTTGTTGCGATAGTACATCAGCGGTTTTGAGACCGACTCACCGACGGCCTTCAATCCGGCAAAATGTATTACTGCATCGGGAGCAGCTTCAACGACAACCTCGTTTAGGCGATCAGCGTCAAGCAAATCAACGTTGAAGAAGCGAGGAGCACGACCGGTGAGGGCAGAGACACGACGCAACGATTCAGGGGAGGAATTGCTCAAGTTGTCGACAACGAACACCTCGTGCCCTTCTTCGAGCAACAACAGAACGGTGTGGGAGCCGATGTACCCAGCTCCACCGGTGACAAGTACGCGCATCGTATTCCTTTAGCTTCGCGGACGAATGGCTCGGACTTCAAGGAAAAGCCCGAGCCATTCTATCGATATTGCTTGCTTCTTAGGCCAGCTGCTCCAGCCAGCCGTGACGGTCTTCCACTGTTCCCAGCTGGATGCCCAGCAGTTCTTCACGAATGGCCATGGTAACTTCCCCGGCAGCGGCCTGAGGGTCCCCAATGATCTCATCCCCATTCTTCAGAACACCGATCGGGGTGATCACGGCCGCGGTTCCGCAGGCGAAGACTTCGCTGATGTCACCGCTGTTAACTCCTTCACGCCATTCATCCAGGGTGATGGTCCGTTCCTCGACCTTCATCCCGCGGTCCTCGGCGAGCTGCAGCACCGATTCACGGGTTACGCCCTCCAAGATGGTTCCAGTGAGCGCCGGGGTGACCAGTGTTCCATCCTTCATGACAAAGAACACGTTCATTCCGCCAAGCTCTTCGACGGCGTTGTTATTGAACGGGTCCAGGAAGAGTACCTGCTTGCATCCGTTGGCCTCGGCTTCCATCTGGGCGACCAGGGAGGCAGCGTAGTTGCCGCCGCACTTGGCATTGCCGGTGCCGCCGCGACCGGCGCGGGCGTACTTGGTGGAGACCCAGATGGACACCGGCTTCAGCTCGCCGCCGAAGTAGTTTCCAGCCGGCGAGCAGATCACGCGGTAGGACACTTCACGTGCTGCCCGCACCCCAAGGAAGGCCTCAGTGGCAATCATGAACGGGCGAATGTACAGCGACTCGCCTTCTTCGGAAGGAACCCACTGAACATCTGCCTTCACGAGTCTGCGCAGGGACTCCACAAACAGCTCTTCATCGAGCTGCGGAAGAGCCAGACGGGCCGCGGAGCGGTTGAGGCGTGCGGCGTTCTTATCGGGCCGGAAGGTCCAGACGGTGCCATCTGCGTGGCGGTAGGCCTTCAGGCCTTCAAAGATTTCCTGCCCATAGTGCAGCACCGAGGCGGCCGGGTCCAGGGCAATGGGCCCGTAGGGCTCAATCCGTGCATCATGCCAGTTGCCGTCCTCGCCATTTTCGCTGACGGTCCAGTCAATCACGGCGGTGTGATCCGTAAAGAAGTCACCGAAACCCGGGTTCGCCAAGATGCGGGCGCGCTCTTCGTCGGTGGCGCGATTCGTTGAGAGATGTTCGGTGAATTCCATATCGACCTAGGACTTCCTTACTTCGGTGACGAAAAACGGGTGCCCACGCCTAAAGCGGAACACCCGTTCGTGGTTGCGCCCATCAGGGAAGATTCACTTCGCCAGCTGGGCTTCTATGTGTAGCTTATGCCAGCAGTGACACAATTGCATCGCCGATTTCGGCCGTGGTGCGCTGATCGGTCAATTCCTGCCGTGAGGTGATCTCTTTTTCGACAGCCTGCTCAACAGCGGCGGCTTCCTTGGATAATCCCAGGTGGTCAAGCATCAATGACACGGACAGGATCGCTGCCGTGGGATCGGCCTTCTGCTGCCCGGCGATATCCGGCGCAGAGCCATGCACCGGCTCGAACATCGAGGGATAGGTCCGGTCCATGTTGATGTTGCCGCTGGCGGCCAAGCCAATGCCCCCGGTGATGGCACCAGCCTGATCGGTAAGAATGTCGCCGAAAAGATTGTCGGTGACAATGACATCGAACCGCGAGGGGTCGGTGGTCAAGAAGATGGTGGCGGCATCCACGTGCAGATAATCGTGGGTCACCTCCGGGAAGTCCGCCGCCACGGCCTCGACCGTACGACGCCACAAATGTCCGGCATGTACGAGGACATTGTGCTTATGCACCAGTGTTACGTGCTTGCGAGGGCGGGCGGCAGCTCGGGTGAAGGCATCACGCACCACGCGCTCCACGCCATAGGCGGTGTTGACCGAGACTTCGGTGGCGATTTCATGGGCCGTATTCGTTCGCACCGATCCCCCGTTACCGACATACGGCCCCTCGGTACCTTCCCGCACCACGATGAAGTCAATGTCGCCAGGATTGGCCAGAGGACTCTCAATTCCCGGGTACAGCTTGGCTGGTCGCAAGTTCACAAAGTGATCAAGTGAAAAGCGCAGCTTGAGCAGCAGTTCACGTTCAATAAGCCCGGAAGGGATGCGGGTATCCCCCGGCGCGGCACCGACGGCTCCGAAGAGGATGGCGTCGTGCTTCTTGATTGACTCCAGGGTTTCCGCGCTCAGGCTCTCCCCCGTGGCCAGCCAGTGCTCGGCTCCCAAGGCGTAGTCCGTGAGTTCAACCTGTGTGGCGCTGGCGTTGGTGGCAACCTTCAGAACCTTAACGGCTTCGCCCACAACCTCGGGCCCGATGCCGTCCCCGGGTATGACTGCAATATCCAATACGTTTCCCATGTTTAGATCCTAACCGGAGGAATCCAACATGTGAGAAGTCGTCTCATTATATGAACTAGGTTGTCATCTCCGCGCATTTTCAACCCTGGGCATGAGGTTTGCTCTACTTCCGTTCAGTACTCTGAGAGGAACAGTAGGAAAATAACGAGTGGGCACCTTTTCTTGGAACTCTTAAGTCTTCACCGGCGCATCGATCAGTGGGTGCGGGACAACCCGTATCGCGTGGACGCCATTGCCGGGTCCTTCTACACACTCTTCTGTGTAGCCGGCAGCTTCGGCCTGGTCTACGGAGTGGGAACATCCGTTGTTGTTCTGATTACATTCCTGCAGTCGGCGCCGCTGATTGTCGGACGACGCTTCCCCTGGCCAGCCACGGTAGTTGTCGTTGTCGGCCACCTTTTGCAGCTGTTGCACGGCAACTACTTTTTGCCCTCGCAATTTTCAGTACCAATCCTCGTCTACACCATGGCCAAATACGGCAAGCGCTGGCAGTCGCTGACCACTCTGGGCATAGGGATCTTTGGTGCGCTGGCGGCAACCGTGCGGATGTTCTCCAGCCTGCCCTATGCTCAGCCCCTCTCCTTTGACACCTTCGTATCCTTCGTGGGACTCTCCCTGATTGTCCTGGTCTCCTGGACCTTCGGTGACCTGGCAAGGACACGCAGACTGACCATGGATGCCCTGCGCGATCACGCCAAGCGTCTGGAACTGGAACGCCAGTACGAACGCGACTTGTCGGCCTCCGATGAACGAAACCACATTGCCCGTGAAATGCATGACATCGTGGCCCACTCACTGTCGGTCATCATCACCCAGGCCGATGGCGCACGTTATGCCGCCGCAAAGGATCCACAGGTCGCCATCGACACGTTGAAAACCGTCGCCGACACGGGGCGTTCGTCGTTGCGGGAGATGCGGCGCCTGCTCGGAGTACTCCGCACGGGCCAGGGAGCAGATAACCGGCCACTGCCCACGCTGGCAGATATCCCTGATCTGGTTGGTACCGTCAGGCGCACCGGCTTGGAAGTGGACTTGGCGTTACAGGGAACGCCGCGACGTTCCCTTCCCGCTGGCGCGGAGCTGACCGGGTACCGCTGTGTGCAGGAGGCTCTGACGAACGTAGTCAAGCATGCTGGGGCCAGCGCTAGCGCCGAAGTTTCTCTCGATTGGGGAACACGAGGCCTAGATATCAGCGTTGAAGATGGTGGACGAGGTGCCGGAGCCCTATCCAGTGAAGGTACCGGACAGGGGTTACGAGGTATGGCCGAGCGGGTTGCCCTATACGATGGGGAATGCGCGGCCGGCCCGAAACCGGGTGGAGGTTTCAAGGTCTCAGTTTTCATCCCTTACTCGGAGGACTAAAAACACGTGGGCGATACAGAGCAAATCAAAGTCGCATTGGTTGATGACCAGCTGCTCGTGCGTAGCGGCTTTCGAATGCTGATCAACTCCCAAGACGACATGGAAGTGATCGCGGAGGCCGCCAATGGCCGGGAAGCCTTGGCCTCAACGCTGTTGCCCACCGCTGACGTGATCCTCATGGATGTACGAATGCCGGAGATGGACGGCATAGAAACCACAGAACACCTTCTCCACGGAGAAAAGTATCCGGGAGCAGCTCCGAAAGTTATCGTGCTGACGACTTTCGATATGGACGAATACGCACTCAATGCCATTCAGGCCGGCGCCAGTGGGTTCCTGCTTAAAGATGCCCCTCCGGAAGAACTTCTAGAGTCCATTCGGACTGTGAATCGAGGTGATGCGGTGATCGCACCGTCCACCACCCGACGGTTGCTAAACCACATGGCGCCAATTCTGAAACGCAATTCGCAGCCCAACGCCAACTTGCAGGCTCGCGTTGATTCCTTAACCCGACGCGAGCGCGAAGTTTTCGAAATGGTCGCCGCCGGACGATCGAATCCTGAGATCGCGCAAGAACTCTTCCTCTCTGAAGCGACCGTGAAGACCCATGTGGGACATATTCTCTCTAAGCTCGGAGCGCGTGATCGGGTTCAAGCTGTCGTCATCGCCTACCAAACTGGCGTAGCTACTCCCTGACGGTAATGTCGCGACGCAATGTAAATCGCAGTCCCTAAAGATCCAGCCCTGGCACATGTGCCAGGGCTGGATCTTTAGCTTGCGGAGTTTACTTGGGCTCTTCGTACCTCGGGAATACCGGGCTCGGTGCCGGCAACTCGGTCCCCGGGACGAGCGCCTTGTCGAAGTTCTCAAAGGTGCGGGCAGATCCGCTACCCACAGCCAAGAGATCTAGCATGGCCGTCATGGTTTGGGGCAGTACCGGCTGCAGCAGAATGGCCACCTGGCGGACCACCTCGAGGGTCACGTAAAGCACCGTCTCCATGCGGGCCGGGTCGGTCTTCTTCAGCTTCCACGGTTCTTGTTCCGCAAAGTAAGCGTTGGCATCGCCCAAGACATGCCAGATCGCCTCCAGAGCCCGGCTGAACTCCTGCCGTGCGAAGTAGTCACGAGTGGTGTCCAAGAGCGCCGCGGCGGCTTCCAATTCGGCTCGGTCAGCATCGTTGAACACCCCTGGATTCGGTACCGCTCCCCCACAGTTCTTGGCCACCATGGACAGTGAACGCTGTGCCAGGTTTCCGAAGTTGTTGGCCAGGTCGCTGTTGATTCTCGCAACGATCGTTTCGTGGTTGTAGCTGCCGTCGGCACCGAATGGGACTTCACGCAGGAAGAAGTAGCGTACTTGATCGAGCCCGTACTGCTGAACAAAGTCATCCGGGGAGACGGTATTACCCAGTGACTTTGACATCTTCACACCGTTGTTGTGCAGGAAGCCATGGATCATGATGCGCTTCGGCAACTCCAGCTTCGCGGACATCAGGAAAGCAGGCCAGTAGATGGCGTGGAAGCGAGAAATGTCTTTGCCAATGACATGGACGTCGGCTGGCCAGAACTTCTTGAATGAAGCGGCCTCGACATCGGGAAACCCGGCACCGGTCAAGTAGTTGGTCAGCGCATCCACCCAGACGTACATGACGTGCTTGTCATTACCGGGAACCGGGATGCCCCAGTCGAAAGTTGTACGTGAGATTGAAAGGTCAGTCAGCCCACCTTCAACAAAGCGGATCACTTCATTGAAGCGAGACTTGGGAGCACCGAATTCTTCCTGCTCCGCGTAAAGCTTGAGCAACTTATCTTGGTATTTGGAGAGGCTGAAGAAGTAGGACTCCTCCTCGGTCCAGGTGACCTCGGTATCGGTTTCAATGGCATATCGAACCCCGTCTTCACGTAGTTCGGTTTGTTCCTCGGTGTAGAAGGCTTCATCACGTACCGAATACCAACCCGCGTAGGCATCGAGGTAGATATCTCCGTTGGCTTCCATACGGCGCCAGAGCTCCTGCGCTGCAGCATGATGGTCGGCCTCGGAGGTGCGGATGAATCGGTCGTAACTGATTCCCAGCTCATCATTCATCGCCTGGAAGGCATCGGAATTACGCTGGGCCAGTTGAGCTGGTGAGATGCCTTCACGCTCAGCCGTCTGCATCATCTTCTGGCCGTGCTCATCGGTGCCGGTCATGAAGAAGACGTCGTATCCATCCAGACGCTTGAAACGCGCCATGGCATCGGTGGCCACTACTTCATAGGCATGACCAATATGAGGCGTGCCATTCGGGTACGAAATTGCGGTGGTGATGTAATAGGGTTTCTGCTGCGAAGTCACGTTAGTAATTTACCTTAGTTACATGGTTGTTCAGGAGTCAGAGTCGCTGTCTGGCTCTTAGGTGTACTTGTCCAGAGAACTCCAGAATGCTCCGCGCAGGACGCGACGGATCTGCTGTTGATCGGTTTTCCATTCACCGATAACCTGGGCGCAGTCCTTGAGCAGCGTCCGATCAATCTCGGGCGGCAGCTGGGGCCGATCGGCCATGAGCTCCACCAATTCAAGTTGCGTGGTGCTAGCGAGCCAAGAATTAGCCACGTTTGCGCCAATTTCCTGCGCGACAGCCATTTCTTCTTGCTCATACGCAGCTTTGCCCTGGAAACCAGACTTTTCACCGCCGCTGGAGTAGATGACTTCTGACTCCGCTATATGCTCCCGCTCCTGCTCCTGCTCCTGCTCCTGGCTGACGTTCTTCAGTCTCTGCGCCATAATCGCCGGGGTGGGGGCAGCGGGCTTCGGCTCTGATGCGACGGTTTCGGTGGGGGCGGCCGCGATCGTCGCGGACTCGGAAGCGTGGTGGTCGTCCCACTCAATGACTTTGGTAAAGGAACTGTCCAATAGTTGGTCGGGGATTGTCTCAATAGCGTCTGCGGTCAGTGCCAAGTGCTCTGCGACTGAGGCCACTCCCAAACGGCTCTCGTCACGCCGCACTCCCAGGAGGATGACCTTCATACCCAGATCCTGGGCCTCTTCGACCGCCTCGGCAAGATCGTCGTCTCCCGAAACCAGATAAGCAACGGATGCGGCGCCATGACGCGCAACGCCGACAAGGTCCAGCGCCAGACGCAGGTCCACGCCCTTTTGTTCGCCGTTATAGGAGATACGGCCAAGGCGAACCTTGACACCGGGAATGAACCCAATGCGTTTGTGCTGCTCTGTAAACAGTCCATCCTTAGATGCGTCGTACCAATAGACGCGTAGATTATTAAGACCGGTATTTTTTTTGACAGTCTGAACTATCCCCTTGATCAGGGCTTCGTAATGAATAGTAAACGCGGATCGAAGCGTGGTGCCTGCCGCGCGGTGTCCACCTAATGAGAGAAGAAAACCCGCATCTATAAAGATGGCTGTCTGATTCATCATATTCCGTTCCTTCTGCTGGCCGGCCAGATATAAAGAAGACATCCGCAAGAAGAGAGTTCGGGGACATCTTACGCCTTTGTCGTGTTCCAGTAACCGGATTTAGATATAGACGACGCATCAGGCTTGTAAAAAGGTTCCTTTAGGGTGAGGTGGTCCCGCTCCCATGCTACGTTCATTCTTTTCAAGCGGGCAGGGACGCCTGCGACAATGCAATTATTGGGGAAGCTGCCCGCAACAATAGACGAAAATCCTACGACGCTACCGTCCCCAATTGATGAGCCTCCCAACACACGCGCCCCCCACCCTAACCACACATGATTACCAATATGAACAGACTTCGAGAGATTTATCCGAGCACCGCTTTCAACATCGAATATAGGGTGTTCATCATCTGATCGAATTTGAACATCGCCAGAGATCATGCAATCGTCACCTATCAAGACAGTCGAGCCTTCCACGGATCCAATAATTACTCGTGAGGTAGTTGTAACATGATCTCCAATTAGAATCGACGAATCTTCTCCGACTCTCAGAAAACCCGCAAAGCCATGCAGACCTCTCCCAATTCGTATAGTAGCGTTATTGCAATCGAACCGAAAAACAGTATCTGCAGTTAGTCGAACCGACGAATCTAAACTAAGTTTATTGTTTTTTCCTCGAAAATGAACCTGTGGCCCACTAATAGGCGCACCACGGTACTCGATTCGGTTTCCTCGTTGATCGCTATAACTGTCAATCAAACTGATAATATTCAAAATAACTCCGCTAATAGATCGGCTTCGATACCGCCTGACAGTAACGCTTAGAGGATGCCTATCTTTGACACTAGTCTCTTATAAATGATCTCGTGCCCCTGGTCATTAGGGTGCCCGAGATCAGCGATGCCCTTCCATGACCCATTTGAAACCGGTCCACGATTGTCATACCCGTCAAAGACGTCAGCAATAAACATGAAGTCCCCGTTATAATACAAGCATAATGTCCTTAACTATTTGGTCGAATGCCTCTTGACGGTACGATTTCCCTTGGAATACACCTACACATACCAAGTCGCTTGCTCCACGTTGTCGTATTCCCTTGATCAACTGTTTATAAACGGTGTCAAACTCATGCAAGGAAGGGCCTTGGCGTAAATCGTTAGTCCCTAATTCTACTACGACGAAGCCAGGTGACTTCGGGACAGAATAATTGCGATTAAAAACTTCGGCAGAGATCCCCGATCTGACTTGAAACGAAGTCGTGTTACCTTGATTCGTAACAAGCAAAGATGTTCTGTGTACAAACCCTCTTGAGCGTTTAGTCGTTGACCACGAAGCCGAGAGCGAATCGCCAATAAAGTGCACGGTATATTTTGAATTTATATCAATATTCGATTCAGCATTAAGAGCATACGAATTACAAAGAAAGGAAATGAGCAAGTAAACAAGAAAACCTCCAAGAAGCTCGAAGAGCAATTTTTTCTAGCCACTGATATCAAAACTGTGGTTCAGTTTCTTCAAACACTTTCTCATCCAGTCGACCAATTGCTTCAAACACCCGCTCACACGCACGACCATCTAGGTACGGTAACGTCTCGTGCAGTCGGCTCATGTACTTGGAAGATGGAACCCAGTTCATACTAATGAGGTGCTCGAGCCAATCAACTACTTGTATGGATTCCGTGTGTACCGGTCCAAATCCGTTGCGGGTATAATCAAACCAACCTCTACTAAATGTGTGGCCAGCACCATAAATTGATTCTTTGTCAAATTGATAATAGGCGACAGGGGAACCTGAAATAGCGGCTTCCGTAGCAATGGAAGAATAATCTGTAATAACTGCTCGGTTGTTGATTAGAAAATCTTGAACCCTTACGTTTTTGAAGGACATGATCTTAACCCGAGGTCCAAAATCAAACAAATCACTGTACGGCGCAAAATGATCATGCAGAACAAAAGTTATCTCCAGATTTTCCCGCGAGCAAAGTTCGATTAGTCGTTCATTGTTTACTAACTTTTTCCAACTTATGAAGAAATCACTGCTCTCTAAAATCTTGCGTCGAACATCGCGACCAACTGCTCGCTTCATCTCCGAAACAAGTCCCTGCCGCCATGTAGGTATAAATGACAGATATCGACGCTGCCCCGCAAAAGATGACTTCGCGCGGACAAGAGCATCATGTCGGGGCAGTCCGGTCAGGACAACTTCTTTACGCGTGAACTTATACGTACTTCCATCCCCTGCAAAATGCTCATACTCATAAGGACTACTCGAGATCATGAGTGCCAGGCCCTTGGTGTTCAACCAGCGTGAAAGGTCATTCATAACCATTCCATGCTGTAGAAAGATGCGTCTTGCAGGTGACGGACCGAATCGTTGACGGCTAACTGGGTCGTAAATCCCAGCATCAATATGCGACGAAATTATGTACTTTGCGTTTAATGTGATGTTCACCGCTTCCTGGCTGCGATATTCTATGAGCCTAAACCCCGCGTCGACGAGACGATCCCAATCTGGGCTTGACCTCTTAAGCAGGAAGAAAGCGTTGATTGCCGGATGCTCCTGCCTCAGATAGCGGTAGAAATGTTCGCCATTATCGTCAGCCCTCGCGGGGTGATCAGCAAGAATCCACGCGTCCGCGTACTTCCTTCGGGACTCCAGACTATTCGCAATAGTGAGGGCGGCTAGGTCTGCTTTCTTGAGTTTTTCTCGATCAAGACGACGCTGGTAGGCCGTTAGTAGGCGAAAGCCCAGTCGATACGCAACGCCGAAAACACTTTTCCCTGTGATCCATGACTCTTCATTTACTTTTAGCGATAGTGCCTTGACTCCAACGCGAAGTCGTGCAATACCATGCTCATGTTTTGCCTTGCGAACCAGCTCTGACGCTGACTGCTTGTAATTCCCTGAACTTAACTGCAGTTGTGGTGAATTACTTTGGAAAGATGTGACTTTCTTCCGGTCACCTTGGGGTTTTACTATCTTCATTTTCTGCATGTCAAGATAAATCTCGACTTTAGAAACTCGAGGTAAAATTATAATCCGTTCATGCATTAATGTGCGACCAAATAATTCATGACGCATGCTTTTTGTAATCGCCTGCTCCGAAAATTTTCCTTCCAAGAAGATTCGTTCCGAAGGTAGAGGGCCGATATAGCTATATCCGATTTTACGCGTATCACGCTGTATATCGTCAGCATTCCACATGTATCCGATTCGGTTTTTTGAGGAAACGATGGAATCATTCTTAAAGTGTTTGAGAATTCCTTCTTTTAGAGCCCAGCCATAATTGACTAAGTTGAAATCTCTAATAACATCCGCATCAATATATGCAAATATTTTATACAGGGAGTCCCAAAGTTCATCAAAAAGTTTTTGTGGAACATTTTTTAAAGGTGAATTTAGTGAACGATCGGCTCTAAAGTACCAATACAGACTGTATAGAACCATATTCTGCGCCCAAACAGGTACACCGCCCGTATGCTCGCTGAGATACTCAAGTAATCCCAAATGCCCGTATTTAGGTTCGTTCGTAAACTTTTCGGTTTTGGTCCACGTGGTATCAATGAGTGACGATCCGTCTGCTCTCTTTCGGTAATAATACCGAGCTGAGGCAACCAGTCCTAGTACCGGCTCTTTGAATTGGGCAAGATAAATCCCGATAAAATGAGCGTCCTCGAAGGCCGGTTTTACCAAAGACGAAAAACGAATATTCTTGTCATGAACAATGTCGCTTCTTACAATCGTTGAGTGTCCACCTAAATGGATGACATGAGGCTCTCGCAATAAGCTTACTAAGCGGTCGCCGCGTCGATATTTCCACGCCAACGGATGATTGTCCTGAGCAATTCCTTTTCTCTCATTGAATATCAAAGAACGGCTAGTCAGCATTGAGGCTGCATTATTTACATCCCGTTTGAGGAACTCAGTTAAGGCGAGAAAATATGACCTATCAAGCACGTCATCAGAGTCGACGAACGCAATCCATTCTCCATTGGCTAAATCTATACCACGGTTCCTTGCGGCTGCTACACCCGCATTCTCCTGAGTTTCAACAGTTACTGTGAAACGAGATTTGTGAGCCCACTTTCTTGCTTTCTCGAGAGTCCGATCTTTTGAGCCATCATCTATCACGATGACTTCTAGTACGTGGTCATCTACTATCTGTTCTTCGATGCTTCGGAACAGGTCATTGGCATAGTTCTCGATTTGGTAGGCCGCGATTACGGCGGAAAAGATCGGTTGATGCATGTTCATATTCTACCTGTTACAGCATAGATTTTACGAAGTCACCATCGGGTCAAGTCAATGATCATGATAACGTACTTGTCGCCACCGCAGGTACGCCGTCACCGAGGTCACCTGCGGGGCGTCAAGGTCCACTCGGATTGCGGACGCCGGTTTGATAATCACCCTCGTCCTGGAGCGCCACGGGCTGACTGGTTATATGGGACGGGTGTGAACCACCGGTGATAATACCGCAATGGAGTCGTTTTCAGTCTGTTGCAGAAGAACGGGCTGGACTCCGGCTGGTGAACCAACCGTCAGCAGCTCCGTCTGACTATCGTCGCTTGGCGCGACGGGGAGTATCACCGTGAGCGCAAGCAGCGTGGGTGGGGGGAAACGATCCCGGTCCAGTTCGAGGCTAAAATGATGGAGTTTGTCGCTCTGGCAGTATAAACCTTAGCGTCAACTAAGCTGTCAGTAGGCCCCCATGTTCTCGGTCGGGCATCCTGCTGGTTGCTGGGTTGTGAAGCGCTGGCGATATCGGCTATATTCCATTGCCCGGAAACTGGTGCGCAGCGGGAGACAAGCCAGGCTAGTCATCTCCAAACATGCCCCGGGAGCTGTGCTGTTCACCCTCATCGGCGAGCACTGCAAGAAGCTGCAGCATCGGTGGCGGCAAGAGGAGCTGGCCGCCTAAAATGACAGGCCCTGTTCCGGCCCCGCGACGAAATGAAAGGCCCAGAATTTTCGAGGATGTGGAACTTGACGCACTGAAGCCGGTGTATCAAAGCCAGCCTCGTCATGCCTAAAACCGGAAAAGACCGCTGATCCCACGACGAATCCTGGGGTCAGCGGTCTCCGGTTAGCCGATGAAACAACTGAGTTAGCTCGTTGGGCGACATCGCGAATGCACCGTTTGAACTGGGCAGACCATTTGCCGCCTACGCGATGGGAAAGGTCTACCGGCAATCGTGAAAGCTGACATCGGCACCAGTGGCACTGGCGTCCACCAGAGACCTGAGAATAGAGGAAAGCACCTAGCCCGAGCGTTTCATCGTTCGGGATGTCTTTAGGGGTATTTAACGAGAAAAAGGTAAGATGACCTGGGAAAATAGAGGTGTCTAAGCTTCATCCACCCAGTTCAAAGGATCACCTTTTCAATGCATCAGTCTACCCCGATTTTCCCGCATGTCCCGGCTCAACTCACCAGCCAAGCGCTGGTGTCCCAAGCAGGGCTCGGGGTACTGACCAGCTTCCTGAACGCGTTGGACTTCCGCCGGCTGTGCGAGGGCAGGCTTTCTCAATTCGTGCCGGCCACGGCCATTCACCGGTCCGGGAAGATGATCGCTGACCTTGCCATCATGCTCGCCGCTGGGGTGAACAAGTCACCGATATCGACCAGCTCAGCTCCTCACCGGACCTGTTTGGCCCGGTGGCCTTTCGAAGCCACGATCAGCCGGTTTATGAGCCGGATCAAGGATCAGCCTGCGGCATTTGAGTACGCGTTCGCTACCATGCACCGCACCTTACGCTCCTGGGGTTTGGGCCGCAGCCGGACCCCGCAACCCTGCTGCTCGAGCCACCGTCAAGGACCCATTAATCCTCGACA
>Ga0153920_1000040_pt1 | contig 58886 bp, 68 predicted proteins | sample TSNJ004MetaG_FD_104713 | JGI IMG/M metagenome (GOLD analysis project Ga0153920, IMG submission 104713) | Attine ant fungus gardens microbial communities from New Jersey, USA - TSNJ004 MetaG | ecosystem: Host-associated > Fungi > Mycelium > Unclassified | place: USA: New Jersey, Brendon T. Byrne...
AGGTTTTTGTTCACACCATAACTCTTAACACTCTCCGCTAAGCATTAAAAGGCCTCCTGAACAGATTCTTTCTGTTCCGGAGGCCTTTTCGTACCTATGCGGATTTAGGACTTACTCATCTAGCGGCGCGATGCGGGGGCACCGGGTCTAAAGCCCGGTGGAGGGCAGCAGGGGCTGCTGCGGGTGGCGGGGCGCCGCCGTGCGCCGCGCCAACTGGCTGCACACCAGCAGGACCAGCACCAGGGCCGCCAGGCACAAGCCACCGGCCAGCGGCAGGGTGGTCCAGCTGCCGCGCATCAGGAACAGGGCCGGCACCGTGCTGCTGGGAATCCCGGTGAGGACCAGGAACCAGCCGGTAAAACGCTGGATGTCCACCTCGCCGGCCCGTTCCCGGCCCAGGGACAGGCGCCAGAAGAACAGGAACCAGGCCACCGCCCAGCAGAGCCAGATCACCGCAAACACCGGGTCGCTGCCCAGCAGGGACAACGCCTGATACAGCGCAATGGCCGCCACAAACAGGCAGTACCAGCCAAAGCCGTGCTCTTCGGCGCCGGTGACCAGGCTGTAGCCCACCCAGAGATAGGTGATGCCAAACAGGTAGCTGGGCCACGCGCCGGACACCAGCTGCGGGTCACCGCCGGCTTGGGCCAGGATGATGGTGGGCAGCACCACCTGGATGGTCCCCACCAGGAAATTTAGGGGAATAGTGGACCTCGCGCCAATAATCCCGGCCGCGGCCAGGCCGTTGACCAGCAAAATGACACCGACGAATACCAGTCCCACATGTTCCATATTCCACTCCTCGCCATGCATTGCCGGGGCAATTGGGCTCAACCGGGCCGCGGCAGCGAACCGGGAAGATTTTGGCCGCCAGAGCAGCGGTTGAACATATTGTAGCGCCCCCGGGCCTTGAACGTGACCGGCGGCACTGGCCCTGGGTCGTGGTGTGCGCCGCGCTCGATGCGTAGACTGTGGCCATGCGACTATGGTCCCTGCATCCAAGCCTGCTCGACGCCAAGGGACTGGTGGCCTGCTGGCGTGAAACGCTGCTGGCGCAAAAGGTCCTGGCCGGACAAACCAAGGGGTACACCGCGCACCCGCAGCTGGTGCGCTTCCGGGCCGTGGACCAGCCGCTGGCAGTCATCGGCCGTTACCTGCAGGGACTGTGGGATGAGGCCGCGAACCGTGGCTACCACTTCGACCCCTCGCGCATCCGCGAACCACACCCGGCGGCGGGGGAGCCGACCCTGGCACTGCCCAGCGGGCAGGCGGCCTTCGAACGACAGCACCTGCTGGGCAAGCTATTGATCCGCGACCCGCAGCGTGCCGAGCCGCTGCGCCGCCTTGGGGTCCAGCAGCTGCCGTTGCATCCGCTGTTTCACCTGGTTCCCGGATCCGTGGAACCCTGGGAGAAGGACACGGCCATCACGCGTAACGGATGATGCCGCGGCGCCGGGAAGTTGCTGAAATGGGGGAATGAGCCAAACTTCACCAATCCCCACGGGTGGGACCGACATTGAAATCCAGTTGCGTTGGAGCGACGAGGACAAGCTGGGCCACGTGAACAACGCCCGGATCGTGACGTTGATGGAGGAGGCCCGGGTCCGCTGGCTGCGCCGTGATGGCATCGCCGAACGCTTCGGCAACGGGCTGGTGGTTGCCGCGCTGCAGATCAACTACCTCAAGCCGCTGTACTACCGGCCGTCCATGACGGTTCGCATGGGGGTGGACCGAATCGGCACCAAGTCCTTTGCCCTGCGGCATCTGGGTTACCAGGACGGCCAGGTCGCCTTTGACGGAACCACGGTGATGGTGGCCCTGGACACCGATGGCGTGTCCTCACGCCTGCCCACCCCGGCCGAACGCGAATGGCTGCAGGACCAGATGCTCAGCGTCGGCAACGCATAGCGTCCACGCCGCCGGTGCCTTCCCCGGTCGGCGCCCGGGGAAGGGTGTCCAACCCGTGGGCGCATCAGCGTGCTGGCCGCCTGCGTGGCAGGTTGCTTGGCCGCACTCCGGGCCGCCCCCCGCTGGCCGTGGCCGCCGGGAAAGCGGGAGGAAGGGCCTTCCCAGTTCCTCGCGGGCCTTCGCATCCCGCGTTTCGGCGGCACTTCCCGGATCGGGCCGGCAACAGCGCAGCCGGTCAAGGCCGGTTCTATGATGGCACCAGGAAACGGTGAACGTCGGCGGCGGAGGCAGCTGGCGGCGCCTTGCGGCTGAAGGGAAACGGCAATGAGTGAACAGTGCACGGGGCAGGCACGGACAGTTGTTCTGCACGCCTCGGACAAGGTGCAGGACGTGCAGCGGGCGATCGATTCGGCCCGCCGGCTGGGCGAGGCATTTGAGGGGGTCCGGGTGCGCATCATCATCAATGGCCAGGCGCTGGACGCGGCCACCGGACTGCGCCCGGATCGCCTGCCGCCGGAAACGACGGTGGGGGTGTGCGCGGTGGGCCTGGCCAACCGGGGGATCGATGCCGCCCAGCTCCCCGCGGGAATCCAGGTGGTCCCGGCCGCCCCGATCGCGATCGCGCAGGAGCAGTTCGCCGGCGCCGCCTACGTGCGGCTTTAGCTGGCCAGGACCGCCAGGTGTCCGGCCAGCCGGGTGCTGGCATTGGCCAGGTGCGCGGCCAGCATCTCGGCGGCCGCCTGGCTCTCGCCCCGCGAGATCAGCTCGAGCAGCTGCGCATGCTCGCCCGCAATGCGTTCGGTGGACAGCAGCGTCGCGTCCTGGACATGGCTCATGCACAGCCGGATCTCATCGGTGAGCTGGCTGTAGATGGTGCTGGTGCGCGGTGACTCCAGGGCGTCGACCAGTGCGGCATGAAACCGCACGTCGGGGTCGACGATGTCGATGGGCGAGGCGCCGCGCAGGGCGGTGATCTCCGCGTTGGCCTGCAGGGCGGCCTGCGGCACACGGCGTTCGAGGGCCAGCAGGCGCACCGCCTCGGCCTCGATGATTCCCCGGGTTCGGTAAATGTCCCGCGCGTCATCGGCGTTCAGCACCCGCACCCGCGCGGTTTGGTGGGCGTTGCGGCTGAGCAGGCCGCTGGCCACCAGGTTTTCCAGGGCCGCCTTCGCGGTGGGACGGGCCACCTCATAGCGCGCGGCCAGCTCGGTTTCACGCAGCGGTGTTCCCGGAGCCAGTTCCCCGCTGAAGATTCGCTCCCGCAGGTCACGGATGATCGCCTGAACCACGGAGACCACTTGCAAGCGCGCCACCTGCGCTCCTTTCCGCCTTGGTGCCTGGACGGTTCAAGTATCGCATGCAAGGGTCTACCATGGCAGGTGTACTTGTTAGACAATTTTCTTATTTGGGTAGTCTGGATCCCCAGATGACAGGAGCACACCATGGCCGTGAGCACGCCAGCATTGGGTGAGAGCACCGTTGCGCCGGAAGTATTGAACGTCGTCACCGACGCGTCGCGGGTGCGCACCCGCTCCATTGACCGGGTCGCCTACGCCTCTGATGCCTCGCACTACCTGTTCACCCCGCAGGCGGTGGTCATCGCCGCCGACGCCAAGGAAGTCAGCGGGCTGCTGGCCGCCGCGGCACGCAACCGTCAGCCGGTCACCCTGCGTTCGGGCGGCACCTCCCTGGCCGGGCAGGCCAGTGGGGAGGGACTGCTGGTGGACGTGCGCAAGAACTTCCGCCAGATCACCGTGCTGGACGGGGGCCGGCGGGTGCGGGTGCAGCCCGGGGCCACCATCCGCCAGGTCAATGCGCGCCTGGCCCGCCACGGTTACAAGCTGGGCCCGGATCCGGCCAGCGAGGCGGCCTGCACGGTGGGCGGCGTGATTGCCAACAACTCCTCCGGCATGGCCTGCGGCACCGAGTTCAACACCTACCGCACCCTGGAGTCCATGGTCTTCGTGCTGCCCAGCGGGACCATGATCGATACCGCCGCCCCCGACGCGGATGCCCAGTTTGCCGCCGCCGAACCGCACCTGGTGGCCACCCTGCAGCGCCTGCGTGAACGGGTGCGCGGCAACCGGGCCTCGGTGGCACTGATTGAAAAGCACTTCGGGCTGAAAAACACCATGGGTTACGGCATCAACGCCTTTTTGGACTTCGACTCGCCCGCGCAGCTGATGGCCCACCTGGTCATCGGCTCCGAGGGCACCTTGGCGTTCGTGGCCGAGGCCGTGTTCCGCACCATCCCCATCCGCAAGCTTGCCGTGGCCACCCTGGCCGTCTTCGACAAGCTTGACCAGGCCACCCGGGCGCTTCCCGAGCTGGTGGAGTCCGGGGCCGCAACCCTGGAGCTGATGGACAGCACCTCACTGCGGGTGGGGCAGGGCCTTCCCGGGGTGCCCGAGGCCATCCTCGGATTCGAGGTCAGCAACCAGGCCGCGCTGTTGGTCGAATACCATGCCGACAGCGAGCAGGAGCTGGCCGCGCACACCGCCGCCGGGCAGCGCCTGCTGGATGCCGCCGCCCTGCGGGCCCCGGCCCGTCTCTCGGCCGACGCCGCCACCCGGCAGGCCGCCTGGAAATTCCGCAAGGGGCTATACGCCTCGGTGGCCGGCGCCCGGGCTTCGGGAACCACCGCGCTGCTGGAGGACGTGGCGGTACCCGTCGCCGAGCTGGCCGACACCTGCCAAAACCTGCAGGAACTGTTCGGCTCCTACGGGTACGCCGACTCGGTGATCTTCGGCCATGCCAAGGACGGAAACATCCACTTCATGCTCACCGACCGCTTTGAAGGCGACGCCGCCCTGAAGCGGTACAACGCTTTCAACGAACAGATGGTGCAGTTGATCCTGGACAAGGGCGGGAACCTGAAGGCCGAACACGGCACCGGGCGGGCCATGGCCCCCTTCGTCCGGCGCCAGTACGGGGATGAACTCTATTCGGTGATGTGCGAGCTGAAGGCTGCCGCCGACCCGAGCAACATGCTCAACCCCGGGGTCATCATCGATGAGGACCACGCGGCGCACATGCGCAACATCAAACTGAACGAGACCATCGAAGTTGAGGCGGACCGCTGCGTGGAATGCGGCTACTGCGAGCCGGTGTGCCCCTCCAAGGACCTGACCCTCACCCCGCGCCAGCGCATCGTGGTGCGCCGGGCCATCGCCAAGGCGCAGGCCGAGGGAAACCACGAGCTGGCCCGGGAACTGGAGCGCGAGCAGGGCTATGACTCGGTGGACACCTGCGCCGTGGACGGCATGTGCGTCACCGCCTGCCCGGTGCAGATCAACACCGGGCTGCTGGTCAAGCGGCTGCGGCGCGAAACCGCGAACCCGGTGCTGGCCGCCGGCTTCAAGGCCGCCGCCAGGGGCTGGGGCGCCGCCACCCGGGCCGGGTCGGTCGCCCTGAGCGTGGCGGACAAGCTGCCGGCGCCGCTGGTGCGCGGCACCACCGAGGTGGCGCGCAAGGTCCTTGGGGATGATGTCATGCCGCGCTATGACGCGGACCTGCCGGCCGGCGGGGCCGCCCGCAAACCGTTGACCGGACGGCTCGGTGCCCCCGATGCCGAGCCGGTGGCGCTCTACCTGCCCGCCTGCGTCAACTCCATGTTCGGCTCCTGCGGGGATGGGCCGGGGGTGGAAACCGCGTTCGAACAGCTGCTGCGCCGGGCCGGGGTCGCGGTGCTGGTGCCCGAGGGCATCGAATCCATGTGCTGTGCCACACCCTGGACCTCCAAGGGCTATGCGCAGGGTCATGAAGTGATGGAGGCCCGCGTCCTAAACCGGGTGCGTGCCGCCCAGCCTGCCGGCGGCAAGCTGCCGGTGATCTCCGACGCGAGCAGCTGCACCGAGGGGTTTGAGCACATCCTGGGCCAGGCCGGATTCCAGGTCATCGACGTGCTCGGCTTCACCGCCGAGCACCTGCTGCACCGGTTGCCGGCGGGGCAGAAAATCCAGTCGCTGACCCTGCACCCCACCTGCTCCTCCACCCAGATGGGGCTGAACGACCAGCTGGTGCAGATTGCCCAGGCGGTTGCCCACACCGTGCAGGTGCCCCAGGATTGGGGATGTTGTGGCTTTGCCGGGGACCGGGGCATGCTGCATCCGGAGCTGACCGCCTCGGCCACCGCTGTGCAGGCCGATCAGGTGCGCCAGCTGGACAGCCAGGCCCATGCTTCCTGCAACCGCACCTGCGAATTGGGAATGAGCCGGGCCACCGGCAAGGACTACCAGCACGTGTTGGAGCTGCTGGCCGCGGCTACTGCCTGATGCCTGAAGAGGCGGTGAGGCAAACTCCCTTTGCACTGGGTGGATTGATCTCACACGCGAAGCGTGGGGGGGATGCAGGATCCCCCTGGGGTCCACCCCGTGTGGGTGCTTGAGCGCGCGAATCCATCGTTGTCCTAGCACTCGCACAGGGCCATCACGGCGGCCACGGTGATACTTGGTACCGGCTCGTGGGACAGCCGCCAGTCCAAAGTGCTGGCGGTCGTACCCCAAAGCGCTTCCGCCGGTACATTTCGTGCCTGGCAGACGAGCGATCCGGTGGCCCCACATGCCTTATGATGCACCGCCTTCCGACCTCATCAGGCGGTAGCTACCGGGAGATCAAAAGAAAGTGGACTTCATGCCTTGCGGGAATCGGGGTGTACAACCCGGATTCCCGCAACGCAGCTGCAGTTTCTTGCACAACTGCTTCCAGGTGCCTGGGTTAACCGCTCCCGGCTCTAGCGTCCAAAGAGCCGGCTAAAGAAGCCCTTGCCCGGCTCGTTCTCGTGGCCTTGACAGCGGTCCTTGGCGGGGACGCCGCGCATAACCGAGTCAACGTGCTGGCCGCAGCCGGCCCAGGTGGTCTTGCCACATTTTTTGCAGGAAACCTGTCGGCACATGAGGTGCCTCCTTCTCTGGCTCGTAAGCCGTAAATCTAGGAAAGTGAGAGGAAGAGCTTCTCCAGCTCTTCAACGGTCAAGCCGTCTTCCGCTTCGGCGGTCTTTTCGGGATCGATGAGGCAGTGCTGCATGGCCGTGGCTACGATGGCGAATCCGGCGCGGTCCAGGGCGGTGGACACGGCAGAGAGCTGGGTGACCACGTCGCGGCACTTGCCGTCGTTTTCAACCGAGTTGATCACTGCATCAAGCTGGCCGCGGGCCCGCTTCAGGCGGTTGAGGATGCGTTTGCGTGTGGCTTCATCTGCGTTGCGCATGATGTGCTCCTATTCGAAAAGACCATGGGGTGCACCCCCGGATTACTGTTGGGACTTCCCCGCGGCCGCCATCTGGGCGTGCACGACTTCCATGTCCAGGTTCTTCAGCGAGGCAATCAGTTCCTCCAGGCTTCGGGAGTCCAGCGCACCGGGCTGGGAATAAACCAGCACGCCGTCCTTGAACGCCATCAGCGTGGGAATGGAGGTGATCTGGGCGGCGGCCGCCAAGTTCTGCTGCGTCTCGGTGTTCACCTTGCCGAAGGTCACCTCCTGGTGCAATCCGGCGGCGGTGTCGAAGACGGGTGCGAAGTTGCGGCACGGGCCGCACCAGGCTGCCCAGAAGTCGACCAGCAGCATGGCAGAGGACTTGACGGTTTCAGCGAAGTTCGTTTCGGTCAATTCTAGCGGTTTCATTGATGCTCCTTTGGTTGTTGGCGGTTACTGCGCCGCCCGGGCATTGCGCCGGGGGCATATGGCGGAGAGGGGCGGGATTTTGGTGCAGAGCACCCAGGCGAGGGTGAGCAGGGCCATGGCAGCGGCAAGGATGGCGCCTGCCGGGTGCGGCAGTTCCTGTGCCAGGACGAAGACGCCCATGGCCAGCACGAAGTATCCGAACCCGCGGCGCAGTCTCTGCTCCGGCACCTTCGAAGCCAGTCGCGCTCCAATCAGGGAGCCAATGATGGCTGCTGCCGTGATGAGCAGGGTCAGCGGCCAGTTGACCGCGGTGGAGTTCAGGTGCCCCAGCATCCCGGATGCCGAGTTCAGGGCGATCACCAGCAGGGAAGTGCCGACCGCATGCTTCATCTGCAAGCCTGCCAGCAGCACCAGGGCCGGGACGATGAGGAAGCCACCGCCGGCACCCACCAGGCCGGTGACCAGGCCGACGACCAGGCCGACGGGAATGTACAGCAGCACAGAACGGCCCTTGGCTTCGGCGCCGGCGGCCTTCTTCCGTCCGCGGATCATGTTCCGCGCACTGGCCAGCATGATGATGGCGAAGGCCACCATCAGCACCGTGGCGGGAATGGCCGCGCTGGCCAGGCCGCCGAGGAACGCGCCGCTCATGCTCGCTGCGGCGAAGACCAGGCCGGGGACCCAGCGAACGTGGCGTGCCCGCGCGTGGGGCGGCAGGCTGGCCAACGAGGTCACGCCCACCACGAACAGCGAGGTGGTGATCGCTTCCCTGGCGTCCATGCCCGCGACGTAGGTGAGCAGTGGAACCATCAGGATGGAACCACCGCCACCCAGCAGACCCAGGGTCAGGCCGACGACGATCGACAAGGCCAGGACCAGAATCACCAATGGCTCCACGTCCTTGCCCCTACTTGCCGTTCGGGTTCAGCAGCTGCCCGGCGCTGGGGATCTGGGCCAGGGGGTTGGTTTTGGCCGTGCTGGGCTGGTTCCACGGCATCTTGGACAGCAGGCTGGCCATCGCGCAGGAATTGCTGGCCGCGGAATAGGTCAGGCCCGCGCCGATCGCCGCCGAGAGGTAGCCCAGCTTCGGGTGGATCAGCTTCGAGGCGACGAAGCCCAGCAGCACCAGCGAGCCTGCGCTCATGCGGACCTGGCGGTCCATGGCCCAGCGCCGGGTGCCGCGCACCACGGTGCCGCCGGACTTCTCATAGGCCGCGATGCCGCCTTCGAGTACGCTGCCGGCTTCGATGTGGATGTCGACCAGCCTCTGCTGCGCCTGGCCGGCGCGGACACCGGACTGGCAAACCAGCACAATCTGCTTGCCCAGCTTGCGGGTCACGTCGTGGGCGTGCTCCGCGACCAGCTCCAGCGGCAGGTTGTAGGAGCCCGGGATATGCACGGATTCAAACTCCGCGGGGGTGCGCACATCCAGGACTGCTACGCCGGATTCGTCGGACGCCAGCAGCTTTTTTAGGGCCGCTGCGTCCATGACATCAATGGGGGTGCTCATGCTTGAGGGGGTGTCCTTCTTCGTGGGGTTGGATTAGGCGTTGGTCTTGTTCATGGCGGCAGCCCAGCCGGCGTAGCTGCCGGTCAGTTCGACCACGTCGTACCCGGCATCGCGCAGGGCGCTGGCAACGACCGAGTTGCGCAGGCCACTTTGGCAATAGGTGACGATCTTGCCGTCGGTCGGAAGTTCGTCCAGGGCCCACAGGGCGCGGCCGCCGGAGATGTGCTTCGCGTCCGGGATGGCTCCGGCGTTGAACTCGCCCCGGCCGCGGACGTCGAGGAGCAGGGCGTGATCGAAGTCCTCCAGCTCCGTCGGGTCCACGCGTGGCGGGGTAAAAGCCGGCAGGCCGCGAAGGCTGGTGGCGTAGCCGGACACCGCATCGATGCCCACACGCATCAGGTGGTCGCGCATTTCCTCGGCCGACTCCAGGTTCTCGGCGAACAGGATCAGCTGGCGGTCGTCGGCTTGCGGGTCGAAGGCCCAAGCGCCGAAGCTCGCCATCTTGGAAATGGCCGGGATGGCCAGGGCGCCGGCGACGGTGCCCTCGGCTACGGCCACATGTCCACGGGTGTCCACGAAGACCGCCTCTTTCGCGGAGGTCTTCTCGATGATCTGCTGTGCGGTGAACTGAACCAACTCCGGCAGGGTGCCCAGCACCTTGGCGCCGTCGCGGTTCTGGCGCTTCATTCGGGCGAAGTAGGCGTGGGCGTCGGGCTGTCCGTCGAGCAGCTCGGCGATGAAGCCCTCTTCGTCGTTATTGGCCAGGTAGCGGCCCCACCAGGCGAAGTTGCGCTCGTAGCCCACGGTGGTGGAGGGAACGGCGCCCAGCGCCTTGCCGCAGGCGCTGCCCGAACCGTGGCCCGGGTAGACCTGGATGTGGTCCGGCAACTTCAGAAAGACGTCGCGCAGCGAGGCGAACAGGTCCCTGGCCCCGGCGAAGCGGGTGTCCACGCCGCCGGCCGCCTCGTCCAGCAGGTCCGGGCGGCCCAGGTCACCGGCGAAGATGAAATCGCCGGAGAGCATGTAGCCGGGCTGGTCGCTGAAGGCGCCGTCGGTGATGAGGAACGAAAGGTGCTCCGGGGTGTGGCCGGGGGTGTGGCGCGCGGTCACGGTGATGTTGCCCAGTGTGATGGTGTCCTTGTCCATTAGGCGCTCGGCCTGGAAACCGTATTGCCAGTCGGCTCCGCCCTCGCCCGAGACGTAGGTGGCGGCCCCGGTGGCGGCAGCCAGCTCGCGGGTGCCGGAGAGGTAGTCGGCGTGGATGTGGGTTTCGGTCACCGCGACGATGCGCATTCCGTGCTTGGCGGCCAGTGCCAGGTACCCGGAGATGTCACGCCGGGCATCGACGACGATTGCCTCGCCCTTGGCCTGGCAGCCGATGAAATAGCTGGCTTGGGCCAGATCTTCGTCATAGAAGCGTTCCAGAAGCATGGTGCATCCTTTCGTGGGGGTATGCACCCAACCTAGGCTATACCCCGGGGGGGTATGTCAAGCGGGCCCGTCGGCCCGTGATCGGTGGTAGGCGGCCTGCGAAAACAAGCTGGAACTTTTCGCTGGCCCACAGCCCGCAAATTTGCGGCATATCCTGCCCTGAGCGCCGCGGCAGGAGCAACGCCCGGGCCGCCTGGTTCTCCGCTAGGGTTGGGCCATGAGCATTGAACGCGCCGTGCAAGTGCCCCAGCCCATCGATGAGGTGGTGGCCTGGTTCTCCCGGCCTGGCGCGGTGCGCCGCCTGCTGCCGCCCTGGCTGCCGCTGAAGGTGGAACAAGAAGCCCGATCACTGCGTGACGGCACCGCGCTGCTGCGGCTTCCGGCCGGAGTGCAGTGGGTGGCCCGGCATCAGCCGCGGCAGTACATTCCGGGCCGGCGCTTTGTCGACGAACTGGACCCCCAAGGGCGGCGGTCCCTGCCCACCAGGGTGCTGCACTGGCGCCACGAACACCTTTTTGAACCGGTCGGTACCGGGCACACGCGGGTGGTCGACCGGATTGACTCCAGCATGCCGGCCTCCTCCACCGTGCGCATGCTCGCCTACCGGCACCGCCTGCTGCTCGGGGACCTCGCCGCGCACCAGCAGGCGGCCGACGCCGGACTGGGTTCTGGCACGGTCGCAATCACCGGCTCCAGCGGACTGGTGGGCCAGGCCCTGGCCGCCCTGCTGTCCACCGGCGGGCATCGGGTGATCCGTCTGGTGCGCTCGGCCCCCGCCGGGCCGGGGGAGCGCCTGTGGGATCCGGCCAACCCCGACCCCCGGCTGCTTGCGGGGTGCGATGCGGTGATCCACCTGGCCGGGGCCAGCATTTTTGGCCGTTTCACGAAGGAACACCGGCACGCCGTCGAGTGCAGCCGCATTCAGCCGACCGCCCGGCTTGCCCGGTTGGCCGCCGACAGCGGCGTGGAGACCTTCATCAGCGCCTCGGCTATCGGCTACTACGGTGGTGCCGGCGGGGACCAGGAATGGACCGAAGAGGCTGCGGCCGGCAGTGGCGGGGACGACTTTCTCAGCCAGGTGGTGTGCCGCTGGGAGGCCGCGGCCCAGGAGGGAAGCAGCCAGGGGATGCGCCGTGTGCAGGTCCGCACCGGAATTGTCCTGGACAGCGGCGGAGGGATGCTGGCGGTGCTGCGCCCGCTCTACGCGGCCGGCCTGGGTGGCAAGCTGGGCCATGGGCGGCAGTGGATGTCCTGGATTGGCCTGGATGACCTGCTCGACATCTACCTTCGCGCGCTGTGGGACCGTTCGCTGAGCGGCCCGGTGAATGCGGTGAGCCCGCATCCGGTGCGCAATGAGCGTTTCTCCGCGGACCTGGCCGCCACGCTGCATCGCCCCGCGGTGATCCCGGTGCCCCAGTTCGCGCCGCGCCTGGTACTCGGACGCCAGGGCGCGCAGCTGCTGGCCATGGCCGACCAGCGGGTGGTGCCGGACAAGCTGCTGCGGGCCGGGCACCGCTTCCGTACCGCGCAACTGCCCCAGCTGCTGGCCCACACGCTGGGCCGCGCCGAGTAGGATACGGCGGCCGGCCGGTAGGCCGGCAAAAGGACCCCGGCTGCCCGTACTATCGGGAAGCCGGGGTCCACAGGATTAATCCAGCACCGGGGCCTGCAGGCCGAAGCGGGATACCGCCTGGGCCTCTCCATCGGCTAGGTGGTAGGTGACGCCCACAACGGCGGTGCGTCCCTCATCGATGGCGTCGGCAATGATGCGTGAACGGTCCACGAGCCGCTCGGAGGTCTCCCGCACGTGTTCCACCACGGTGGAGTTCACATCGCTCAGCCCCTTGCGCTCGGCCGCGAAGACCGACGGGGTGATGTGCTCGACCAAATCGCGGATGAACCCCTTGGGTAGGGTGCCGCTGCGCTTGGAATCAATCGCGCTGGTGACCGCGCCGCAGCTGTCATGGCCCAGGATCACGATTAGCGGGATGTTCAGGATGTCCACGGCGAACTCCAGCGAGCCCAGGCTCGCCGAGTCGATGACGTGGCCGGCGGTGCGCACCACGAAGACGTCCCCCAGACCGACGTCGAAGATGATCTCGGCGGCCAGGCGCGAGTCCGAGCAGCCGAAGATCACGGCGAACGGCTCCTGCCCGCCGACCAGGGATTGACGTCGATCCCCGTCCTGGTTCGGGTGTTCGGTATGGCCCTTGATGAACCGCTGGTTTCCTTCGGTGAGCTTCTTCCACGCTTCGGTGGGGGTCATGGCATGCTGTGCGGGATTCGACATACCTCAAAGTTTATCCCCGCCCGATGCCCGCGCCCCGAAAGCCGGGGCCCGTACAGGGCGCCACCGGACTGGCACGGTGCCGGTTTCTGCCCAAATTTCCTAGTCAGCTTTCGGTGGCGGGGGTACCGCAGGGCACGGCTGGTGCGCCGTCACAAAACTGCACACCGCCAGGCTGGGGGCTAGGCTCCGGCGTCGGCACCGGCCGGGTGTGGTCTTCGGCGCGCGGCATGCCTTATCCTATTGAATGTCAGGAACCGTTTTGCGGTTTCCGGCGCTCTCAAAAGGGGCGATACCCGCTGGCGGCTCTCCGGTAGCGAACGGTAGCGGCAGACATATATGGAATTTTCTCAATCAGCATTTCGTGAAAAGAGTCCATGATGTCCAGCGTCTCAGCTGTAATCGCCCGCGCCCTGAAGCCGATCGCCCCGCAGATTTTCGGATTGATGGGCAACGGCAACGCCCACTTCCTGGATGCCGCGGTCCGCCAGGGCTTCGACTACACCGCCGTTCGCCACGAACAGGCCACCGTCACCGCCGCCGACACCCACTTTAGGCTCAGCGGCAAACTCGCCATCGCCTCCACCACCTACGGCGCCGGCTTCACCAACGCCGTGACTGCGCTCGCCGAGGCCGCGGCCGCCAACACCCCGGTGCTCTTTGTAGCCGGGGACGCCCCCACCGGCGGGCTGCGCGGCTGGGACGTGGACCAAACGGCGATCAACACCGCGGTACGCGCGGTGACCTACACGGTGGACGCGCAGAACCCCGGACACACCGCCCTGCAGGCCGCCGCCCACGCACTGCGTGAACGCACCCCGGTGGTGCTGGCGATCCCCTATGACCTGGCGGCTGCCCCGGCAAGCCAGGAAGGGCCCTGGGATCTGGGTCAGTACAGCTTTGACCCGCCGGCCCCGCGGCTGGGCGAGGAGCAGCTGCAGCAGATTGCCGCGCTGCTCAACGCCGCACAGCGCCCCCACGTGCTCTACGGCCGTGGTGCCCTGGACGCAGCCGGACCCATGGCCCGGCTGGCCGACAAGCTCGGGGCCACCAGCTCCGGCACCCTGCTGGCCCGTGATCTGTTGGCCCGCCCCGCCGATCTTGGCATCACCGGGGGCTTTTCCACCGAAGCCGCGGCGCAGCTCATCGCACAGGCCGACACCGTGCTGGTGGTCGGTGCGTCGCTGAACCAGTTCCAGATGCGCTTCGGGCAGCTGTTCGACCCGGCGGCCAGGGTCATCCAAGTCGATGTCGCCCCGACCGCGACCAGCCCGCGCGTGGATGTCTTTGCCAGCGCCGACTCCGGACAGGCCCTGGACCAGCTGCTGCCCCTGCTTCAGGAACGGGCCGGAGGGCGGCGCTACTGTGACGGGCTGGACCTCACGGCGGTACGTGCCCGCCCGGCCGGTGACCCGGTGGCCGCGGATGGGCTGCTGGATCCCCGCCGCGTGGCCAGTGAACTGGAGGAAATCCTGCCGGAGAACCGGCTGCTGGTGCAGGACGGCGGGCATTTCATCGGTTGGGGGCCCATGTACTGGTCCACCAGCGGCACCCGGTCGCTGAGCTGCGTGGGCACCGCCTACCAGTCCATCGGCCTGGGCGCGGCTTCCATGGTCGGCGCCGCCCCGGTGGCCGAGGGGCGCACCGTGGTGCTGGCCGCCGGGGACGGCGGGTTCCTGATGTCCCTTTCGGACCTGGAGTCGATCGTGCGGACCGTTAGCAGCGGGGTCATCGTGATCTATAACGATTCCGCTTATGGGGCCGAGATCCACCAGTATGGCTCGATTGGGCTGCACGAGGATCCGATGCTGATTCCGACCGTGGACTTCGCCGCCCTGGCCACCGCCTTTGGAGCCACCGGGATCACCGTGAAGAGCGTAGCCGACTTGGAGCAAGTTCGTGCATGGGTTGGGGCAGGCGCCAACGGCGTCTGCCTGGTTGATGCGCGCATTTCCCCGTTGGTGCGCGCCCCCTATATGGAGGAAGTGCTTCAGGCCAACGCAAAAAGCGCCGCTGAGCTGGTATCACAATCTGATTAAGCCGCTGGAAATCCCCAACGCGTTCAGCGTAGGGTTGCCACGTGCAGTTTTTGTCGGTTAGCCTTGCAGCTTTTGGCCTGGGAAGCGCCCTGATCTTTCCCGCCACCCCGGCTGCCGAGCAGACCCCAAAACCGGTGGACTACCAGCAGTGCGGGATCTTCGACATTGAGGAGGACCCGGCCTACCCCTTCGGGGCCCAGTTGTTGGAGGATCTCTGGGTCGATTCACCGGATGGCAAACTGCGCGTGGCAACCTTCGACGTGAACCTCAGCGCCAAACAGCAGGGCCAGCTCGGCGCCGACCTGGCCGGGGGCGCCAGCACCGAGGCCGCGCAGGTGGCCAAGGCCATCCAGCAGGCGGACGCCGACGTGGTGCTGCTCACCGGCATTGACGCGGATGAGGCAGCGGCCCGCTCCCTGAACAACCAGTACCTGAAGCACGCCCAGGATGGTGGGCGGGCGGTGGACTACCCCTATGTCTACGCCGGGCCCACCAACAAGGGCACCCCCAGCGGCGCCGACCTGGACAACGACCAGGTGGTCGGCGGTCCAGCCGACGCCTGGGGGTACGGCGAATTCCCCGGGCAGGGTGCCATGGTGCTGCTCTCCAAGCACCCCATCGACACCCAGCACGTGCAGACCGTGACCAAGCAGCGCTGGTCCCAGATGCCGGGGAACACCATGCCCCAGTCGGGACTCAACGGCACCATCGCCGAGGCCATGCCGGTCATGGAATCCGGACTCTGGGATGTACCTATCAAGGTGGGTGGCAGCACCGTGCGGGTCATCGCCGTGCAGACCGACCAGGTGCGCGAGGAACTGACGCACTCCGCGCCGCGGCACAGCGACCAGCTGCGCATCGTGGGTGACTGGCTTTCGGCGGCCGACTACCTGCAGGATGACCGCGGCGCCGCCCCCGGCAACCACCAGCCCTACGTCGTGCTGGGCGAGCTGGGACGCAACCACGGCAATAACCAAGCCGTGGATGGCATGCTGGAGAACCTCGGGGTCGCCGAGCAGGGCATCCACGACGACACCAACTACATCCTGCCCGCCGACACCCTGGAGATCGCCCGTCACGGGAGCATCCGCGACCAGGAAATGACCCCGTCGAACCCCGGCACCGACCAGCCCAACCTCAGCGGAACCCCGGAACTACTCTGGAGCGATTTGACCTACTAGCGGGTAACGCCGTGCGGCCGCAGCCGCACCCGGTCGATCCGAACCACGTTTTCCCTGCAAATTTCTAGCCTTGCTCGCTACAGTTGGTACATCATGAGCAAAGACCCCATCACCATGTCACTGATCGGACCCGACGGAAAACCCCGTTCCGGCGTCCAGCAGGCCATCCTCAAGGGCATTGGCGTGCAGCGTCCCATCGTGCTGGCCTACCTCAAGCGCCTGCACCGCAAGCACCCCCAGGCCACGGCGGCGGAACTGGCCAAAATCGTGGAACGGGACTACCTGGCGCTGGCCACGGGATCCGGTGCAGCGGTCGGCGGGACCGCCGCCGTACCGGTGGTGGGAACCACCGCTGCCCTGGGGCTGTCCCTGGCCGCCACCCTCGGGTTCCTGGAGGCCAGCGCGCTCTACGCCCAGGCCCTGGCCGAACTGCACGGGATCGCCATTGAGGATCCGGAGCGCTCCCGGGTGCTGGTGATGGCGGTGCTGATGGGCGAGGAGGGAAGTTCGATGATTTCGGGTCTGACCGCCCAGGCCGCCGGCCGCGGCAGGGGACCGGTCAAGGGCTGGGCCCGGGCATTCGGGGCAGGACGCCCCACCAGCTTCTACACCTCCATGCAAAGAACCCTGCAAAAGAAGTTCATGCGCAAGATCCTGGGCACCCAGGCCGCCAGCATGCTGGGCAGGGTGGTGCCCTTCGGGATTGGGGCGGTCATTGGCGGAGCCGGAAACCGGTTCCTGGCCAAACGGGTCATTGAGACCGCCGCGGACGCGTTCGCCGGAATCCCCACGCTCAGCGACCAGCAGCTGGCGCTGGATGACCCGAACATCACCGACGCCGAAGTCATTGAGCCGGCTCCGCAACCGGCCCTGCGCCGCAGCGGCCGCCGACGCCGGGGCTAGAGGTAGCCTGCCGGGCCGCCCGGCTATCCGGCCAGGAGCAGGATCAGCTGCCCTCCGGCATAGATGGCCACCCCGGCCAGGGCCCCGATGACGGTCCCGTTGATTCGGATGAACTGCAGGTCCCGGCCCACCTGCAGCTCCAGCTTCGCACTGGCCTCGGCCGGATCCCAGCCGCGCACGGTGTCGCTGACCAGAGCCGCCAGGGACTGGCCGTGTTCTGCGGTGAACCGCTGCACCACCGTGACCAGACGGGCCTCAAGACTTTGGCGCAGGGCCCGATCACGCAGCAGTCGACGCCCAAAGTCCTGGACGGCTCCGTTCAGGGCCCGGCACAGTGGGGAATCGGGATCGGCCAGGGAGGCATCCAGGCCGGCCTTCAGTGACCCCCACCCGGTGACCGCAAGTTCCCGCAACTGCCGGTCCCCGAGCAGCGAGTGCTTGAACTGCTCCACCTTGGCTATGGTGGCCGGGTCGCTTTGCATGTCCCGGGTGAATCCGGCCAGCCAGTCGGTGACCGCCCGGCGCAACGGGTGGTCCCGGTCCCCGGCCACGGCGCTCAGCACCCCGCCCAGTTCGCGGTGGATCTTCTGCGCCAGCAGCTCATCCACGACCCGGGGAACCCAGGAGGGCGAACGTCCGGTGACCACCTCACGAAATACCTCCGGGTGCCCGGCCACCCACACCTGGGCGCGTTGGGCCAGCAGCTGCACGGCCGCCTCGTGGTGCCCGTCCTGCACCAGCTTGGCCCCCAGGGTGCCCAAGGTGGTGGACCACTGTGGGGCCACCATGTAGTCCCGGGCCAGGGCCTGCAGCACCGGCAGGACCTGTTCGTCATCCACCGTGTCCAGCATCCCCCGGGCCACCGTGCGCAGCTGGGTGCTGGCGGCGTCCGCTCCGGGCCGGCTGGCCAAATAGCCGCCGGCGCGGGCCAGCAGCCTGGCTTCGAGCAGCTTGCGGCCCACCACCGCCGGGTTCAGGAAGTTTTCCTGGACAAAACTGCCCAACGAGGCGCCCAGTTCGTCCTTCTTGCGCTGAATCAAGTTCGTATGCGGAATCGGCAGGCCCAGCGGGTGGCGGAACAACGCGGTCACCGCAAACCAGTCGGCCAGCGCACCGACCATCCCGCCCTCGGCGGCCGCCCGAAGATAGGCGAAAGCGGGCCACAGGCCCTGCAGCAGCAGCCCGGCCACAAAAAGCACGAACATCAGCAGCAGCAGTGACAGGGCCACGCGTTTCATCCGGCGCAGGGCAGCGGCGCGCGGCTCCAAAAGCTGGGACATGCGCACCACTTTAACGCACGGTAGACCCTGGCACGCTGGGCCGGGACCGGTGCGCCGACCATTTTTCGAAGTTCGCCGGCTCTTGGCCAACACACAACCCGAGGACCGTGCACCGGGCGGTGACTGGCCAGTAGCGTAGGGGCATGAGCACTCTCTTCTACGCCCACCGCGGAAGCTCGGCACAATTCGCCGAAAATACCCGTGCCGCCTACCTGCAGGCCATTGCCGAAGGTGCGGACGGAATCGAATGCGACGTGCACCTCAGCGCGGACCAGGTGGTGGTCTGCCACCACGACCCCACCGTGAACCGCACCTCCAACGGCGAAGGGCGAGTGGCCCAGTACACCGTCAAGCAGCTGAAGGAGCTGGACTTCACGGTGCTGCGTTCCACCCCGATTCCGGCCGCCTATGGGGACATCCACGAGCAGCTGCTCACCCTGGACGAACTGCTCACACTGATTGAGCACAGCCATGCCGCGGTGGGGCTGGCCGTGGAAATTAAGCATCCCAGCCCGGCTGGGCGCGGACTGGAAGACGCGGTGCTGCAGGTGCTCGACGCCCACGGGTTCAACCGCGAAACCGGCGCCGCCGGAAGCAACGGGCAAATTCAAGTGAGCCTGATGAGCTTTGAGCCGGAGTCCAACCGCTACCTGGCGGACCTGGTCAACCGCGAACTGCTGTGCCAGCTGATCACGGAGGTGGACGCCGAATGGGTCGACGAACTGCTCTCCAGCGGGCAGACCGACCGTGCCGCGGTGTACCGGGTGCTGCAGCGTTCGGTCGAAGAAGGCCTGGAGCTGATCAGCCGCGGCACCGTGGGAATGGTCGGGCCGGGCGTGGCCTGGGTGCGCCGGAACGAGGACCTGGTCCGGCGGTGGATCGGTGAAGGCCTGGTGCCCCGGGTCTGGACCGTTGACGAGCCGGCGGACGCGCGCTACCTGCACGGCTTGGGGGTGCGCCAACTGACCAGTAACCATCCCGCTTGGCTGCGCGGGGCCACCGGCCTGGCCTAGACGCCCCGACCGGTGCACGTGCCTTCGGTTACGGTCGGTGAACCGGCTCAACAAACGTTTGCCGGTGATCTGCGGCTAAGCTGAAAACGTGAACACGCCAACATCCCCACAGGAGCAGGCCTACCTGTTCGACACCTACCTGTTTGAGAACGAGGCGGAGGTCATTGCCGCCGGGGCCGATGACGAGGGGCAGTACATCGCCCTGAGCCCGAACATCTTCCATCCGCGCGGCGGCGGCCAGCCAGAGGACACCGGGACCGTCAATGGCCAACCGGTCACCGTATCGCGCATTGAATCCCTGGTGGTGCTCCACGGAACCACCGGGCTGCAGGTCGGGGACCGGGTGGTGGCCACCATCGACGCCGAACGGCGCAAGCTGCATGCCGCACTGCACACCGCGGGGCACCTGGTGGGGTTCGCCGGTGAGGAGCGCGGCTGGCAGCACCGCGGGCATTCGCACTTCCCGGGCCAGGCCCGCCTGGACTTCGATCCACAGAGCCTGGATGTGCCGGTGGAGCAGCCCGAGCAGCGCCAGGCGGCGGAGGCCTGGCTGCAGCGGCGGGTCGATGAGCTGCTTGCCACCGGCGCAGCGGTCACCAGCTCCATCGCCGCGGATGGGACCCGCACGGTCAGCATCCAGGGCGTGAACAGTGAACCGTGCGGCGGCACGCACGTCCAGCACGTGTCCCAGCTGCGGCAGGTGCAAATTGGTCAGGCCCGCGTCAAGCGCGGGGTGTACAAGGTGCGCTACGATGCCGGACATGCCTAGGGGCAAACTGACGCCGGCGACCCGGATGGGCCTGTCCATAGCGATTGCCACCGGGCTGTACGGCATTTCCTTCGGGGCCCTGGCCATCGCCGCGGGACTGAACCTGTGGCAGACGGTGGCCCTGAGCGCGCTGATGTTCACCGGCGGTTCGCAGTTCGCATTTATCGGGGTGATCGCCGGCGGCGGGACGGCCTCGGCCGCCTTTACCGCCGCCTCGCTGCTTGGGGTGCGCAACGCGGTCTACGGCATGCAGATCAAGCAGGCCCTGCGTCCGCGGGCTGGCCAGGTGCCGCTGATGGCCCACGTGACCATCGACGAGTCCGTGGCTACCTCGCTAGCCCAGTCCTCCCCGGCAGAGAAGTCCCGCGGGTTTTGGACCGCGGGCCTGGGAGTGTTCATCCTGTGGAACCTGTTCACCCTGGCCGGGGCACTGCTGGGAGAGTCCCTGGGGGACCCGGCCGCCTGGGGGCTTGACGGCGCGGCCGTGGCCGCGTTCCTGGGTCTGCTCTGGCCCCGGCTGAAGGGCGCCGAGCCGATCCTTGTGGCGATCGGTGCGGCGCTGGTCACCGCGCTGGCGGTACCCTTCACTGCGCCGGGCCTGCCGATCCTGATCGCCGCAGCAGGCGCGGTGCTGTACGCCCTGGCCGGGTCCCGGCACGCGCCGCGGGCCACCGAGCACGGCAGACTGCGTGAAGTTGATGGAGGCAAGCCGTGAGTGAATTGAGCTGGTGGATCCTGGGCGCCTGCGTGAGCGCCTTCGCGATCAAGCTGTGCGGCTACTTCGTGCCGCGCCGGGTGCTGGATTCCCCGGTGATGTCCCGCGTCGCCGGCATCCTGACCATTGCCCTGCTGGCCTCGCTGGTGACCATGAACGGGTTCACCTCCGGGCAGGACTTGGTCATTGACGCCCGGGTGGGGGCCCTGGCCGCCGCGGTGATTGCGCTGCTGTTGCGGGCCCCGTTCCTGTTGGTGGTAATTGCCGGGGCAGGGGCCGCGATCCTGCTGCGGGCCACCGGGCTGGCCGCGTAGCGTACGCACGCAAGGGATGACAATGACGGTGGGACGGTGGCACAGTGGGGATCGACACCACCTGCCCCAAGGAAGGATTCTCCCATGATCGTCGCATTCTCCGTAGCCCCATCCGGAACCGGCAGCAACCCCGACGGCTCCGTCCACGATGCCGTCGCCGCTGCAGTCAAGGTCGTCCGCGACTCGGGCCTGCCCAATAGGACATCGAGCATGTTCACCGAACTTGAAGGCAGCTGGGACGAGGTCTTCGACGTCGTCAAGCGGGCCACCGAGGCCGTGGCCCCGTTTGGGTCGCGGATCTCCCTGGTCATCAAAGCCGACATCCGCCCGGGTTACGAAGGTGAGATCCACGGCAAACTCGAACGCCTGGAGAGCGCCATCGAGGAATCCGGGCAGTAGCACGACCCATCGGGGTCAACGCTCCGCCTGATTTACGGGGCGAGGCCATTCTCGTAGGCGACGATGACCAGCTGCGCCCGGTCCCGGGCACACAGCTTCGACAGCAGGTTACTGATGTGGGTCTTCACCGTGTTACCGGTGACGTGCAGAGCGCGGGAGATCTCGTCATTGGACAGGCCCCGGGCGACTAGTGCGAGCACTTCGCTCTCGCGCGGGGTCAGGCGCCCGAAGGCCACGCCGTCGTCCCGGTGGAGCGCCGGCGGCGAGGTCGACACGTAGTGGTTGACCAGTTTCGCGAGGATCGCCGGGGCGAAGAGGGACTCACCGGCATGGGCGCGGCGGATGGCGTCGAGCAGCGCTGACGGGTGCGCGTCCTTGAGGAGGAACCCGCTCGCGCCCGCCCGCAGCGCCCCGTAGACGTACTCGTCGAGCTCATACATGCTCAGGATCAGGATCCGGGTCTTGGCCAGCGACGGGTCGGCGACGAGCGCCTGAGCGGCATGAATCCCGTCACGCCGTGGCATCCGGATGTCCATCAGGACGATGTCGGGTCTCAGTGCCCGAGCCAGTCCGACGCCGTCGTGGCCGTCACAGGCCTCTCCCACGACTTCGAGGTCCGGCTGGCTGTCGATGACGATCCGGAGGCTCTGGCGCAGCAGCGGTTCGTCGTCGACGAGTAGCACGCCGATCGGTGCAGTGACGCTTGACCTGATCATGCGCCCGCTCCGAGAGGCAGTCGTGCTTGTAGGCGGAAACCAGGGGACGTGAGTTGGGTGTTCAAGGTGCCGCCGTAGGCGCGGAGCCTCTCGCGCAGGCCGGTCAGCCCGTGCCCCGCTCCTGGCGCGGGCCTCCAGGAGGGCGCGGGGCCGTCATCGATGACGTCGACGGCCACCACGTGGGCGGAGCGTGCGACCCGTAGACGCACCGTCGTCGGCCCCCGTGGCGTAGGACGTTTGTCAGCCCCTCGGCCACGACCGTGCAAACGGTGAGCTCGAGGCCTTGTTCGAGCGCGTCGAAGGAGCCAGCGCCTTCCGCGTCGGGGCCGATGCCCTCCAGTTCGGTTTCGATCAGCAGCCCCCCGCGTTCGGCTCGTTCGATGATCGCCGGGAGGTCCGCCAGGGTCGCGGCGGGCTCCATTGGAGCGGGGCCCTCGTCGGGCGTGCGCAGGACGGTGAGCATACGACGCAGCTCGATCGTCGTCTGCCTGGAGATCCGTTCGATGTCGGTCAGGGCCGCCTTGCGCTGCGCTTCCGCGTCGGATCCGACAAGGTAGCCGGTCGCCGCGGCCCTGACAGTGATGATGCCGAGCCCGTGAGAACTAATGTCGTGCAGATCGCGGGCGATGCGCAGTCGCTCGGCAGCGACAGCCGAGCTCGCGGCCCATTCGGCGAGGCGATCCTCGTAGTCGCGCCGGTCGCGAGCGCTGCGCCCGATGGCCCACGCTAGGGCCGCTGCGGCCAGCAGCAGGCCTGAGGCGATGGACAGGATCAGCGCTAGGACGCTTGAAGCGTCGAAGACGAGTGCGACCAGTAGCGGCAACGGCGCGAGGCACGCAACCGGGATCCAGGCGTGCGAACGCGCTCTGCTGGGGCGTTCTGCACAGTTCATGCTCCAATTCTAAGAAAACGGTTCGCGCAGCGCCTCATACCTAGGGGTGAGAGCTGCGGGTTCATGCGCGGAAGTTCACCGCACGGGGTGATGATCAGTGCTCCTGATCTCAAGTGTTATGGATGCATGACGAATTCAGCTGCGATCGCGCTTCCCATGCAGTCCTCACGGGCGGCCCTCTTCTCGGCCGAGCTGCGCAAAGCCCGCTCGTTCCCCCCTGTGATCCGCGCTGCGCTGCTCGGTGCTGTGGCGCTGTTGGCGGTCTCGTCGTTCATCGTCGCGCAGGCAGCGAGTTTCGCCGATGTGGGCCGTGCGGACGCGCTCGGCGGGTTCACCACGGGCGAGGTCGTGATGCTCATTCTTCACTACGCTCAGGTCATCCCAGTCCTTATCGGCGCATGGATCGTTGCCCAGGACCTGCCCACGGGTCCTCGCCGACTCGCTTTCCTCGCCGCGCCGCGTCGCGTAGCGCTGATCGGCACGAAGCTCGTCGTCGCCGCTCTCGCGGCCGGTGCTGCCGGAGTGGGGTGCACGGCTGCGGCGCTCGTGCCCCTGATGGTCTTCGCGGGGCCGTCCGACGGCACCATCTCGCTCGTTCCCTACGCCTGGCTCATCTCATCATGGGTGCTGATCGCTGTGGTCACGGCGTCCTTGGTCGCGGCCACGCGCAGCGTCACTTTCACCGTCGTCCCCCTGCTGATCTGGACGATCGGACTCTCTGATCTCATCGCAGTGCGGGTGCCGGCACTGTCCGGAGCGCTCGACCAGGTCATGAAGAGCGCCTACCTCCCTGGGGGAGCGACGCCTTCGTCCGTCCATCTGCTCAGCGCAGGGATCCAGGTCGCCGTGGCGATTGCGCTCGGCCCGCTCCTCACCGCACGCAGAGACGTGGGATGACTCCCGCCGATCTCATCTGTCTACCACTGCAATCAAGGAAGGAACCCCTCACATGATCGACGTCACGAACGTGACCAAGACGCACGGATCCGTCGTCTCGGCGGACCGAGTCAGTTTCATCGCACCGCCCGGCGCGGTTACCGGCCTGCTCGGGCCGAACGGGGCCGGGAAGTCCTCCGCCATGCGCATCACCTGCGACCTAGACCGCGCGGATGCGGGCCAGGCCACCGTATGCGGCCTCAGGTACCGGTCGCATACGCTACCGATGCGGGTCGCCGGCGCGCAGTTCGAGGGCTCCGGCGCGCACCCGTCCAGGCGCGCCATCGACCACCTACGCTGGATTGCCCGCGTGAACCACGTCGGCGCGTCACACGTCGAACAGGTTCTCGAACAGGTCGACCTGCAGCCACAGGACTGGAAACGCCGCGTCAGGGAGTACTCGCTCGGCATGCAGCAGCGGCTAGGCATCGCCGCCGCCCTCATCGCGGATCCGCAGGTTGTGATCTTCGACGAGCCTGCCAACGGGCTCGATCCAATCGGGATCCAGTGGCTGCGCGGCCTGCTCACCGGCCTCGCCCGTGAAGGTAAGACGGTGCTGCTCAGTTCACACCTGATGAGCGAGACCGAACTCGTGGCCGATCGGGTTGTGCTCATGGACCGCGGCCAGGTAATCGGTCAGGGCAATGTTCCAGAACTCGTCAGAGAGCACGGGAATTTAGAGGCGGCCTTCTTCGCCCGCCTCGAACGCTCGCGCCAGCAGGACGGCCTCGCGGACGGTGCCCGATGAGCTACTGGGACGTGGTGCGCGGAGAAGCAGCCAAGATCTTCACTCATCGCGCACAAGTCATCGTCATGATTGCCGCCGTGGCGCTCTCACTGGGCTACTGCCTTCTTGAAGCGCGCCCCCAATTGGGCTTCGCCACGCCGCAGAGCGCCGGCGTCTACGGAAGGGGCGCAGGCCTCGTGCCTGCGCCCCTTCAATTCCCCCAGCGGACGAGCCGATCACATGCTCATCGAATGCCCCTGGCTCTGCTCCTGCTCCCGGCGCTGCTCGCGCTCGCGGGCATCCCGCGCCAGGAGCTCCCTGTCCGCCTCCAGGCGCTTCCGGAGCTCGGAACGGGATCGAGGACTCGCCGTCCTGCTGCTCCTCGCTCTGCTGGGTTTCCTGGGCCCGCTGGGCGGCGTCTTCGCGCTGATGATCGTCGTCCTCGGCGTGCGCCTCCTGCTCGTAGACCTGCTGCTCGTGCTGTCGCTGGGCTTCGGCCTGTTGCCGGGCGATCTCTTCCTGACGCTGCCGCTCGATCTCCGCCTGCCGCTGGGCTTCCTGCTGGACTCGCTGCTGATCGATTGCGTTGCGCTGCGCCTGGTCGTGCTCCTGCTGCTGGGAGCTGGCGCGTGCCTCCTGCTCCTGGCGGGCTTCTTCTTCGACGCGACGGCGCATGTCGGCGAAGGCCCTGCGCTGGCGCTCGGCCTCGCGGTACTCGGCGGTGCTGGTGATGTTGTGGCCGTAGCGCTGCTTGACGGCGTCAGCGCCCTGGTTGGCAAGTATCTCCCGGATCTGCGCCGCGCGCTCCTGATCGATTCTCTGGTTCTGTGCCATGGCGATTTCTCCTTAATGGTGGTTGTTATTCCTGGTGATCAGCGCGTTGAGCTCCGGGTGGAGTCTGCGCAGATTCCTGCCGAGCTCGACGAACTGCTGGTGCTCCACGCGCAGCTGCCGGGCTTGCTCCCGGTACTGCTCGGCGGTGCTCAGCGAGTCGAGGTAGTAGCGGGAGCCGATGCCCCAGCGCAGGGGTGCCCCGTCCTCGCGCTCCTGAGCCAGACGGTCGAGAACTCGGGCCCGGGACTCCAGGTCCACTGCCTCGGCGCGCAGCCAGCCGTACCTCGCTTCGACGGTGTCGTCCATCGTGATCGCTTCCTTTCTGCTAGAGCGACATGCCCGAGGACTCGGACTGGTCGTTGATGAGCTCACGGTCCTTCACGTTGGCTTTGAAGGCCTCGATGTCCTGGGCGATGTGCTTCTGTGCCTCGGTACGCTCGGCCCGCGACCGCTCAGTGGCCTTGCCTGCCGTAGCCTGTTGGACCGCGCGCTGGTCGCCGTAGTGGTCGAGCACGTCCTTCTCGCGGGTGTCATAGATGAGAAATGCGTCAAACAGGGTTCTGTTTCGACGTGATGGACGCAAGTGGAAAGAAGGTCAAGACATGGATGGACACAAAGGGCAGATCGTGGGCTACGTGCGCATCAGCGCCGCCGACCAGAACGACGCGGGGCAGCTTGCCGCGCTCGGCGAAGTCGACCGGCTGTTCTCGGAGTAGGCCTCGGGCAAAGACGTCGCAGGCCGCCCGCAGCTGCAGGAGCTGATCGAGTACGTGCGCGAGGGCGACGTGGTTCGGGTGAAGTCTCCCGACCGCCTGGCACGCTCCACGCGGGATCTGTTGAACCTCGTGGAGCAGTTGCAGACGAAGGGGGTCTCTCTGCAGTTCGTCGACAGCCCAGCGCTGAACACGGACACCCCGCAGGGCGCGTTCATGCTCACCATCCTGGCGGCGGTAGCGCAATTGGAGCGCCAGACCATCCGGGAGCGCCAGGCCGAGGGCATCGCGATCGCGAAGAAGAAGGGCGTCTACGACCGGAACACGAAGATTGATGCCGAACAGATCACTGAAGCGCGGGAGCGGATCAATGCGGGCGTGCCGAAGGCTGCGGTGGCACGAGAGCTCGGAATCAGCCGGCAGACGCTTTACACGGCACTGGCCGGAGAGGGCAAGTACGCAGAGAGATAGTGGCGAGGAGCGTATACCTGCCGGACGTCCTGCCTAGGCCGTCGTTCACCAAATTTGATGTCAGCGCTGCTCGTCGTTGTGCTGTCGAAAATATCGACCGCTCTTGAACTCTTCTGACGCCGTTTCCCACTCATCTGGATGGCTGATGCTCAATAGCTTATGCTGCTGAGCATGCGTGCTGTCGTATGGGACGTCAGTGAGATCCTGCATTCTCGTGTGGTCCTTGATGAGCAGCATCTCGACGACTTGCGCGGCCCTCTGAAGATCGTCTGCGATGGTTCCGGCCTCGATGCTGCTCGGCGTGAGCACTTCGCCTGACTTGTCGACATCTACATAGAAGCCCAACATCTTCTCCTCGTTCGCCGCCTTGCCCGCAGCTGTTGCTTCTGCCTCTTTGGAGGCGAACCACGCGTCCCAGTCGTCCCGCGTGCCGTCGAGGGGAGCACCCTCGTACTCCACGTCGAAGTCGCCCCAGAAGGCTTCCAATTCGCGGCCGAACACGAACGCCTCCATGTACTTCGCAGCATGACGACGCCCTTCGGCGGTCAACCTCTCGGCCACGCGCGGTTCCTCATCTCCGTGGCTCCATGCGATGTGGAACGTCTCGTAGAGCCACAGTGCTTTGCCGAGCTCTTCCTGGGCGAGGACGGTCAGCGAGCGAGCTCGGCCGAAGGATCGGTGCTTGAGGAGAACGTGCGCGTCGGTGATGAGGTTCGTCGCGTTGTCCATCAGCGCTTTCCAGAAGCTCCGCGCCGCGCTCGGGGTAAGTTTCATAGGCCGATTATCTCGGCAGATCAGGTATTTCTGCAAAGACTCTGACCCTGCCATAAAGTGTTGAATGAGCCCTGTCTGCGTTGGGTCGTCACCAGTTGAGTACCCCTTTGAGGCGCTCAGCCGTGGAAGGCTGACCTAAGGAGCGCCCTCTCGTTGCCGCCGGACTCTCGTTCTAGCCAATTTGATAGTGAGGTGCCCGTGAAGCCTGCCTTCAAGGACGAGCAGGAGATCGTCGATCTCGCTGCCGACGTGGAGAACGCGCAGGTGTGCTTCTACCCCGCGGAGAGCGACCTGTCGCACCGGTTCCTGGCGGCGCTCCGGAGCGGTGGCTTCGAGCAGCGCGAGCGCCCCGATTTCGAGGACCGAGCCGCGTCGCTTCTCTTAGAGGCTATGCGAGTGGATGACCATCCGCGTCCGGGCAAGAAGGACAAAACGCGAATGCGCGAGGCCGAGGCGCTCCAGGACATCCAGGATGCCGGATTCGACGTTCATCCTGACGCGAAGGTTTTCGCGGCGGTCAGTAGCGGGCTCCCGATGGAGCGGGACCACGGCTATCGGGCCTACGTCGAGCAGTTCACGCGCACGGTCGTGGGGCATGGGCGCAAGTCCGACGCGTACCGTGCCGAACGGCCAGGCTTCGAACTGGGCTTCATCTTCCTCGACGAGTCAACGGCTTACTTCGAGACACTGGGCGCGTTCGGACCGGACGGCGCAGGCAGGCCGCATTTCTGGTTCGCAGATGCGGCCTTTGCGAACGTGATGGTGCCGTCCGGCGCGGACTGCATCGTCTGGTTGACCCCGTACAAGAGGCTGCTCACGTCCCAGGCGGGCGCGTTCTCTCTCCCGGAGATGACGATCGTCGACGTCGGCCTGCTGCGCCAGGAAGAGCATTTCGTCTACGACGCGCGCCGCATGGTCTCCGCCGAGGAGTGACGCCTGACTCAAATCATCTTATGCCTGGGAACAACCTCGCGGTCAGCCTCGGCGGGGACGACACCGAGGAACTGCTATTGACAGGCGCTATCGGACATAGGGGCCGTGACAGCCGAGCTGGCCGCCCAGCCGTGGGGCGACGAGTTCGGGATGTGCGTCGACCGGTTCGGGACCTCGTGGTTGGTCAACATCACCGGAGGCTGCTGACCTACACACGCCGTCACTGCTTTCGTTGGTCCACCGTGCGGGGCGCGACGTGTAGCTGATCCGTTAAACGATTTCCACGTGCCACCATTGCGGTGGACCTATGGTCTCGTAGCATCTCCACGCATGAGATCGACCAGGATCGGCATCGACGATGACGGGTTCGGACCTTTGCGGCCAGCTCCCATGCCGGGGTCCGCGAGCCTCGCGATGCGGCAAGCGTTCTCCACAGCGTCGAAAGGGAAGTGCAGAGCGAGCGACTTGTCGTTGATCAACTTCAGTTTCTCTGTGCGTTCATCGAGCTGAGACGAGGTGAGAGCCGACCGCTTGTCTTCTGCATGCCACCGCAGCCAAGCTTCGAACTTGAGATTCGAGATCAGCAGTGTGATTCCTTCTCGCTTCGCGAGCCCGGCGGCGTCCTGGAGCGTGGCGTGCTGATCCACGTCGACGAGGCACACACAGACGTCGTAGGCCTTCTCGCCGCTGGCAGCTGCGTTTCGCAACTCGACGCACTTCTCGACAACCCTGAGGGGATCTTGTCCAACGCCCACGGGTTTGACGACCGTCGTAGACGTCCTACTGCGCAAGTAGGTGTTGAGCCGCTCGACGTACTGCGGTTCGGTTCGCGTCCCTTCGGTCACCACCAGTATGCGGCGCGCCGTTTGGCGCTTCGGTCTAGTCTTGCGTCCCCGTCCCCGGTCGTTCGCCACGCTCAGTTCTCCTCTGCCCGGATCAAGGCGGCGAAGGAGCTGGGCGAGAGGCGCGGGGTTCCCCCGTAGCGCCCCATGAGATAGCGACGTGAGACGTTGGCGTCCGGATGTTTGGGGAAGTCGGCGAGACACGTCAGCTCGGTGACGCCTTCATAGGACTTGTCCGTGAACCAGACCTGCTCAGGCTCGAACTTGACTTCGCTCAAGGGCGACAAGACGTAGGACTCGTGGCTTGTGAAGACCAACTGCGCGTGGTGCACATTGACGTCCGGATCCGCGAACGCCCCCAGGAGAACTTCGAGCAAATGCGGGTGCAGACTGGCGTCGATCTCATCAACGGCGAGCAACCCGCCGCGCCGGAGCGCCTCCAAGGCAGGTACCGCGGTCGCAAGCCACGCGATCGTCCCGTCGCTCTCCTCCTGGATCGAGAACGTCGGGCACTCTTCGGCCGTTCCGCGGTGCGTGAAGACGAGGTGCCGGATCACCTGCTCAAGCTGTTCAGGATCGAGCTCGTCCGGCTTTTCGCCGTCTTCGTGGTCCGATCCGGGCTCTTCACCTTCGCCAGCGCGAAGATCGCGCTGGAACTGAACCAAAGCACGACGGATGCGCTCCGGGATGTTCGTTTCCTCAATGTCCACTTTCACGACGCCGATGTCGGCGACTTGAAGCAGCACCTCCAGATCGGCGAAGGTGATCGTCTTCTCTGCCAGCGAGTCCGCAATGTCCCGCAGGCGCGCTTCGCGATGCGAGTCCTTGACAAGCACGGCGTCGAAGTGGGCGACCAAGTCATGAGCGATCGCATGCAGTGGCGTGTCCGTCAGGAGAAGGGCACGGCTCAGGACTAGCTCGCGGGGAGTGACCTCGATCTTCCCACGCAACGCCGAGTGGAACTTGATCTTGGGTTCGCCTCGATCGCGCTCGAGCAGAGTGCGCCAACGTACCCCAGGCACATCCTGCATCCATTCGCGCTTGATGCCCTCCGCATCGACTTCAAAGCCGTACGCGTGCCGTCGTCCGTCGTGGACGAAGTCAAGCTCGTAGGTGCTCGACGAGGTGCGAGCAGTCCCGTCGAGCTCGAAGGGGGCACGATGCACGGATTTCGAGGCTTGCCATGTCGTGGCGGAAAGGCGGATCGCCGTGAATACATATCGGAGAGCGTCGAGGACGGCTGACTTGCCGGTCGCGTTGCCGCCAAAGATGCCTGCGAGCGGGTAACTCACGCTTGCCCAGTCCGCATCCTTCGGCTGCAGCGTCCGCAGCGACGGCCGAACGAGGTCGACGGTGACCTCATCGCGGATGCTCGCGTGGTTGCGCACGGTAAAGCTCAACAGGATCATGCGTTAAGCATACACGCGGAACCACCGCGAGTTCACGATTTTCGTAAGAATCGACGTGTTCGGCCTGTCTGGTGGCGCCTTGTCGAAGTCGCCGGCGACCTGTACGGCGTCGTGAGGACGGCCGACGAGCTCGCCTGAGCGGCGTACACACTGTAGCCGTAAGCCCGAAGGTCAACGCGGATTCTGACGGGGCAAGGTTCTATGCCCGACGAAACTCGATCCATTAACTGCAGACTCCGTCGTCGTACCAGTGGGAGACGGCATGGCCGACCAGCTCCGAGACCTCAGCGCAGCACGCCCCGTCTACGTGCCCACCGACTACTTGGTGCCTGGCGGCATGAGCCTGGCCCAACTGCACGAGTGTGCTCAGGCCCTCGCGCAAAGCGAAGTCGTCGGAGTGGGGATCGGCGAGCTGGAAGCCTCTTCCGTCTCAACTGGAGAGAACCCCGAACGGTTGATCGTCAAGACCCTCGAACCACTACTAGTCTGCGAGAACGCCAACGCGGCTTGACAGTCGTCAGTTCGTTCGGCGCGGCCCCGAGCGCTCCACGAAGGGGAGCACGTCCTGCGGGTAGTACGCGTGCCCGTGCGCCTCGGCGCACGGGCACCTTCCGGTGCATATCGGATGCGCCTTCATGAGCATGTATTTCTCGAAGGTCGGGTATGTCTCGCCGAGCTGCTCGGGCAACTGCGCCTCACTATAGCCAAGCGAGCACTCGGGGTCGATGGACCAGTCGAACTCGTGGGGTGCCAGGGTCACTCCTCCTCAGGGAACCGCTCGGATCCGTCGAGCGCGGTGCGGACGAACGCCGGGTACTGCGCATAACCTTTCAGCGCCACGGACGGGAACGTGCGGGCCAGCGCGTCGAGGTTGGGGAACTTCGACAGCGCGAGGGCGTAGCGCTGGTGGGAGACCAGCACCGCCTTGAGCAGCGACCTGCTCTCCGGGGACATCCTGGTCAGATCGATCGCCCTGAGCTCCTCGTCGCGGACGCCGGTCTTCTTGGCCTGGATTCTGGCTGATCGATGCCCGGGGGCTGGAAACTGAGCTGGCGTCGGGCCGACGTACTCGGCCAGGCGGTCGAAGTACCGCCACAGGGCGTAGTAGTCCTCGTCGGACCAGTCGGCCTGGTCCTCGTAATAGATGGGTCGCCCGCACCGCAGCTGTGGTCGCTTGTCGGCGCTTCAACGTTGTGCAAGCCGTCGACGTTGATGGCTACCGCAGGCCGTCCGTGGTGGTTTTGTGGAGCCGCCATTCTTCCCCCTCCCTGCATCAAGGGTCGCACGACTGCGTAAGCCCGGTTCCTAGTCCTTTGCGACCCACTGGCCCGTGACGCCCACCTCTGCTTCGACTTCGCCGGCTACAGCCTCGGTGGCAACACCCCCCGGATCATTGGTTAGACAGGGGCAAGACACCATGCCGAGGCTGGTCGGCCGACAGTCCCTATGATCCTCTTTTAGGGGCTGTCAACAACATAACGGGCGGGAGGTTGCCGCAGCGCGTTAGGCCGAGGAGACGAAGAAACCTGGCTAGACGTGGTGCTCGCTATCCACCAGTGGCTCCTGGACAGGGCGCGGCTCACCGATCACCGGATAGCTGCGGGCCAGGTAATAGGTGGCAACCCCACCCACCACGGCGATGAGCGGGCCCACCCAAAAGGTGACCGGCCCGGAAAGCAGCCCGCAGATGCTCGGAGCCAGCACCAGCGGCACCAGGTAGTACCAGTGCCTGCGGTTCAGCTGCGCGGAGCCGCGTTCAAGCTGGGCGATGACGGTGAAGCAGCCCATTAGCAGGATCGCCCCGGCCACCGCCAGCCACAGCCCGGGCGCCAGGCAGATCACCAGCGAAAAGCCCGTTACCATGGCGGCGGCCACCCACGCGAACTTTTCATTGTTGCTCACGCGTCAGGGCACCTCCAAGGCGGGTCGTGGTGCCGGTGGGCACCGAGTGTTTGTCTAAATGCCAGTCTTTCAAATCCGGGCGGGGCGCTCAATCGTACTTAAGTAGGAGAGCATCCGCGCGCCCAACGTGAGATGGCTGAAATTTTCCGTCCGCGTGGTTTCTTGGTCACTCTCGCATGGCCTGTCGTACGCTGTAGTGGTGCAACTGAGGAACGACTATCGAATTCGTTTGGCCCGGACCGAGGACATCCGCCCGGCACTGCTGATGAAATTGCAGGCATGGCGCGAGGCGTATGGGCATCTGCGGCCCGAATCCTTCTTTACCGAGCAGGAGGACCAGCTAGAGGCGCAGGTCCAATGGTGGGAGCGCGGGATTGAGGCCGGCGCCCAGTTCTACGTCGCCGAACTGGCCGACGGGACCATCATCGGACTGGCTGGCGGTACCCCGGTGATCGATGAGGACAAGGACGCCGGGGTCGAGATCGAGCTGGGCATGCTCTATGTGCTCTCCCCGCTGTATGGAACCGGGGTGGGCGAACACCTGCTGGAGACCGTGCTTTGCCGGCGCGACGCGCTGGTTTGGGTTCTGGAGCAGAACGCCCGCGCCCGGGCCTTCTATGCCAAGCACGGTTTTGAGGCGGACGGTACCGGGGAAGACCTGGCCGGCTGCTGGGAAGGCCTGCGCGAAATCCGGATGGTGCGAAAACGTGGCTAGAACCACCGGTGCCCTGCTGCCCGGGCAGTACCCGATTGACACCGGACTGGCGGAGATTGAGCCGGACCCGTACGGGGCCGAACGCTACATCCTCAAGGTCAACGGGGTGCCCTCCTCGCATATTGACCTGAATGATCCCACGTTCCTGGACTTCGAATACATGCGGTGGATGCAACCGCTGTTCGGCTTCGGCTATCCGGCGGAGCGGTTTGATGGCCGGCAACGCAAGCTGCGCGTCCTGCATCTGGGCGGGGGCGGATGCACCATGGCGCGCTGGGTGGCAGCCACCTACGACAACGCCCGGCAGGTGGTGGTGGAACTTGACGCCAAGCTCGCCGAGCTGGTGCGCACCCAGTTCCAGGTGCCCCGGGCCCCACTGGTGCGCCTGCGGGTGGGGGATGCCGCGCAGGTGCTGCCAGGCCTGAGCGATGCCAGCCGGGACATCATCATCCGGGATGTCTTCGCCGGCAGCACCACCCCGGTGGAACTGACCACGCTGGAATATGCCCGTCAGGTGCAGCGCGTACTGGATGTGGGCGGCACCTACCTGGCCAATTGCGGGGACACCGCGGATCTGGCCGGGGCGCGGGCCGAGGCCGCCACCCTCAGCGAGGTGTTCGCCCATGTGGCCATGGTGGCCGATGCCCCCATGCTCAAGGGGCGGCGCTACGGGAACATCGTGTTCTTGGCCAGTGACGAACCGCTGCCGCTGGATGCCGGATTCGAACGCAACCTGCGCATGGCCCCGTTGCCGGCCCAGGTCATTTCCGGGGCCGGGGTGCGCCGCTTTATTGCCGGCGCCAGCCCGATCAGCGGCTAGCCTGCGCTACGCCGCGCCGGTGCTTCGGTAGGCGCTGCCGTTCGCGCTGCGCTCCAGAAGCAAGCTGTCAACCATGTAGCGGCGCAGCAACGCGACGTCCGGGTGGATTGTGCGCAGCCGGTCGTTGAGCCGTTCTTCACTTAGTTCCTCATCAGCGCCAATCGCCGCATCCCGGATCTGGCGCAGCACCTCGTGCCGTTCAGCGGGCTTCGCCGGCAGTGTGAGCAGGCGCGGCCCGTTGAAAAATCGCTGCACCCCTTCGGGCTTGGGCCGGGCCCGAGCCCGAAGGGCCGAGGTGAGCAGCTGCTCGTTCAGCTCCCAGCCCGGCCCCTGGCGCAACAGGCCAATTTTCTCCCACCGCTCCAGATTCTTCGTGGTGGTTCGATCCTCGGGCAGCTGCTCTTGCTGGCCGCAGAGCACCAGCCCCAGCACGTGGCGCATCCCGGGATTCTTCATGCCGGCAAAAACTTCGATCCATTGGGTGCCCATGCCGCGTAACCTCCTGCAGGTGGGAAGTGGTATCCGGCCGCTGCGGAGCGCAGGACCATTGTCGGTGAGTCTACATTGACCCATCACGGCCGTGGCGCATGCCGGATGGCCCGGTGTACGACAAACGGGTCGAATCCGGAGCGCCATCCGACGCTCCAGATTCGACCCGTGCTGCGCAGGGGCGTTGAACGGCTACACGCCCGTGAGCAGCTCGATCAGGCCAATGCCGAAGAACAACACGAAGGCGGCGGCCACTACCCACATCAGAGGGTGCACTTCGCGGGCCCGGCCCTGGGCTGAGCGGATAAACACGAAGGCGATGAAGCCGGCGCCAATGCCGTTGGCGATCGAGTAGGTAAACGGCATCAGGGTGAAGGTCAGGAACGCCGGCAGCGCCAGGCCCCAGTCGTTCCAGTCGATCTTGGTGACCTGCGAGATCATCATGAAGCCAACCGCCACCAGTGCTGGGGCCACGGCCTCGAAGGGCACCAGGTAGATCAGTGGGGTCAGGAACATGGCGGCCAGCAGCAGCAGTCCAGTGATCACCGAGGCAAACCCGGTCCGTGCGCCTTCGCCGATGCCGGCGCCGGACTCGACGAAAATCTGGGACGAGGAGCTCGAGGTGCCGCCACCGACAATGGCGCCGGCGGCATCCACCAGCAGGACCTTCTCAACGTCGGGGATGTTGCCTTCCTCGTCGATGTTCCCGGCTTCGGCCGCCAAGCCCACCATGGTGCCCATGGCGTCAAAGAAGATTGACAGAAGGATCACGAACGCCAGCAGCAGCGCTGCGGTCACGCCCAGGGAGGAGAACGCGCCGATCGGGTTCACGTGGCCGATCAGGCTCAGATCCGGCAGGGTCCAGGAGGGAAGGGATGGGACCACCAGCGACCAGCCGCTAGGGTTCTCGGCGCTGGAGGCACCGATGTCGAACATGGCCTCCAGGATGTTGGCCAGCACCGCTGCGGCGACAATGCCGATGAGGATGGCCCCCTTGACCTTGCGGACCACCAGGGCCATGGTCAGCAGCAGTCCGACGATGAACACCAGGATGGGCCAGCCCAGCAGCTTGCCGTCAAAGCCCAGCCCCACCGGAACCGTGGTGCCCGCGGCGTCCGGGATGCGGCGCACAAATCCCGAGTTCACCAGGCCGATCAGGGCAATGAACATGCCGATGCCCACTACGATCGCCGTTTTCAGCGAGGCCGGCACCGCGTTGAACACCGCCGTTCTAAAGCCGGTTAGCACCAAAACGAACATCACCACGCCGGCGATGACCACCAGGCCCATGATGTCCTGCCAGGTAAGGCCCGGATTGGTGGCCACGGTGATGGCCACAAACGCGTTTACGCCAAGGCCGGTGGCCATGGCGAAGGGGTGGCGGGCCCAGACGCCCATGATAATGGTCAGAATGCCGGCCACGAACGCGGTCACGGCGGCCACGCGCTGCAGCCCGAGCTCGGTGCCGCTGGCATCGGCCCCGGAGAGCACCAGCGGGTTGAGCACGACGATGTAGCTCATCGCAAAGAAGGTGGCGATGCCACCGCGGATTTCGGTGGAGAAGGTCGATTGGCGTTCGGAGATCTTGAAATAGCGGTCTACGCGCTGGGCGAACGTAAGTGTCGCGGGGGTTTGGGTGCTGGAGGACATGGTAAAAATTCTATGCTTTTCTGCCTCGGCGAAAAACCCCGAACCCCGCAATGAGTAGGCTGTGCGTGAAATCATTAGACCCAACTCACACCAATGGGAAGAATGGAAGTACATTGGGGGTAACGGGAATCACCCCGATGTAAGTGCCGGGCTATGAGGAGTGAATCTGATGAGCGACCAGACACCTGCCGCAACCGAGAAGATCGAGGGGATCGTCGTTGGCGTCGATGGCTCCCAGCAATCGCGTTGCGCCCTGAAGTGGGCGGTGCGTGAGGCGAGCCGCAGGGGAACCGTGCTGAACGTGGTTTCGGCGTACACCATTCCGGTGTTCGCCGCATCGTCAATGGACGCGGGCTATTCCACCCTGGACGACGACTTGATCCGTGGCGGCGCCGAGGACATTGTGCGCCAGGCCCGTGAGGAAATAGGGGACACCGACGTTCAGGTTCGCACCTACATTGAATCCGGGGACCCGGCTGGAGTGCTGTTGGACCTGAGCAATGACGCCGATCTGGTGGTCGTGGGCACCCGCGGCCGCGGCGGCTTCGTCGGGCGCCTGCTCGGCTCGGTGTCCTCCGCCTTGCCGGCCCACTCCAAGTGCCCCACCGTGGTGGTGCCGCTGAGCATGGCCAGGGAGCAGGAGAGCCAGGAGATTGAAAGCCGCGAGGCCATCGTGGTCGGCGTGGACGGTTCGGACCGTGCCCGCGCCGCGGTGCTGGCCGCGGCGGAGGCCGCGCTGGCCCGGGACATCACCCTGCGCGTCGTGTGCGCTGTGGCCCCGGTCAGTGCCGCGCTGGCCTGGATGCCGGCCACCGTGGACCAGGAGGCGGTGCTTGAAGACGTGCGCTATCAGATGGAAGTCGGTGCACGCTGGCTGAAGTCCCATTTCCCGGACTTGAAACTGGAAACCGATGTCATCCCCGGCCCTCCGGTGGAAGTGCTGATCCGTGAATCCGAGCACGCGGTGTTGACCGTGACCGGTTCGCGGGGCCGCGGCGGATTTGCCGGCATGCTGTTGGGCTCGACCAGCCAGGGCGTGCTGCACCACTCGAAGGGCCCGGTGATGGTGGTCCCGGACAGCGAGGACCCGCGCCTGGCAGACCGCAAGGACTTCGAGGAAGAGGAACAGTAGAAAGACCCAGCGCTCCGGCACTCACGTATCCGGAACCCTGAACGAGCGGCCGCTGGACCGCCGGGAAGCCCCGGTGATCCAGCGGCCGCTGGGCGTCAGGGGTTGCGCGGAGGGTTGGGGAGCCCCTGCATCCGCCGGGTCAGGTGTTCGGGGCATGAAAAGGGACCGTGGGCGGGGCAGTTCGAGAAGAATGCTCCATCCACGGTCCCTGTGACCGGGTGCCGGCTGTCCCTTTCGGGTGTGCCTAGTAGCGTGCCGCCCGCGGCATGATGTTGTTGACGTAGCTCAGCGGGGTCACCGAGATGCCGGCCTGTGGGTTGCGTGCGTGCACGACCTGTCCGTTGCCGATGTAGATGGCCACGTGGTACATGGAAGCCCCACCGTTGGAGGAGGAGAAGACCAGGTCCCCTGGGCGCAACTGGCTCAGCGACACGTACTGCGGGGCAGCCTGGTACTGCTGGGTGGAGGAACGTGGCAAGGAGATGCCCGACTGGGCGAAGGCCCGCTGGGCAAAGCTGGAGCAGTCAAAGGCGTTCGGGCCATTGGCGCCGAAGACGTAGTACTTGCTCGGGTCATTGGCGGTCTTCATGGCCCAGGAGATCGCCGCCGAGTAGTTGCTGCTGCTCTGCGGGGTGATGGTTTCCTTGGGCTTCTCCGTCACCTGCGGCTTAGGCTGCGGCTTAGGCTTCGGCTTGGGAGTGGCCTGCGGCTGCGGCTTCGGCTTGGGCTTGGCGGTTTCCTTCGGCTTCTCAGCCTTGGGCTTTTCCGTCTTTGGCTTCGTTGATTCCTTGGGCTTATCCGCCTTCGGCTTGCTGGTTTCCTCGGGCTTCTCGGTGGCCTTCGGCTTTTCGGCCTTTGGCTGCTCTGGCTCGGGTGCCTTGCTCTGCTCCGGCTTCGGGGTCGGCTTGGCTGCTTCCTGAGGCTTCTCTTCCTCGGCCTGCTCCGTTTCGACTTCCGGAGTTGGCGCCACGTTCGGCTTGTCCTGCTCCTGTGAGTCCTCCGGCTCGCTGGCAGCCAGTTCCTGAGGCTTCTCCACCGTCAGCGGAGTGACCTGCCCGACCGTCGGGGCCTGCTCGTTGTCCTCAACCTTGGGCTCAGTGTCCTGGGCAATGACGGAGTCAAGCTTCTCTTCGTCCGCCTTGGCTTCAGCCTTCTCGACCTGCTTGCGAACCTCGGCTTCTTCCTGCTCTTGCAGGGTGGCCAGGTGACCGATCAGTTCGTCGCGCAGCTTGCGCTGCGGATCCACGGCGGATTCGTAGCGGTTCAACGTGGAGTTGGCGGTCGAAGCAGCCTGATCGTAGTCCTCGGTGGCCTTCTTTGCCGCCTTTTCGGCTGCAGACGAATAATCCTGCCAGGCGTCGACCAGGGCCTGCGCTTCAGCGGCGGAGTTCAGTTTGTGGGATTGGCTTTGGCTCAGCGCATCAATGGTTGCGGCCTTGTAGAACACGTCGTTGGACTCGTCGTCCTGCAGGAGAATGCCCAGGGTGGAGGAGCTTGCGCCGCCGCGGTACAGGTCGGCCGCGATATTTCCAACGGCTTCGCGGCTCTGGTCCAAGTAGGTCTTGGCCAGTTTCACCTGCTCGCGGGCCCGGTCGGCCTCGGCAACGCGGGCGTCGCGCTCTTCGGTGGCCGTGAGTAGAACATCTTGCGCCTGCAGTGCCTCAGTTTCCGCCTGCTCCAGCTGATCCCGGCTGGCGGCCAGTGAGCTCTCCAGTCGGCTGATCATGGCGTCGGTCGCGGCCTTGTCGCCCTTGGCGGCTTCCACCTCTGCGGCAGTGGGCATGCTCGAACCTTCTGGTGCTGCCGGGGCCGTGAAGGATGAGGTAACAGATGGCTGGCTGGAGGCCGCGGCCGGAATGGCGCCGGCGAGGCAGGTGGCAGCCAGGGCAAGGGAGCATGCAGCGACGCTGAGCGTGTGGCGTTTAGGCATGTGGTCGTTCCTCACGAGTTTTGAATGATGATGAGTGGTGCCCGCATCCGTTGTTATGAAGCCTTCGAAATCCGTCTCAAAGGTCACGGTTTGGATAAGGTTCCAACTAGCACACTAGGCCAATTCCGTAACCGATGGCAACACTCGTCACACCAGCCACATGAATTACATTGCTGGAAGATTCTTCCGAAACGGTGTGACATGAGGACTTTTGGTATGCATGAAAGAGATTGGGTTTCCTTGAGCTAGTGCTGGGCATCGCTAAACTCCGCATGAAGGTCTCAGAATTTGGAGGATTGTTGCGATTCGGTATAAGGAAGCGTCCTGCATTCGCTGTCGGAAAGAGTCCGGGCGGTGGTCCTGGATCCAACACGGGCTGGGTCGGATGGCGTCGGGTGCGGCCCCTCTCCGGCAGCTCTCGTCCGTTACCTATAGATAGGCTCTTAAGGGGATCCGCGGTTTGATCCGGTCGCGATCGGCGTGGGGTGCGGCGGTCTCGCCCTGCGGCGGGAACCTGCCTGGTGACGCAGATCTCAAAAAACTTTGCGCCGCCTTCGGAGCTATCCCCAGCCCAATTCATGCAGTCGGGCGTCATCGATGCCGAAGTGATGAGCGAGCTCGTGCATAACGGTAATGCCCACTTCCCGTACCACTTCTTCAGGTGATCGGCAGACCCGCAGCGTTGGGTTTTTGAAGATGATGATCCGGTCCGGCATGGCACCCGCCGCCCAGTCGTGGTCCCGCTCGGTGAGGGCGATACCCTCATAGATGCCCAGAATCTCGGTGTTTTCCGGTTCTCCGGGCAAGGGTTCGTACTCGTCTTCAATGAAGAAGGCGACGTTATCCATCATGCGCTGGGCAGAGGCGGGAATCGCCTCGATCGCCTGACGGACCAGCTCGTCAAACTCCTCGTCGGGCATCTGCAAATCCATGCCTCCAGACTACGTTGGAAGATGGCGGCGAAGGGTCGTCGGGTGCGCCACGGGAGGGGTGGAGCTCATTTTGCGAAATCAAAAAATGCCACGTATAGTTATTGAAGTCCGCAGCGGAGACGCAAGAAACCGCAGCAGATCATAGGCCCCCATCGTCTAGCGGCCTAGGACACTGCCCTTTCACGGCAGCGGCACGGGTTCGAATCCCGTTGGGGGTACAAGCAATCGTTATCGATTGCCAGGTGGAGTAATTCACCGGCTTGCAATAGCAAGGCCCTGTAGCGCAGTTGGTTAGCGCGCCGCCCTGTCACGGCGGAGGTCGCGGGTTCAAGTCCCGTCAGGGTCGCTTAGGTTTCCAAGAAATTGGATACCGGGTGTCCGTCAGCAATGGCGATGCCAGGCTCTGTAGCTCAGTTGGTAGAGCGTTCGACTGAAAATCGAAAGGTCACCGGATCGACGCCGGTCGGAGCCACGCAAGCCCTCGGGTGACCGAGGGTTTTACTATGTCGTTTGGGTGGCAATCCAAATCACATGGCCCTGTAGCGCAGTTGGTTAGCGCGCCGCCCTGTCACGGCGGAGGTCGCGGGTTCAAGTCCCGTCAGGGTCGCCAAGAAAAGCCTTCCTTCGGGAAGGCTTTTTGCGTTAAGCTTGCCGGTGGCGCGAACCGAAGGCTCACCCGCCTCCCGTGACCGGCCCTAGTTGGCGCGTCCCAGATGTCGCGGCCCCAGCCACCGGTTGCTTAACCTGCGGTATGCGGCAGCCGCCCCGGTGGCGTCGCTCTCTTCCAGCGCCTGCAGGCCATGGTGCAGGTCATTGACCGAATCGTCCGGCCAGACCAATTCGGCCAGGGTGCCGTAATCGAGTTCAAGCACCGACTCCCGGTCAAAGCCCTCCAGCCAGGTGCCCAATTGTCCCAGTTCTTCAAACAGCGGGGCCTGGGCGGCGTGCGCGACCATGACGTTCAGGGCCCAAGACAGTCGCTCCACTGCCTGCGAAAACGTGGTCAGCAGGCGAACCGAGCGCAACTTGTCGCCCTGCTGGTGAACCCGAACCTCGTCATCCTCGCGGAAGAGCGCGAACCAGCTCAAGGGGATGCCCCAGCTGGAGGTGCGGGTGTTCAGGTGCGTCAGGTCCTCGGCCAGCCGGTTGGTGTCCAACCGGACAGCGTTGGCTTCCCGCGCTGCGGGGGGAACGAGCAGGTCAAAAACCTCCGGACGCATAGCTTCCTCCGCCTGCTCCGCGGCGAGCAGCGCCCGGGCCGGCAGTTGGCCTGGGCAGTACCGCGTATGCTCTGTACCGTCATAGCCAGCGACGGTTACCGCTCGGAAGAACTCCGGCTCGTCGTGGGGGAAGGGATCCGAAACCCTGCGCAACGTGCGTGTCCAGAGCAGACGGGTTTCATGTTCCTCGGATTGTTGCCAGTCGCGCTTGGGGGTGGACAGGATAATACTCTGCGCCCAGTCCTCAAAAGCGGCCAGCGGTTCATACACCCGCAGGTGAGCGGTGGCTGCACTCAGCTCCTGAAGTGGGCCAGAGATCTCCGGAGTCATCAGCCGGCGAGCTCCACAACCACCGGGGCATGGTCCGAAGCACCCTTGCCCTTGCGTTCTTCACGGTCAATCCAGGCATTGTTCACCCGGGCGGCCAGCGCCGGCGAGGTTAGCGCGAAGTCGATGCGCATACCCTCACCACGCGGGAAGCGCAGCTGAGTGTAGTCCCAGTAGGTGAAGGCGCCCTCGGTGAAGGGGCGCACCGGGTCGCTGAACCCTGCGGTCTCAAAGGCCCGGAACGCGGCGCGCTCGGGCTCGGAAACGTGGGTCATCCGGTTCTCAACGAAGAAGTCGATGTCCCACACATCTTCGTCCCTTGGGGCAATGTTCCAGTCCCCGGCCAGGGCAATCTGGGCGTCGGGATCCCGTTCCAGCCAGGAGGCCGCATTGTCCTTCAGCACATCGAGCCACTGCAGCTTGTATTCCATGTGCTCGTCATCCAGTGCGCGTCCATTGGGAACGTAGAGGCTCCACACGCGAACGCCGTTGCAGGTGGCGGCCATGGCGCGCGGCTCCTGGATCGGATCCTTCCCACCCTTGCCGAAGGAGGGTTGACCGCCAAAGGTGCGTTCGACGTCGTCCAGCCCCACGCGAGAGGCGATCGCCACCCCATTCCACTGGTTCACCCCGAAATGGGCCACCTCGTAGTCGTTGTTTTCGAACAGTTCCCAGGGGAAGTTCTCGTCCTTGCACTTGGTTTCCTGGATCGCCAGGACATCGACGTCGGTGCGCCGCAGCCAGTCCTCGACACGGTCGGCGCGGGCCCTGAGGGAGTTCACATTCCAAGTCGCAATCTTCACGTCTTCAACCTATCAATTTTTGGCGCGGGAATCCGGGTCGATGAAATCACGGGCTGGCCGCTGCGGCGAGCGAGTTTGGATGGGACCCTTCAAAATACTTGGATGTCCGAGTATATTCGTCAGTAGCATGTGACCGCCCTCACGAGAAGGCCTGATAGATGAGCGATATCCGCATTGAACAGCGCGGCACCCTGGGGCTAATCACCTTGGACCGTCCCCGTGCGCTGAACGCCCTGACGACCGCGATGTGCCAGCAGATGCTCGACGTTTTGCTGGCTTGGCGTGATGATCCGCAGATCCACCAGGTCGCGGTGACCGGGGCCGGGGAGCGCGGGCTGTGTGCCGGTGGAGACATCGTTGCCATCTATCGCGACATTAATGACCGCGAAGGGTCGACCGAGGAATTCTGGCGCATTGAATACCAGCTCAATGCGCTGATTGACGAATACCCCAAACCCTACATCGCCCTCATGGACGGCATCGTTCTGGGCGGAGGCATAGGCATCTCGGCCCACGGCAGCCACCGTGTGGTCACCGAGGCCAGCAAATGCGGCATGCCAGAGGTCTCCATCGGATTCTTTCCCGACGTGGGCGGCACCCACCTGCTGGCGCGCGCGCCGCGTTCGGCGGGACGCTACGCGGCGCTGACGGGACAGAGCGTCGGGGCGGCCGACGCGATCGAACTGGGCCTGGCCGACGTGCACGTGGAACAGCGCCTGTTGCCGCAGCTGCTGCGGGAGCTGGAAACCCTGTCGGCGGACCAGGTGCTCAACCAGCACCGCAGCCAGCCGGCCCCCGGGATCCTGTCCGAACCGTGGATCACGGCGTTTGAGGCCGCAGAACCGGTGGATATCCTCCAGCAGTTGCAGCGGTACCAGGATCCGGCGGCGCAGCGGGCGGCCGCCGCCCTGCAACGGGCCTGCCCCAGCTCGGTGGACCTGGTGTTGGCGTTGCTGCAGGAGGCGGGCAGCGACCTGCGCGAAGACCTGCGCCGGGAATTCCGGGCCGCAGTGCACCGCCTGGACGACCCGGACTTCGGCGAGGGGATCCGTGCCCAGGTGATCGACAAGGACCGCAGCCCACAGTGGGCGGCGCGGGTGGACGGGCTCAGCGCGCAGCAGCGCGTGGCCCGCCACCTGGCGCCCCTGGCCGGGCGCGAACTGGATTTCGAGTTGATCGAACATGGCACCGTAAGCGTTAAGGAGTGAAATAGGCATGGACAGCAAACCTCGGATCGGATTTCTCGGGCTGGGCCACATGGGCCTGCCCATGGCGGCAAACCTGCACGCGGCCGGCTATGAGCTCAAGGCCTTCGACGTCATGCCCCAGGCACTTCAAGCGGCCACCGGCCTGGGCATCACCACGGTGCAGGAAGGGGCGCAGGCGGCGCAGGGTGTGGACATCGTGGTTACGATGTTCCCCACCGGTCAGCACGTGCTTGATGCCTACCGCGACTACCTGCTGGAGGCGGCCCCGCCAAATACGCTGTTCCTGGAATGCTCCACCATTGATGTGGCCCAGGCCCGCGAAGCCGCCGAGTTGGCGGTGGCCGGTGGGCACCGCAGCGCCGATGCCCCGGTCTCCGGTGGGGTGGTGGGAGCCGAGGCGGGAACGCTGACCTTCATGCTCGGTGCCGAGGAGGCGGACCTGGACCAGATCCGGCCGGTCCTGGAAGTCATGGGCAAGCGGGTGGTGCACTGTGGCGGGCACGGAGCCGGGCAGGCGGCCAAGGTCTGCAACAACATGCTGCTGGGGATCTCTATGATCGGTGCCGCGGAGGCCTTCGTGCTCGGCGAGCGGCTGGGGCTGAGCCACCAGGCTCTCTTTGACGTCATCTCCTCGGCTTCCGGCCAGTGCTGGTCGGTGACGACCAATTGCCCGGTACCCGGACCGGTGCCTTCATCCCCGGCAAACCGGGACTATGCCCCGGGCTTCGCCGCGGCCCTGATGAGCAAGGACCTGGGCCTGGCCGCCAGCGCCGTGCAGCTGACCGACACCGACGCGCACATGGGCGCGCTGGCCACGCAGCTGTACAAGAAGTTCAGCGAGGCCGGGGGAGCGGGCAACGACTTCTCGGCCATCATCACGGCAATTCGCGAAGGCTCGCTGTAGCGCCGTGGCACGCTACAGGAAATCGCCGGCCCGGTGCCGGAAGGCGGCCAGGATTTCGAACAGCTGTGTGGCTTCCGCGTGCTGCAGCCCGCTGTTGGCGAAGAGCTGCTGGTTCAGTTCATCGCGTGCCTGCTCCAGGACCGCGCGTCCCTGGCCGGTCAGTTCCAGGAGCCGGGTTCGCCCATCGGTGGGATGGGCCACCCGCCGGACCAGGCCGGCGGCTTCCAGCCGGTCCACGGAGCTGGTCAGGGAGGTGGCATGAACCTGCAGGCGCTGGCTGGCGTGGCTCATTGGCAGCGAGCCGCGCGAGGAGAACCCCAGCAGGGCGAGCACCTCGAAGCGCGCGAAGGTCAACCCATGCGGCTTGAGGATCGCGTCGGCACGCTGCAGGAAGATCGAGGCGGTGCGCATCACGGCGGTAATCGCCGCCATGGCGTCGGCCTCCTGGCCCCACCCATGTGAAACCCACTGGCTGCGCGCCTCGGCGATCGGATCGCGTGGTAGCGGATCAGTCATCTCATACCCCTAGGAAAACGGAACTAGTCCAACAATATACTTGGACGTCCAAGGTTTGGAAGGAGACCCCAGATGGACCTTTTGGGAATCGAAACGCAGCTGTCACCGGCGGAACAGGCCCGGCTGCGCGAAGTGCGTGAACTGGTGCAGCAACAGCTGCGGACACAGTCGGTCGAGTACTGGAACAAGGAGGCGTTTCCCGCCGAGCTGGTGCGCACGCTGGGCGATGCCGGGCTGGGCGGGCTGCAGCTGCAGCCGGGCTCCCAGCTGCTGCGCGGACTGATCCACGCCGAAATCGCCCGGGCCGACATTTCCCTGTCCTCCGTGGTGGGCATCCACAATGAACTGATCGTGGGGATGATCGACTCGCTGGGCTCCCAGGAGCAGAAGGACACCTGGCTGCCCAGGCTCAGCCGGTTCGAGGCCTTTGGCGCCTTTGCCCTGACCGAACCGGAACACGGCTCGGATGTCGCCGGCGGGCTGGGCACCGAGGTGGTGCGCGATGGCCAGGAGTACGTCATCACCGGCTCCAAGCGCTGGATCGGGATGGGAACCCTTGCCGACTTCGCCCTGGTTTGGGCCCGCGACCCAGAAAGCGGCGAGGTCGGGGCGTACCTGGTGGAAAGCAGCCGGCCGGGATACCGGGCCAGCAAGATCGAGAACAAGATCGGGTTGCGGATCATGCAGAACGCCGATATCGAATTGGACCAGGTGCGCATCCCGGTGGCGAACAAGCTGCCCGGAGCCACCAGCTTCGCCGCGGCCAATGAACTGCTGATGCAATCGCGCGCCTGGGTGGGCTGGCAGGCGGTCGGGGCGATGATGGCCACCTTGGACATCACCCGGCAGTACAGCCTGCAGCGCGAGCAGTTCGGCAAGCCGATCGCCTCCTTCCAGTTGGTGCAGCAGTCGTTGGCCGAGATCGCCGGTCACCTGACCGTTTGCCTGTCGATGATGCGCGATGTGGCCCAGCGGCAGGAGCAGGGGGAGCTGGAGATGGTGCAGGCGGCCCTGGCCAAGTCCACCGCCACCCGCCTGGCCCGCGAATCGGTGTCTCAGGGCCGGGCGCTGCTGGGTGGAAACGGCGTGGTGAGTGACGGGCACATGGCCAAGGTCTTCTGCGATGTCGAAATCCTGCATACCTATGAGGGGACCTATGAAATCAACTCGCTCATCGTGGGGCGGGCCCTGACCGGGGTGAGCGCGTTCGTCTAGCCCGGTGGCCAGCTGTTTGCTGAAAGTACTTTCCAATACGGAAAGTACTTGTTATGGTGGCGGAAACCAACGGCGACGGCAGGGGAGCACGACATGGGCGGCACCGGCAGCACGATCAGGGGCACAACTCATCGGCAGAACACCCGCGGCAGGGCGGCGATGGCGCTGCGCATCACGCTGGTCCTCGCCGCGACGGTGGTGCTCGGCGCCTTCATAGCCTTCGCCCTGACCGGGGCCCCGGTCTACTTTGTGGCCGGGATGTCCGGATTCGCGGCAGTGGGCGCGGCGGCCAGCGCCGCCCACCAGGTCACCGGCCGCAAGGAGGCGGCATGAGTTTTGGCGAACGGGAGGAAGCGGCCCGGCAGTTGGCCGCCGTGCAGGCGGCCCAGCGGGCCCTGGCCTCGCCACGCCGGGCCGGGGCCCGCCAGATCGGCTGGCTGAGCGTGCTGCTCGGTCTGCTCCTGGGGGCGCTGCACGTACTGCTGCATTTCTTTACCCCGCAGCGAAGCCTGACCGGTTTCTGGGTGCTTTGCGCGGCTGCGGCGGTGGCGATCACCGTTCTGGCGCTCGGGTACCGCCGGCTTCACCGGGTGCTGCCAGCGGGCTTCGGGCGCAGGTACCTGGTTGCCCTGGCCGCCAGCCTGGTGCTGTATGCCGGGCTGCTGGCCCTGATCATGACACCGATGCCGTTGGCCGTGGTGTTGCTGCTCGGCGCCGTGGTGGCCCTGCCGCTGGCGGTGGCCGGAGGGTGGATGATCCGCCAGTGACGCAGCATCCCCGGGCCCGAATGAATGAGGACTTCACCAACCCGGTGCGGCTTTCGCTGATGGCGGCGCTGCAGCAGGTGGACGAAGTCGATTTCAGGACCCTGCGCGAAACCCTGGGGGTCTCGGACTCGGTGCTCTCCCGGCACCTGGCGGCCCTGGAGGAGAAGGGCCACCTGGTGATCCGCAAGGGTTTTGTCGGCAAGCGGCCGCGCACCTGGGCGCACCTGTCAAAAACCGGGCGGCAGAGCCTGGCCGAACATGTCCAGGCCCTGCGGGAAATCACCGGGACGCTCTAGTCCTGGGCACGCCACCAGGTGTCGGCCGGGGTGGCCGGGGTGGTGCGCTTGTGCCGGGACACCAGGTAGCGCCGTTCCAGCAGCTCGGCCGCGGCGGGGTCGATCTGCTTGCCCTCCAGGTAGTCATCGATCTGCTCGTAACGCAGGCCCAGTTCGTCCTCGTCGGTGCGCTGGGGCTGATCATCGAGCAGATCCGCGGTGGGCACCTTGGCCCACAGGGCCTGCGGGGAATCCAACTCGCGCAACAGCGCCTGGTTCTGCCGCTTGTTCAGGCCCGCCAGGGGAACCAGGTCGGCCCCGCCGTCACCGAACTTCGTGTAGAACCCGGTCACCGCCTCGGCAGCGTGGTCGCTGCCCAGGACCAGGAGATGACGGTCCCCGGCCAGGGCGTACTGCACAATCATGCGCATCCGGGCCTTGACGTTGCCGCGGTTGAAGTCCGAGAGCTGCTGGTACCCGGATTCGGCGATGGCCTTGTCCACCCCCATCACCGCGTCGGCGATGTTCACCGTGTAGTCCTCATCCGGGCCAATGAAGTCGATGGCCGCCTGGGCATCCGCCGCGTCCATCTGCACCCCGTGCGGCAACTGCACCGCAACGAAGGCGGCCTCGGTGCCCTCCGCCCGCAGTTCCTGGACCGCCAGCTGTGCCAGCTTGCCCACCAGGGTGGAGTCCACTCCGCCGGAAATGCCGATGGTGAAGCCCTTGGCGCCGGTCACCTTCAGGTAGTCCTTCAGGAAGCCGACGCGGTTCCGGATTTCCTGTGCCGGGTCGATGTGGGGCTTGACGCCCAGTTCCTTGATGATTTCAGCTTGAAGTTCGCGCATGCCTCCATCCTAGGTGCCGGCCTCGGGGGACGTCTGCGGTTCCCAGCCAAGATTGCGGGCCATCTGCTCCAGTGAGGCCACCGTGGTGGCGTACTGGTCCTCGCTCAGGTTTTCGCCGCACTGTTCGCGAATCTGGTCGACCAGTTCGCTGAGCGTGGACAGGGAGGTGCTGCCGCGTTCGGTGATCGAGAAATATTCGCCCTCGTGGGCGATCCACCCAGACTCCACCAGCTCGGCCAGGTGCTCACTCACGCTGGGCGGTTCATCGGCCGAGGCGAAATAGGGGGCCAGCGCATCGATCAGGGAGCGTTCGGTGGCGGGGTGTTGTTCGAGCATGTTCAGTACCTGCCATTGGCGCCGGGTCACGCCATGTTCATCGAGAGTCGCTGCGAAGTGCTCGTCAATCAGCGAATCAACCAATTTCAACCAGAAACCCAGTGGGCGAGTCGCGTTCATGGCATCAGCCTAAACCGGATGCCGACTAGAATCGAGGGCATGAGCAAAACCAGCGCCCGCGAGCGACTCAAAGAACTTATCCAGGAACTTGCCATCGTCAGGGGCAAGGTGACTCTCTCCTCCGGCAAGGAAGCCGACTACTACATCGATCTGCGCCGCATCACCCTGCATCATGAGGCATCAGGTTTGGTTGGCCAGGTCATGCTGGAGATGCTGGATGTGGCCAAGCTGGAATTCTCCAACGTGGGCGGGCTGACCATGGGCGCGGACCCGGTCGGCACCGCGATCATGCACAGCGCTCGCGCCGCACACCGCAACATCGACGCTTTTGTGGTGCGCAAGGCCCAGAAGTCCTATGGGATGGGCCGCCAGGTTGAAGGCCCGAGCATCGAGGGCAAGAACGTGGTCGTCCTGGAGGACACCTCCACCACCGGCGGCTCGGCATTGACCGCCGTTGAGGGCGTGCGCAAGGCCGGGGGCAACGTGGTCGCCGTCGCCGTGCTGGTTGACCGGGACACCGGGGCCAAGGAGCGCATCGAGGCTGAAGCCGAGGTGCCGTATCTGTTCGTTTACGGCAAGGACGAGCTGGGTCTCTGATCCCCGCCGGTTTCCTCCGCACATCCCGGGTCAATTGCCCATGATGTGCGGAGTCGTCGTTTAAGCGCCGGTGCATCTGCGGCGGGCCGTGCTGCTTGGCGAGCACGGTCTGCGCCGTGGCGCGCCGGAGGCGGAGCGCACCGGCCGGGGGCAGGCCCGCACCCACACCGGAGAGCGGAGACCTCAGGTGGGTGCTCGTTGCCCGGCCCCGCTTCGGGGCAGTGAGGTGCTACTTGGCTTGGGGAAGGTCCTCATCCTGTACGGCGTCCGTCCCGGACACGACGGGCGGGACATCGGCCGCGGTCTCCGGATGTGGTCCTTCCTTCAGCTGCTGCTGCAGCTCGGCCACGGAACCGGCCATCAGATCCGGCCGGAACGGGAAGGAGGCCACATCGGACTTGGAGGTGATTCCGGTGTGGACCAGGATGGTCAGTAGCCCCGCTTCCATACCGGCCACGATATCGGTGTCCATCCGGTCCCCGATCATGGCGGTGGTTTCCGAGTGCGCGTCTATCCGGTTCAGGGCGGAGCGGAACATCATGGGATTGGGCTTGCCCACCACGTACGGGTCGCGGTTGGTGGCCCGGGTGATTAAAGCGGCCACGGCGCCGGTCGCCGGCAGCAGGCCCTCGGGGGAGGGGCCGGTGGCATCCGGGTTGGTGGCAATGAAGCTGGCTCCCGCCTCGATCAGCCGGATGGCCTTGGTGATGGCTTCGAAGGAGTAGGTGCGGGTCTCGCCCAGCACCACGTAGTCCGGTGCCACATCGGTGAGGATGAAACCGGCGTCGTGCAGGGCCGTGGTCAGCCCGGCTTCACCGATCACGAAGGCCCTTCCGCCGGGACGTTGGCGGGAGAGGAATTCCGCCGTGGCCAGAGCCGAGGTCCAGATGTTTTCCTCGGGCACGTCCAGTCCGCTGGACAGCAGACGGGCGCGCAGATCCCGCGGGGTGTAGATCGAGTTGTTGGTCAGGACCAAAAACGGCATGTCATTGGCGCGCCAGTAGTCGATGAGGTCCGAGGCGCCGGGGATCGCCTGGTCCTCATGGACCAGCACCCCGTCCATATCGGTCAGCCAGCTGTTGATGTCGTGGATGGTGCGTTTTGCCCGCTGTAGCTTGGACACGATGCCAAGGTCCTTTCGTTGGATGGAACCGGCGGAACCAGTCGTCGTTGAGCGGCTTCCCTCTTAGGTACAGATTACACAGCCGCGCACGGAGCCCCGCCGTGCCCTCAGAGGACCGTGCGGAAGATGCTCAAAGCCATTTGTTCTTCTTGAACACCAGATACAGTCCCAGCGCGGCGGCCACCATGAGCCCCAGCGCGTAGGGGTAGCCGAAACTCCATTCCAGCTCCGGCATGATCTCGAAGTTCATGCCGTAGATGGCACCGATCAGGCTGGGGGTGAACAAGATGGCGGCCCACGAAGAAATCCGCTTCATCTGCTCATTCTGGGCCAGACCCGTTTCAGTCGCCCGCTGTGAGGCCAGGGTCGCCGACAGGGACAGGGCGTTGGAGAGCAGGGCGCGGAAGGACTCCACCCGCTCGGCGCAGCGAATCGCGTGGTCGATGACGTCCACCAGGTTGGCGTCCAGGCTCTTGGCCTCATCCCGATCCATGCCCGTGCGCCGCACCAGCCGGCGCAGCTGCTCCAGGACCTCGGGCAGCGGGGCCACGGCGCGCTGGAAGTCGATCACCTCGCGGGACAGCTCGTAAATGCGCCGCGAGACGTCCAGGTTGCCCTGGAAAAGCTGTTCATCGATCTCGTCGATGTCATTTTGCAGCCCGTCGATCACCGGGAAGTACTCGTCGATCACCTGGTCGATGATGGCGTACAACACCGCCGCCGGGCCGCTGGCCAGCAGCTGTGGGGACTGCTGCAGGTGCCGGCGCACGGTGGCCAGCCGCGGGGACTCGGCGTGGCGCACGGTCACCACGAAGTCGTCGCCCGCGTAGATGTGAACCTCCCCGAACTCCACCTCCTCGACGTCATCGAGGTAGCGTGCCGGGCGCAGCACCATAAACAGATGGCCTTCGTAGCGATCCAGCTTCGGGCGCTGGTGGCCCTTCAGGGTGTCTTCCACGGCCAGTGAATGCAGGGAGAATTGCTCGCTGACCACCTGAAGCTCCTGTTCGGTGGGTCGGTACAGGCCGATCCACCCCATGCCGCCGGTGCGTCGCATCACTTCAAAGGTCTGGTCCAGGTCCTGCGGATGGGCCACGGCCTTGCCCGCCACGTAGATGACGTTGTCGATCACTGTCACCGGTTACCACCCGTTCGTTCCATGGACAGAAAGAATCCCATGACCTACTACCCTAGTAAGAGTGAGTCAAGAAGTGCATGATCCCTCCCGCGAGTCGACCGCCCAAGGTGAGGCTGCAGGCCAAGACACGGCGCAGAGCGAGGTCGGTGTCGGCCCCTGGCAGGGCCCCTGGCCGCAGGATGAGCGGCTGGATCCGCAACTGCTGGAGCACGGGGACCGGCGCAACGTGGCCGATAAGTACCGCTACTGGTCCATGGAGGCGATCGTCGCCGACCTGGATGAACGCCGCCATGACTTCCACATCGCCATCGAGAACTGGCAGCACGACATGAACATCGGCACCGTGGTGCGCACCGCGAACGCGTTCCTGGCCAAGGAAGTGCACATTATTGGCCGCCGCCGCTGGAACCGGCGCGGTGCCATGGTCACCGATCGGTACCAGCACGTGCGTCACCATCCCACCGTTGAGGACTTTGTCCAATGGGCCCAGGGCGAGGGCCTGGCGGTCATTGGGGTGGACATCTTCCCGGACTCGGTGCCGCTGGAAACCTATGAGTTGCCGCGCCGCTGCGTGCTGGTCTTTGGCCAGGAAGGGCCCGGACTGAGCGATGAGGTGCATGCCGCAGCCGAGGCCACCTTGTCCATTGAGCAGTTTGGCTCCACCCGCTCCATCAACGCAGCCTCCGCGGCCGGTATTGCCATGCATGCCTGGATCCGCAGACACGTGTTTAACCAGCAGGTCGGCTAGCCGCCACTCCAAAACTCCCCTACTTTTTACTCAAGCGCCTTTATTAGTCGCGCGGGAGTGCCTAGGCTTGGAAGTGTTCGTCCTCGGGGGAAAGCGGGCACTTGTGAAACGGCGTCATCAGGTTAATCGCGAGCTCTTGCTGCCCACGCGCACACGCGGCGCGCGCCGTGCCGTGAAAGTGTCCTTAACCGGACTGGCGGCAGCCGGCCTGAGCGCGGCCCTGGCCTTCCCGCTGGTGGCCCAGGGCACCGAGGACCGTCAGGGCAACATCCCGGTTGCGATCGATGCGATCGGCGACCCGAACTTCTTTGCCGGTGATGTTGTCGTCGACCAGTACGCGCCGCTGGCGGTATTCGGTGGATCGGGCAAAGTGGTGGCCATCGATGGCCGGCCGGTGGAGATGCTGAAGGGCGCCGCCCCGCACACAGCGGCACCGGACCGGGATTCCCCCAGGGCGCCGCTGCTGGCCGGGCAGGTGGGGCAGCTGGGTGTGCTGCCCGGCAGCCTGCAGCTCATGCACCCGGTCACGACACGCAACATTTCCAGCCCCTACGGGTGGCGCAAGAATCCCACGGGTCCCGGCAACCAGATCCACATCGGCCAGGACTATCCCATCGCCTGCGGTTCGCCGGTCAATGCCGCCGAAGCCGGCCGCGTGGTCGTCTCCGGTTGGCGCGGCCATTCGGGCAATCGGGTGACCATCGACCACGGGAACAATGTGCACACCGGCTACAGCCACAACTTCCGCCTACTGGTGGGGATCGGGGACGAGGTCGAACAGGGTCAGCTGATCGCCCGCAGCGGAACCACCGGCAACTCCACCGGATGCCATGTGCACTTTGAGGTCATTGTGGATGGGCGCTGGCACGACCCGCGCAACTACCTGCCGGGCATCCCCGGGCAGCGTCAGGCCATGATCGACTCGCGGCGGCTGACCGTGAAGTCCCCGACCCTGCCCGGCGGCGGCCAGCATCGTGAGGAACCGACCCCGCCGGTCGCGGCGCCGGATCCGGATGTGGTGGTGCCGGAGGATGAGACCCCGGTGGTTCCCCAACCCAAGCCCAGCAAGCGGCCCAGCTCAGCACCGCCCACCCGCCCGGCAGCGGAACCTTCCCAGTCCTCAACGCGCCCGGATAAGCCGCACAGTTCACCCCCACCGAGCGCATCGCGTCCCGCACCCCCGAGCTCGACCTCGCCGAGCCCGGAGGAGAGCAGCACCCCACCGAGCGCCGAAGGCTCCGGCCCGTCCTCGACGGTACCGACAGCGTCGCCAACGCCCACCGATTCCACACCCCCGGAAACCACGCGAAGCCCGCAAAGCGAACCTTCTGAGTCCACCAACGCGCACAGCCGGAGCGCCCCGCACACCGAGTCCCCGGATCGGGAACCCACCCACAGCGCTCCGGCCCAGCAATGTGAAGAAGCAAGCCCCTCGGTCCTTGAATTGCTGGTTCCCTCCGACAGCGCCTCGCCCTTCGACCGGTCGACGCCGCCCACGCATGGGTACCCCGCGCCCAGCGGCCCCACTGCCTGCTAGGTCAACCGGTGGGTCCGGCGCCCGGTGCCCGGCGTAACTGGCGCGTCACTTACCGTGGCCTCCTGATGCCAACCCAGCGAGGAAGCTAGGATGGAAACGAATTGTCGTCGAGGATGACGGGTTATCCCCGCTCAATCACCAGGAGTGAAGCATGCCTATCGCAACCCCGGATAAATACAACGCCATGATCGACGCTGCCAAGGCAGGGGGATACGCCTTCCCCGCCGTCAACGTCACCAGCTCCCAGACCCTGAACGCGGCCATCCGCGGCTTCGCCGAAGCCGAGTCCGACGGCATCATCCAGGTTTCCACCGGTGGCGCCGCCTACTTCTCCGGCGCTTCGGTCAAGGACATGACCGCGGGCTCCCTGGGCTTTGTGGCCTTCGCCCGGGAAGTCGCCAAGAACTACGGGGTCAACATCGCCCTGCACACCGACCACTGCCCGAAGGACAAGCTGGATTCCTTCGTACTGCCGCTGCTGGCCGCCTCGGAGGCCGAGGTCAAGGCCGGACGTGACCCCTTCTTCAACTCGCACATGTGGGACGGCTCCGCCGAGACCCTGGACGAGAACCTGCGCATCGCGGCCGAACTGCTGCAGCGCACCTCCGCCGCCAAGCAGATCCTGGAAGTTGAGATCGGCGTCGTGGGCGGCGAGGAGGACGGCGTGGAAAACGCCATCAACGACAAGCTGTACTCGACCGTTGAGGATGCCATGGCCACCATCCAGGCCCTGGGCACCGGCGAACAGGGCCGCTACATCACCGCCCTGACCTTCGGCAACGTCCACGGTGTGTACAAGCCCGGCGGCGTGAAGCTGCGCCCGGAAATCCTGAAGGACATCCAGGCCCAGGTTGGCTCGAAGGTCGGCAAGGACAACCCCTTCGACCTCGTCTTCCACGGTGGCTCGGGCTCCTCCGAGCAGGAAATCGCTGATGCGGTGTCCTACGGCGTGATCAAGATGAATATTGACACCGACACCCAGTACGCGTTCACCCGCCCCGTGGCCGGACACATGTTCACCAACTACGATGGCGTGCTGAAGGTTGACGGGGAAGTCGGCAACAAGAAGACCTACGACCCGCGCGTCTGGGGCGCCAAGGCCGAGGAGTCCATGGCCGCCCGCGTGGTTGAAGCCGCGCAGCAGCTGGGTTCGGCCGGGAAGGCCCTGAAGTAATGATGATTGGCAAGAACCTGCTGGGCATCCCCGAAACCCTGCTGCCGGAGGAGACCGAGGTTCTTGAGCGGCTGCAGGCCGGCGATGAGCCGGTGGATGTTGCCGCCAAGTACCCCGCCTCCTCACTGGCTTGGGCACTGCTATCCAACGAGGCCCACGACGAGGGGCGGGCGGTGGAGTCCTACGCATACGCGCGGGTCGGGTACCATCGCGGCCTGGATGCCCTGCGGCGAGCCGGTTGGAAGGGCCAGGGCCCGGTGCCGTGGCGTCACGAACCGAACCGCGGCTTCCTGCGCTCGCTCTATGCCCTGGGGCGTGCCGCCGCCGCCATCGGTGAAAGCGAAGAGGTGCAGCGCATCTCGGACTTCCTGAACGATTCGGACCCCAACGCGAAGGCCGCCATCGAAGCCGGCGAGTAATCCGAGTAGCACCATGCGCGCCGTTGCCCGGTCCGATTCCGCATCGGTCCGGGCATTCGTGCGCTCAAACGCGCCGGACGGCGGGGAGGGGAAAATCATGAGCAACCCAAAATTCCGGGTTCGCCGAATACTGATTCCGGACTGGCATAGGTCAGTTGCGGGGGTTTACGAAGTCGAGGCGACTCCTCGCGGTGCTTCGATCCCAGCCTTTAGGCTCCGTACTCGTTTTCCCGTGGATGTCATGAGCGCCAGTCGACAACCCGGCAGCTTACTTGCCCAGACGAACCAGATTGAACCTCGTTTGGCGTCCAGCATCGTTCAAGAAGCTGACCGCGCGGCGGGAAAGCGAGGTATTCTCTGGGCTAAGTTTGCAAAGACCGAGGAACCCGGACCCTGGTGCGGTTCGGAGAAGGATCATACTGAACCGGAATGGCCAGTATCTTCAGCACAGGAACGAATGGTCCTGATGCGGTGTCAGTGGATGGCCGAGTGGTTCAGTCGCAAAATGGGTCAGCCCGCCCTCCACGAGACATATTCACTGCTCAGTCGCGGAACTCCAGGTCCTGCTCTTGAGCAGCTCCTTGCGACGGTTCGGAAAGGGGGAACTCCTGTTCCGCGTCGTTATGCGAACACCTTCGAGCGTCTGGCTCTAGTGTGTGGTCTACCCGACGATGTGGCCACATCGATCTGGTCATTTGTGCCGCCAACAGATGGTGTGAACTTCTGGTCGGAGCTTTTGCCATTACCAAGAATTAGAGTTTGTTGGGTGCCCGAAGTGGAGGATGAGTTGGTGGAAATTGAATTTACGCCGATTGGATCCTCGGAACCAGAATGGGTCGAGACGAAAAAGTTTCCGACCGGGTGGGCGCCGGGGCCCAGCGAAGCGAGAGAGGTCCTTAACGACCTGCTAGATCGAGACTTCGCAAAGAGCCTTACGGATCTCATCGAAGACGAGCAGTATGCTCCAGCGCACCGCTGGCTGTCGCTATTCCGACAAGACGAATTGGAATGACAACAACTGGGAGCGGGGTTGTCGTTCAATAGTCCGACGGATCGTCGGACACGGTAGGGTTGCCCGAGGTTCTGGGTGTAGGCATTTCTGAAACATGACCGCCAAGAAAGGAACCTAATTTATCTTGGCGGTACGAATCAGCCATGCCTCCCGAACCCATGGAACCGAGGAGCGATCATTGATACATGGTAGTTGAACTAGAACACGAATCGTTCGGGCAGGTTGCGGATCAGTTGCGTGAACTAGCCGCCTACGTGGAACACGAGCGTCTCATTGCTGCGGCCCAAACCTTCAGGGCGTTCGCCCGTGAACTTGAGGAGGAAGTCCTGCCCGATCGACTGCGGCAGATCGCCAGCGAACTGCAGGAGGCGCTTCGAGCCGGTCCCATGAGTATCAGCGATCACCCGATAACGAATTCAAGCGGGGAAGTGGATCCCCAAGCCGCGGCACGATTCGATGCGCTCATCGAGCAACTGCGTAAATTCGCGCGACAGACCAGTCGCCGACCCAGCATGTTCGGCTTGCTGGGCAAGCGAAAACGGTAGGCAGTTCGTCAAGGTGCCGTTCACATTGAATTGAATGCCAATCGGCGGTCAGGCAAGTGACGGCGCACCGGCACCCACCGATTTGGACGAAGAATCGGGCTGCGCGCGGAGATTATGAGCAGATGGATGCCTAGAAAGATAAGTGTTCCTAAGGATCCATGGCAGCAAGTTGAAGCGGCTGGCGGAATAGGTAGGACGCCGCTTGACGACGGTCGGTCGTCAGCTTGACGCTACCTCTGGAAGCTACAAACACGGTGGTTTGCATGGAGATTGCAACAGTGAGCATCGAATCGCCGTTCGAGGAAGATGACTGTAATGGAAGTTGTGGAGACAATGATCGAGAAAGCTGAGCGCAAACCGCGTTATGCCAAGGGGGCCGACGCCGTGTCCTGGGCCGTTGCCATCGCCGCTCCATTCTCGGCAGTTGCGTTGTCTCTGTTCTTCGTGGGGGTGGGTGTGCTTCCACTGCTTTTGCTGGGAGTAGCCGTAGGAGTGCTGTGTGGGTCTGCGATGTACTATTTTCTGCGTCCAAATCTGGCTGGTGTGGCGCTTTCACTAGTGGTCTTCGCCAGCGTTACGCTGCTTGGCCTGACCGAGAGCCAATGGCTGGGTTTGTGGCCAACGGAATTGGTGAGTGCGGTGTCCGGGGCCATTATTGGGGCACACTTCAGGTTCCTGGCGGATCGGCGCTATTCGAGAACCGGCAATGTGTCGCGTCGTGAGGGAAGAGTTTGAAGAACACTCGGTTCAGGGTCCGCCGAATCAATAATGGCGCCCGCAATTTTCTTCCCGGTGCCTTGTATGACGTCGAGGCAATCCCGCCGGCGCGGTTATGTCAGCTTTCCGTGTAGGGGCAAGTAGCTCCCCAATAACTCATGAGCGAAATCTGTAGACATCGGCGCATGGACTCCAATCTTTACTAGTCGACGTGATGTTGTTGGTTCAACAAGCCGATCGAACCCGCTGGAAAGGCGGTGCCGGGCGCCGGGACAAGTGGCAGTCGCTATTCAGGGGGGACGTGATCTCGAGCCAATCACGGTCATGTCTTTGAAGGCGGGTTCAGGCTGACGACCCCAAGACATGCCAGACATATCGCGCCGCAAACCGGATTTAAGGGATCATGCTAGTTGCGGGACGCGAACCAAACAGGAAAACCGAATTCTCGGCGACTCGGCGACTCGGCGACAGGGGAGCTCATAGGAAAATGGCCGCTCAATTAGACGGAGCATCACGCCAGGAGTTAGCAGGCAAGCTTCAACGGCTTGCGAGGTACCTTGAGGGAATGTGGCAACCAGAAATTGCCCAGAAGTACGAAAAGGCTGCACTTGAACTTGAGCGCGGTGTCACGCCACAACGGCTATATCAAATCTGCAAGACGGTTTTGGCCACGGTCACCGGACACCATGATGGTCTGTTGGTAATTTACGTTCAAAAATCTGACGGATCACCGGACTCCAGAGAAACTGAAAAATATAATGTTTTACTCAAAGAAGTTCAAGCTTTCGCGCGCCGAACCGTTATTGTTGCTAGATTCCATTGGGCTGCCCGTGGATTCCGGTGGTAGGCATTAAAAGGTCATCTGACGCACTGTATCTAATGAAATAGGCGACCGTACTCCTCGGGGCGAAGTGCGGAAGGACTACACACTGGGGGGCGTGGGTCGAATCTTCCGATGGGTGCATCGGGCAGATCTGGCTCCTGAAAGGGGCACCGCAACCCGGTGAGCTGCCTGGTTCAGCGATCTAGCCCGGTGGTTTCATCGCGGGAGTGTCATTAAGCGTCATTAAGACGAAAAAGTGATCCGGACTTGGGAAAATAGGAGTGTCTAAGCTCTAAAATCTCAACATCAAGGATCACCTTTTCGAT